>ERZ795057.2899-NODE-2899-length-12330-cov-4.823218_pt1 | contig 12330 bp, 16 predicted proteins | sample MGYA00375141_ERZ795057 | MGnify/ENA primary metagenome ERZ795057 (study PRJEB30186, sample SAMN05720163) | activated sludge metagenome | isolation source: Anaerobic digester | place: Hong Kong | collected 2015-01-26 ... | reverse complement strand
AACAACCCGAATACTGGCTCTGGTCACACCGCCGCTGGAAATACAAAAGGAAGGTTTTATAAATATTTATTTCAAGATTCGAAACGGCAATAGTTAGGTTTATCCCAAACTAATCCAGTTAAGCCAGTCTTTACAGGCTGGTTTTTGTATATAATTTGTCTAAATAAGCAAATGGTAAAATTTTTTTGTCTTTGCATTTCACTATTAATCTGTTATTTAAATTCTAATCATGCAAATAAGGCATACATATCTAATTGAAATCCCAATTCCAATCCAAAAATTAGTAGTATAATATATAGACATAATAAGTATTAACAAACATTATGACAATACGATGAAGGCAATTACAAATCAAAGGCAAGACCCTTATGAATTCTTTAAAGAGTACCTAAAGGGGAGTGAATTCGGGGACTCATTGTACAGCCAAGCCGACAGGATGTACAAATCAAGAACTTACTACTCAATCACAGATGATTACGAAGGTTGGCTAGAGGAAATAAAAGATGAAATCATCATCAGGGTAAAAATCACCAAGTATGAAATCTTTACCATCGGCGAACTACTGACAAAGGCCAAACCACTATGTAGTTCTGCAAGAGTCCGGTTTAAGGACTGGATTGAGGAGAACTTTGAATTCAGCTACGAAACGGCAAAGAACTTCATGAATGTTTACGAGAACTGTTTTGCATACCGCGCGATATCTGAGAATATCCCAGCTTCCATAATGTACAAGTTAGCTGCTCCCAACTTCTCAGAGGAACTCAGGGATTATCTCTTTACACAAGGGAACTTAAAAGAGATGAGCACATTCCACTTTTCCCAGCTTATTAAAAAGTACCAGGAACAGGGACTAGATGGAATAAAGGATGACATTAAAGCCATCAACCGTGAGATGGTTTTTTACAATCAAACAAGATTTATTATTGATCTCGCCAAAAGGGAAATACAGCGGATTGAAGAGTTGAAGGATAAAATCAATTCGGTTTTGGGGACAAACCTCGATCATCGCGATTCCACAGCATTACAGCCAGAAGCAAATGAAATTGTGGAGTTATTGTATGAAATGTTTTCTCTGATCTCTGGGAACGTAACTGTTGCTGTTAAAAAATGTGAGGATATAAAAAAGAGTCTGGTTGCGTCAGTAAAAAGTCAGGTATCATGAATTTTACACTTCTGTAATTTTTACACTTATGTAATTTTTACAACTCTCCCCCAAATTTTGAAAGTATAACCAACAAAATGGATAATAATACTACCCTTGGGCTTATCTCATGCCCTAGGTGATGAAAATGGGCAAGATGATGGTGATGTAGGTACTACAGAAAACAATGACACTTACTTCTCGGTAAGGTCGATTATTTTCTTCACCTTCGTTATTTCGGGGTCAAAGTAAATCTCATAGTGATGTAGCATATAACCTCCCGCAGGGATTCTGGCTCTGAATGTATGATCTAATTTCCATCCGGGTCCATTTTCCACTGATTTTCGGATTGAATCTATCGATTGCAAAATACGCCAAGTCTCATAGCTCCCCTCCTCTGTGTTAGTTTCACTGTCTATTCTGCGAAATAATGAGTCCAGTGTCTGCTTAACTTCAGAAATTGACTTTACTACAACAAGTGATCCATACTCAACAGGTTCGTAGCTCTTGTAATCATTTAAATTCATTTGGAAATTTTCCCGAATGACCCGCTTGGCTTTCCACATTGGGTCATCTGTATTACAACCGGAAATAAATATGATAACGATTAATTGCGAAACAATAAGCAATAGCCTTTTCATATTGATTTTATTTCTCACAAGTTAGTAAAGCTCAAAAAAAATCAATTATAATCAGCTTCTTTTTTTTGTACTTTGATTTGCTTTTTCGAACTTTGATACACTTCCTCATTCGAGGAAAAATGCAGCGAGACACTTTGAGCCCCGGATGGTAACAGACAGCATCCGGGGCTTATTATGTATACTTACGAATTGCTATTAAACCCAAACATTGGCATTGGGCTTAGTAAGTTTTAGCATTTTCTTTACATCCTCAATACTGTCATCCACGTAGAAGCAAGTGGAGGCTTTTGTAGAACCAAGAAGACAAACCTTCTTAGACGAACTATCAATAATGATATGGGTTATAAGGTCAAGATTAATTATGACTTCTTTCCCCTCCTGTTTAAACACTTTGAAATTCATGGTATTATTATTAATTGTAAATAATCTGTTTTAATTTGAGAGAGGGTAAATTTACAACCCTCTCTCTGTAGCCTATCGTGAATAACACGACCCTCAGAACCTTTGCTCCTAGAATCTAGGCTGTGCTTTTAACTGATCAGGTTTACCTCGGAAGGCTGAAACAGTCATCACACTTCTCGTAACCGGCAGGAATACTGTCGTGGAGTTTTTCCCCAGTGTACTTGACCTTACATTTGGCTGGCACAGGGTACTTGTGTACTTTAAGATTTTTTACGAAATACTTCATAATCATCTGTATTTGTTATACGATGAAGTGGCTTACTTCAAGCAGACACGACTTTTTTTTGGAAGTCTGAGAAACAGGACTATTTTTGTATTGCAGAAAAATAAAATCCAACCTCAAAACCGGACTTTCGTATCTTTTCAAGTCCGGTTTTGTTATGCAAACGCTTAACCAAAGTGACAAATATCATCCATTAGTTTTTCACATTGGCATAGTCAAAATGGAAATCCTATCCAATTTAATGATATATAATTAGTTGTGTGTGGTTTGAGTTTCCAACACCTTTTAGACAGAATGTTGTTGAAAACGTTTGCAGGACAATCTGTCACAATTATCTATGACAAACTGACTGCATGACTGACAAAATTAAAGTTCTAGTTTCGCCTGCGTATCCTCAACCATTGTTATCTTCTCAGCCTTCTTAAACGTCTCAACCTTCGACAATGGAATCATCGGTCGCTTGCCTTCCATGAGTTCTTCAACAGAAATTACCTGTATCCTGTCACAGTAGGTATTGCCGAAGTCATCCACGAACTGACCCTCTTTCTTTGCAATCAACTGCATATTATGGGTAATCTGATCAGCAAAACAGATAAAAAGTCCTATTGCGCCCTTCTTATCATTGACCGTCATTATGAAGTGGTTAACTTGTGAAGGTGTGGCGTTTCCACTTTTAACCTCAATCATAACAACATATTTCTTGTCATAAATGGAGAATGTTCTGTAACCGTCAAAGCCCATTTGGTTTCTACGTTCATTGATAACGCCATGTAGAAGTACTTCAATTATCCATTCTTCAAATTCCAGTCGGCCACCTGTAACGTTATTGGCAAGTTCTTTAGCAGAATCAATATCTTTCGGGAATCCGTGTATCTCGAATGTCTTAAGAATATCATCCCCATATGTATCTCCCAGACGTTTGGCAATCAGTTTTACGGCGAGATGTGAAATGTCAACACCCACCCAATTCCGCTTAAGTCTTTCAGCAACTGTTACAGCAGTACCGCAACCACAAAAGAAATCTGCAACGATGTCACCATCGTTTGAGCTGGCAGTTATTATTCTTTCCAATAATGCCTCTGGCTTCTGAGTAGGATAACCTAAACGTTCCGCAGCTTGTGAGTTGATAGGTGGAATGTCGTACCAAACGTTGGAAACTGGAACCCCTGGCATTTCATTCAAGTATTGTTTTAACCTTGGTGTACCTTTTGATGTATAAAACAATCTACCCTCAGCTTCATATTTCTCCATGGTAGTTTTTGGACATCGCCATATCTTTGTCATGCCCTTCCAGTCATACTCGTAACCGCCCCCAGATAATCCAGCAGCTGTCAGGTCTCGATCGAGAAACAAGCCCTTTTCTTTATCGTGGTGCTTATAGTATTTCTTTATATATTCTTGTGAGTAGGGAGTGAAAACAGGGTTAAATGTAAATTTCTTAGACTTGGTGAAGAATAGAATTACGTCTGATGTATTTGCATAGGTAACATTATCACTATGTGCAGATGTCCTTTCCCAAGTGATTTCACTTTTAAAATTTGTCTCGCCAAAAATGAGATCACAGATTACCTTAAGATAATGACTCATGGTGGGGTCACAATGCAGATAGAAACTTCCGGTCGGCTTCAGAAGTTTGTGCATGTACCACAATCGGACTGCCATTGTTGTCAGATATGCGATGGCACTTTTCGAGATGTTGGTGTTGTCGAGATTCTTGATAAAGTTATACAGGTTGATGTCAAGATCGGCCATTTGGCTCAGGGTCATAACATACGACACATTTGACCATGTATCAGCAAAGGCTTCCTTCTGCGCCGTGCTGTCCTTCATGTCCACACTCTCAAACAGAACGTTATAATTCCGCTTGCTATTGAAGGGAGGATCAATGTAGATTAGGTCAATTAAGCCCTGAGGATAAGACGCATACAACTGCTGCAGTACGTCGAGGTTGTCACCGAAGTATAATTGATTTTTCCAACTGCCTGACATAGACTTGACTTGATGAGATAAATGTAAGCAATGCTTAAGAGTTTTTAAAACATTATTATAAAAATCCAAAATTTTTTCTTGCCCTAATTGTTTGGTCCGCCAACTCTTATCACTAGACTTCCAAAAAGTGCCCGTTTGTTGCGGCAAATTATTGGTGGTGAACCACTTGCCGGTCAAAGCATAGAACTTACCTTTACCAAAAATAGTTATAACATACTGAACATGAACTCATTGAAACAAACGCGCCTGAAAGCTGGTCTCCGCCAAACAGAACTGGCGGAGATGACAGGAATCAAGCAACCGATGTTAAGCCGAATCGAGTGCGGAAAAGTCGTATCCACTCCGGAAACAAAGCATCGTATTGAAAAGGTCCTTGGGTACATTGATTGGCTCTCTTTTGAACGGGTTCTGATCTCCGGCACATTTGCTGAGGCTCAGGAGCTTGTTAAAAAGCTCCTCGGCATTTATCTGGGGATGGACCATTTTGAGAAACAGGCTTTAAAAACGCTGTTGTGGAAGTACTTCAGACATACCAAAAAATCAAATTAACATAGGAGGAATAAAAATGAAAAGAATTGAATTTACAACCAACAATTCCGTCGGTTATCTTGAGCTGCCTGACGATGTAAAATCCATCAAAGTGCCATCTGGCATCTGTGTGAACTGCGAGGAAACTGAACCACTTGAGTACGACACTGGGATCAATGTTCCGGCAGAGCAGAACACTGACCACAAAATCACGATCCCCGGCGGTGAAGATGATGGAGAACATTTACTCCCAAACATCCAATAGCCATGGAAACTAAAATCAAACGACGTTACAAACAAGGTGATCCTGAGTATAAACAATATACTGATTTTTTTGATCGTTATCTCCTTGATTCCACGATCCTTAATGCCGGTTCCAAGACAATCGGGGTTCATACTGAGTTCATGGATCTGCCGGGTATAAAAGGTGCTCTTGCACAGATTGAAGGTGATGAAAATGGCAGGTACAAAACGCACTGGGGTGAAACCTTTTTCAGCAGCATCTCATTGGCTCAACAGAAACTGGGGGAACTGAAGAACACATATAAGGCCGTTTGTGATCGCAAGGAGGCACAAGGCCATAAACGTCCTAATCAGTGGCCTCCCGAACTTTTGGTGCAAAGATTACGGTGGGAGGCAAAACTCGATGTTTTACGCCGTGAGGCTGAATTCCTAAATGACAAAATTGCCAATTATCAACAGCAGAAACAGGTCGAACACAACAAGGCTGTGTTAGTGTATGGCCCACGTGGAAACGGCAGTCTCCGGAACGGCGTATTGGCAGAAATTGATGGGCAGGAAACTGGCTACAAGGATGAAACTCTAATTATTATAGATTCTGCCAGTCCCTTCCGGGGAATGGCGGTTTCAGATTACAGGGAGCATGTTTCCAAGCCCTGGCTTGCACAGCGCAGACAGTGGATGAATGAAAAGGAGTTGAAAAGAAAGCAGGAAATTCTGGAAAAAGGTTTCTCAAATATCGAATCACAATTGGGGTTAAGAAAAATACACCCGTGTTCACTTCCAAAGTGGCCGGATGGCGTTCCAAATCTTTTATTGGTTAGTAACAAGAAGAAGGCGAGACGTGACAGTGAGAGTGGGATCACAGATTGACTTCGGTTGTTAAGTGGGGTCTAATCAGGTCCCCACTTTGTTTTTATTTAATTAATGACAACGATATGAAACAGTTTCTTACAGGTACAGTCCAATACTTCAATCCTGAGAAGGGTTACGGATTCATTCAGGCCTCCGGGACAAAGCAGCGATACTTTTTTCACATTAGTACGGTCCAAGAAGGAGTAATCAGGGTCAACGATTTCGTGTCATTTGACGAGGCTGAAACTGACAGAGGAATACGGGCAATAAACGTGACAAAGCTATGACACACGAAGCTTACATCAACCGTTTACGCAATGAGGTTCGGGAGAAGGCACAACTGATCCAATACCTGAGAATTCATCAGGTTCCTTTCACCCGGTTAGATTTTCTGATCTATGAATTACGAGATATGAAAATCAAGCTTGCAGAGGTTGAAGCGATTGTTGCAATGGAACATTTACGACAGATAACCGAAAACTAAGATGAAAAGGTTTCCGCCTCATAAACGTGATTGGTGGCAACAATCTCCTGAATTTTGCCCTGCCTGCAATTCGGTCCATCGGATTTTTATCAATTCTGATCTCAGGCGAGGTGAAGAGGTTTTTATTGTCGCACAGCGATACAATATCCCAACTAAAACCCTGATATGGCATAAGTTAAATCACATGGATAACCAAAACGAAACGATATGAAACGAACAACTCCCCGCCAATGGTACGAAGTGCCACGGGCACGCTGCCCTGTGTGCAACCACCCCGACCGCAAGCTAATCGAATTGGAGCACTTAGCAGGGGCTGAGGGATTTGCACAAAGTGAAAGATACGGATTTCACATTGACGAATTGCTACACCACAATCTCCATCACATGAATCGGTCTTTGTGGTACGAGTGTCGGAGGGATAATTCACGTTTCAAACGAGAGCTGGCTGAATTGCTAGCTGAACGGGAAATGAAGCAATAACAATGAAAATACACAAGGGAGAGCTTCTGATCAGGCTTGGGGGTGTCGCTGACTCCGCACCCCCGTCCCTTGTTCTTTTTGGTGAAGGAGTCAATAATAAGAAAGGAGTCAGAAATGAAAACTTCAAAAGACAAAAGCAAAGAGGAAGATGCCTATCAGGTGTCGTTGCCCTCTAATGTATACAATCTCCTTTTGTCACACCCAAAGTCGGTTGATACAATAGCACTTCTCACCTTTTATTGCAATACAGCTTTGTGGCAGGGAACAAACCAACCGAAAGCCACTAATGATTTTTGCATGAAGGGTCTGGGAATGGGTTGGAGGAGATTCGATAATGCAAAAAGAATCCTGAAGCAGTTAAAGCTCATTTCTCAGATCCAGCGAAGAGGAGATGAAGACAAGTTCGGAGATGTGTTTATTAAGCTGAATTTTGACTATCGCTACCACCGAACGGTGTCACCGGCGGAAAATAACACAGATGCAGATGTTTTTGCTTCAGAAGCAAATTCTCATATCGATGGAAAATCGCCGCTGACACCGAAACCGCTGACACCGTTCGGTGTCATAAATACTAGGGGGGATAAAAAAAGTGCTTCACCTGCAAGCTTAAGGCTTGCAGGTATCAAGACTAATTCTGAGGAATACTTTATAGAATTTGATATTTGTCCCCATGGATATTCAATAGGGCATAAAACTTCAGCTTATAGCTGTAAGGTTTGCCCCAAAGAAGTTCAGGATTATTGCAGGGAAATTACTAGGGAAAAAAAGATTGATTCTCGGATTAAAAGATCATGTAAGTCTTTTAATAAATATTTGTCCCATGATTAAAAGATAGGCATCTCCACCTCAATAATTTATTCTTGATACGGTATTCATATAACCGTTTACATTTTATTGGAAACTGCCCCATGATGATAATATATGCATGCATCAAGTTCTATTATATCTATGCATCAACACACCTGCCACAAGGGTGGCAAAAGTGCTGCACATGCGTGCTATGCCCGCACACAATTTATGTTGCAACTGGATTTTTCCATAATGCACGTTTTCCACTTGCACACCCAAAAAATTCAAAATTCACCCGAAAATCTAATAATTAGATTTATCCATCCCTCGTCCCCCGGTCTCCATGCACGGTCCGGTCCCCTCTCTCCTCTATCCATCCCCAGGTCTGTCACCTCCCGTCCCCGAAATCATCACCGCTCCGCACCGCTCCGGTGTCGGCTGTCTCCTTATATTAACGCCGGGGAGATAGTGCCGGAAACGGCATGAAAACTGGCTAGTTTAGCCTGTATCCGGCGGAGCCGGTTCCGGGGGTAAATACGCCTCATTTGGAAACCTTCCGTTATGAAGAAAAATTGACCACGTGCATCTTCCATTAGAATCTGCGTGTAATACACTAATTAAACCTTAATTTAAAAAAAAGGGTAAAATAATTAGGTTATTCGATTAATCAGCAGTATATTAGCGGTGTATTCGAGAGGATACGCGTTCCTTGAAATCATGTTTATCGTCACATAATCAAATGTTTAACAACTAAAACCTTAAAAAGATGGAAACACAAACTGCAACAAAAAGAGTCATCAGTGACAAAAGCGCAGAAGCAGAACGGATTATTAACCAGCAGAGCGGCAAAATACCGCCAAAGACACAGAATCTCCCACCTTCTGCAAAGACCGAACCGGCTGCATTGCCCAAAAAAGTTACCGATCTGATGGAAAGTTTAACCCCTGAAGAGAAGAAACTGTTGATAAAGGCAATAAAGCCAGCAAAGACAAAAGCGATGTCACGCATGGATGCAGTATGTCAAGCCCTAAAAGATCGTAAGCCAGAGACCGTTCAAGACTGGATTAAGGCCAGTAATGAGGTTTATGGACAGGCCAATAATCAAGAGGCAATGTTTAATATCCGGTATTGCATGAAAGTCTGTAAAAACTTCAACATTCCATATCCTGAGAAATAAGCGATATGGACAAAAGTATCTGCCACACCCCCCGGTCGTCGGCAGATATTTTTTCCCACCGCGCATCAATGCACCCGCAATAAACTTGCAAACTTTTTTCACACGAGACCATTTTTTGCACAACCCGTTTCATTCTTATGCACACTAAAAAATTTCTAAATTCATTTTTGCAAATCATACAAAAACCACATATATGAAGAAAGTCTTTGCTTACTTACGCGTATCAGACTCCTCCCAAGTGCGGGACAAGGAAGGAAAGCCACGTGACGGTTTCACCCGTCAGGAAAAGGCATGTCGTGAATACGCCTCCGCCCACGGGATGGAAATAGTGCAAGTATTCCGTGAAGCTATCACGGGCACTGAGTATGATCGTCCAGTTTTAGCATCATTGATGGTATCACTGGAGCAGAACCATCATGGAGTGGAAACGGTGTTAATTGAAAAGTTAGATCGCCTTGCACGTGATCTGATGATTCAGGAAGCCATTTTACGGGATTTTTCCTCACGTGGATTTGATCTTATCTCCACGGCGGAAGGGGCTGAACTTCTCTCCGATGATCCCACTCGCAAACTTGTACGTCAAATGTTCGGGGCCATTGCTGAGTACGAAAAACGGATGTTGGTAGCCAAGCTGAAGGCTTCACGTGATCGTATGAGGGCCGCCAAGGGACGTTGTGAAGGGCGGTTGGGTTATCGGGATACTCCTGAGGGCAGGGCTGTTATTGCTCGTATTAAGGAGTTGATCAATGTGCCCAAGTATTACAAGCGTCCCACTTTGCAACAGGTGGCGGATACATTAAATGCAGAAGGGATTCGCACGCTGGAAGGGGGAGAGTGGTCACTGTTCCGCGTGCAAAGGGTCCTTCGTCCCACCGGATTGAAACCACGGAAATCATGATGCGACGAACACACCTACCACGCAAGTACCGCGTGCATCCCGTTACGGGTAAAGAATCCCTTGCATGGCTCTGGGACACCCGTAATGAAAAGTATGCATACATTTACTTTTTGTTGAAAGAGGAAAAGGTGATTTACATAGGCGTAACCTGTAACATCTATACACGGCTCCTACAACACTGGGGTAAAGGGTATGATGCATTTGCATTGCGTCGCACCCGTGACAGATTTTATTTTATACCTCATCCCAAAGGAGGTAAGTTTAACATTAGTGAAACTAACCTTATTAGGAAATATCAGCCTGAATTAAATAGGTTGGAGAACCCCAATTACATACCCACACCACTACCCAAAAACCCCAAATATAGTGATCAGGCGTATGAAGCCCTGCGTCCAGCTTGGAACTATATGAAGACACTTCGGGACAAAGGTTATGGATATGGTTGGAGTGCTCGTGATCTCAACGAAGCTGGATACCGAACTATAACAGGGAAGCCATTTAATCCATCTTCAGCCGAAAAACTTTGGAAACGCTTCGGTGGAAAAGGATGGATGGAGAACGGATGGATGGAGAGAAAACCATGAACACATTTCCACTTGCACATGAAGGTCATTTCCGGGCGATGCTGAAGTTTCCCTACCGGAAGCAGATGTTCATCACAACGAACGATGGCGAAATGCAGTCAGTTCCGTACCTTTATAAGGTTTTAACCCTACCTGATGATCAACAGGTCTTATTTGTTCAACATGAACGTTTTTCGTCCTCTGTCGTCACCTTCACAGTTGCACAACTAAAAGAGTTCCGTCAAAAACAAAGAAATCATGGAAAAGAAAATTAAAGCTGCCGGATACGTACGGGTTTCAACTCCGGGGCAGGAAGAGGGAGAATCTCTCTCCACCCAACGAAAAAGTATTGAAGCATTTGCTGCAAAGGAATCTCTAGAGTTGGTTCAGATTTATGCAGATGAAGGGATAAGCGGTGGATCGGTTAGCAATCGTCAAGGGTTGTTGCAATGCTTATATGATGGTATTAGGGGTAAATTCAGTGTTATCATTATCCATCGATTAAGTCGTTTTGGGCGTAATGCCCTAGAACTCTTGAACAACTATAAGGAGTTGCAAAAGGAAAATATTCAACTTCGGAGCATTTCTGAGGGTATAGACTTCAGTACAAAATATGGGGAATTCATGCTTACCATGCTTGCGGCCATCGCCCAATTGGAGAGAGATATTATCAAAGAGACTATGATGGAGAACCGTATTGCAAGAGCACAGCGCGGGGTTCCTACTGCCGGCATGATGCCTTTCGGCAGAACATTCGATCGGGAAAAAGGTGTTTGGATATTGGACGAGGAAAAGGCCAATATTATCCGTCAGGCAGCCAAGGAATATTTGGAAGGCGTACCTATGAAGGTATTGGCTCGCAAATATGGATTACGAGGGAATCGTTTACGGGTGGTGCTCAGAGACCGATCAGGTGACAAATGGACAGTAAAATTTAAGGATGCAGAACCGATAACCTATGACATACCCAGAATTCTACCTGATGAAACCATAGCGGAGCTTCAAGAACGCTTCGATTTCAATAGAAAAGTAAATCGTTCTGATATCCCTGATAAATATCTGTTATCCGGATTCCTTTTTTGTGAGAAGTGTCATAAACCCCTTACCGGACAAACTCCGGGGAAAAGACGTCCACATCTGAAGTATTACAGACATCAATCCGGTTTTCCATGTAAAGCTTTCACCTACATTCCTGCCTTTAAAATAGAGGAAGCAGTGTTTCAGGCAATATTTGAAAACTTCGTGGACGTTCCCAACTTTGAGAAAGCTATTGCTGAAAGTTTACCTGATCCCACTACAAAAACAGATATTGAGCTAAGGATTGCTAAAAACAGGAAAAGGATTAAGAAGCTTGATAAGGAATTGGAAGACCTTGTAAATCTTGCCCTCTCAGGAACTTTGACCCGTGAAACTATTCAAAAGAAAGAAACTGAGTTGATACATGCAAAATCCATCTGCATAGATGAGATTAGCAATGATCAGCGATTTTTGCAATATTTGCCCAACGTTGAAAAATTAAAAGAGGAGGCCAATTCTGTCCGTAGGATGTTATTGGAGTATTTCGGTAGTCAGGAACATCAAGAAGAAATGACCTTCGAGGAAAAGCGGAAACTTCTGCACTGGTTATTCGATGGGAGAGACAAAGAAGGAAACCGTTATGGTATATATATCAACGCCACTAAAAAGGGCAGAAATCAAAAAGTGGATTACTTTATGTACGGAAAAATAATAGGTTTGCGCACCATGGTTGGGAACAATTACGATTTCATTGAGGAAGAAGAAAATATAAAACCTTCCTCCGCACTCGAAACACAAAAGACCACTGAAAGATGACTAGAACAGCTGTAGTAATTCTGAACT
>ERZ795057.2897-NODE-2897-length-12338-cov-4.348205_pt1 | contig 12338 bp, 12 predicted proteins | sample MGYA00375141_ERZ795057 | MGnify/ENA primary metagenome ERZ795057 (study PRJEB30186, sample SAMN05720163) | activated sludge metagenome | isolation source: Anaerobic digester | place: Hong Kong | collected 2015-01-26 ... | reverse complement strand
ATCATCTATAACTAAGTTTTCTTGATCATACGAAAAGGTGACGTGTTCAAGGCTTATTTCTTTATTAAAGTCTATTTTCTCTTTTTTTGAATTGACATCATTATATTCACCATCTGTATTTAGGATGTCGTCAACTCTCTCCAATGCCGCTTTCCCTTTCTGAATATTGTAATATGCCGTCGAAAGACTTTTAGAAGGTTCTATCACAGAGAAAAATGCAAAGATATAGGTCAGAAATGCTGCCGCATTTAGATTTTCATCCAACACCTGATTTCCTCCGTACCATAGTAATATCGTTACCAAAGTAATTCCCAAAAACTCTGACAGGGGCGATGACAATTCGCGGCGATATAACAACTTATTGAGAGAGGAATAAAATCCTGAATTTTCGTGGTTGAATTTTTGTAACTGGTGGTTCTCAGCATTAAAACCTTTGATGATTCTGAGACCACCTAGAGTTTCCTCCGTGATAGAATTGATGTTTGATAAGTGTTGCTGCACTTGCGTCGATGACTTTTTTAGTGTTTTTGATATGCCACCTATGATGACTACAGTAAAAATCATTAAAGCCAAAACGAAAAGGGTAAGTGGAGGCGAGACATAAATCATGTAAGCGACACAACCGATTATGATGATGGGGGATTTGAATAGGTAATCTATCATATTGAGAATACTCCATTCTATTTCCACGACATCGGTGGTAAGTCTCGACATCAAATCACCTTTGCGATTCTCACTAATATACGAAAGCGGAAGGTTGAGAAACTTATTAAAAAGCTCTTTCCTAATATCGGTGATGATCCCGTTTCTCACTTTGACCATAAAAAATGCGGCAAAATATCGGAATATATTTTTTAGAAAAAATACGATGACAATGAACAAGCAAGCATATAAAAGTGCCTTGTGGCGACCACTAGTATTGATGAGTTGAGCAAGATGATAATTGATTAATTCTGAAATATTGGCATCTTCAGGTTTGGTAATATTAGGATCACTGGCGGTGTCAAAAAGTATTTCCAAAAATGGCTGAAACAAGGGAATACTGACCACGGTGAAGATGGAAACTAAGATATTAGAAATAATGCTCATGCCAAGATTGAAGCGATAGTGCTTCAATCGGCTCAGCAAAGCAGTTAATCCCTGCGTTTTGGAATTTGGCAAAATTTACTGGTCTTTTTCTAATTTAAACGTGTTGATAAAGCCGGTATTGAAGTCGCCTTTTCTGAAATTTTCATCTTTCATCAATTCAATGTGAAATGGAACTGTAGTTTTAATGCCTTCTACTACGAACTCATCTAAGGCTCGTTGCATTTTTTTAATACATTCTTCACGAGTCTGGGCCTTACATATCAGTTTCGCAATCATAGAATCATAATAGGGAGGTACGGTGTATCCTGCATACACATGGGTGTCGACCCTCACTCCATGACCCTTAGGACTGTGAAATGAAGTAATCTTGCCCGGATTTGGCCTGAAATCATTGAATGGATCTTCTGCATTAATCCTGCACTCCATAGCATGTAGGCTAGGGTAGTAATTCTTACCACTAATGGGGATTCCTGCGGCCACTTTAATTTGTTCTTTGATTAAATCATGGTCTATAACTTCTTCAGTCACAGGATGTTCCACTTGAATTCTGGTATTCATTTCCATAAAATAGAAATTTCTGTATTTGTCCACTAGAAATTCAATCGTACCAACACCTTCGTAATTTATCGCCTTACCGGCTCTTACGGCTGCATCGCCCATCTTTTCTCTCAATTCATCCGACATGAATGGAGAGGGACTTTCTTCTACCAGTTTTTGGTGTCTTCGTTGAATGGAACAATCTCTCTCCGAAAGGTGAATTACGTTTCCATATTGGTCACCGATGATTTGAAATTCTATGTGGCGAGGTTCTTCGATAAATTTTTCAATATAGATACCGTCATTGCCAAAAGCGGCTTTGGCTTCTTGGCGGGCTTTGTTCCATTGCTCCTCGAATTCCTCTTCTTTCCACACCACTCTCATTCCTTTACCTCCTCCTCCAGCAGTGGCTTTTAAAATGACAGGAAATTTTATGTTTTTCGCTATTTTTATTCCTTCTTTTACATCTTTCAACAATCCATCACTGCCAGGGACAACAGGAACTCCAGCTTTGATCATCGTGCTTTTTGCCGTGATTTTATCACCCATTTTTCGAATCATTTCGGCATTGGGTCCGATGAATTTGACACCATATTCGGTGCATATCTCGGCAAAATCCGCATTTTCTGCAAGAAATCCATATCCCGGATGAATGGCATCGGCATTGGTAATTTCGACTGCTGCCATGAGCCTTGGAACACTGAGATAAGATTCTGAGCTAGAGGCCGGACCTATGCATACGGCTTCGTCAGCAAATCGAACATGAAGACTTTCTTTGTCAGCCGTAGAATATACGGCCACCGTCTTTATGCCCATCTCTTTACATGTCCTGATTATTCTGAGAGCTATCTCTCCACGATTGGCAATTAATATTTTGTTGAACATATTTTGCTGTTGTTAAGCGTAAAAAGTGATTACAAATCTACGTCCAATTCTATGGCTCTACCAAGAATAGTACTTGATCATATTCTACTGGAGTGGCATCCTCGACCATGATTTTAACGATTTTGCCCGATACTTCACTTTCTATTTCGTTGAAAAGTTTCATGGCTTCAATGATGCATACTGCGGAGCCCTTTGAAACTTCATCACCCACTTTCACAAATGGTGGTTTATCTGGTCCACTTGCTCGGTAAAAAGTACCGACAATAGGAGATTTTATTTCCAATAAATTGGCACTTGATTTTGCGGCAGGCGCTTCAGAAGTTTCCACTTTCGCCGCAGTTTTTGGTGCTTCGATTATTGTAGGTGTAGGTGCAATCACAGGTGCTGATATAGGTGCAACCATGGGAGCTTGATAACTTTCTTCCTTGTGATATTTTTTAGTTCTTATCTGTATTTCAAAATCTTTATCCTTCATTTTGAATTCAGCCAAATCAGTCCGGTTAATGAGTTTGATTAATTCGGTAATTTCTTTATAGTTCATTTGTCTTGATTTTCTTTGAATTAAAATAAATTACAATATCATTCCTTTTTAATTAAAGGTGGTGAAATTGATAATTAGATTTTTAAAATTGAATTTTAAGCCAATTTTGGTAATTCACAAGCTTAAAATGTAATATTTATTGAAATAGCAAATCTAAGAATTATTCTTTAACTCTTTCTAGATATTCTCCGGTTCTAGTATCAATTTTTATTTTGTCACCTTGATTGATAAAAATCGGTACTTTCACCTCTGCCCCAGTCTCCACGGTGGCAGCTTTTGTGACATTCGTAGCCGTATCACCCCTTACACCCGGTTCTGTATAGGTGATTTCCATGATGACATGCTGTGGCATGTCCAGGGTCAAGGGATAATTTTCGGTTGCATGAAACAACATATCGACTTCCATGCCTTCTTTTAATAAATTGGGTCTTTCGATCATTTCTTCCTTAATAGCCACCTGATCAAATGTTTCATTGTCCATAAAGTGATATCCCATATCGTCTTGATATAGGTATTGGAATTTTCTTCTTTCTACTCTTACTTCGTCTATTTTGTGACCCGATGGAAAGGTATTGTCGATGACTTTTCCACTGGTAAGACTTTTTAATTTTGTACGTACAAATGCGGCTCCTTTTCCGGGTTTTACGTGCAGAAATTCTACAACAGAATAAATATCATTATTGTAATCAATGCACATTCCATTTCTAATATCAGAAGTCGATGCCATAAGTTATTTTTTTTCGTATTTTAAATTTGTAAATTAGTCGTTTGATTATTTTTTCTATCAATAAGCCCATTTAATCAGTGTGCTTCCCCAAGTAAAGCCTCCTCCAAATGCGGTTAAAACGATTAAATCTCCTTTTTTTAATTGGTCTCTATAATCGAATAAGCACAAGGGCAAAGTACCTGAGGTTGTATTGCCATAGTTTTGAATATTGACCATAACTTGGTCTATAGGGATTTTCATTCCGTCTGCTACGCTATTAATTATACGCATGTTGGCCTGATGCGGAACCACCCATCGTATATCATTTGGGCTCAAGTTATTTCTATTTAATACTTCATTAATGGATGTTATCATACCATTGACGGCCGCCTTGAAAACCGATTTTCCTTCTTGATATACAAAATGTTCCTTGGCCTCTACGGTTTCGCAACTTGCGGGTTTCAGTGAACCTCCTGCCTTCATGTGCAAGAATTGACGGCCAGAGCCATCTCCTCTAAGTTCAGAATCTAAAATGCCATATCCGTCAGTATCTGCTTGTAATAGAACTGCACCAGCCCCATCTCCAAAAATTACACATGTCGTCCTATCGGTATAGTCCACGATGGAAGACATCATGTCAGCCCCCACTACCACTACGTTTTTGTAAGTGTTGGTTTCAATAAATTTAGCGCCTACATTGAGAGCAAATAAAAAACCGGAACAGGCGGCGTTAATATCAAATCCGAAACCTTTATTTGTACCTAGTTTGTCCAAAATCGTATTGGCTGTATCGGGAAAAACCATATCAGCCGTTACCGTGCCGCATATCAATAGGTCGATATCATCAGGCTTGAGACCTGTCTGCTCTAACAAGATTTTTACGGCTTCCACACCTAAATCACTCGTGGCCTTGCCTTTTTCATTGAGGATATGTCTTTGTTTGATGCCAGTGCGGGTGGTAATCCATTCATCGGTAGTATCTACGATTTTTTCTAGATCTGCATTGGTCAATACGTTCGTAGGCACATAAGCTCCTACTCCTTTTATTGCTGCTAACGTTTTTGCCATAAAAATTGGTTTTCAAAAAAAGCTTTGCAAATATACTGCCTATTCTCAAAACCACGATAAAATCCTCTTTAATCTAAGATGGAAAGTAGATATATTAATTTTATTATTACTTTATAAATATTTGATATTCAATATAAAATAAATATTATTGAGTATTATGTTAACAAAATTGATAGAATGTGGTACAACTTTTGCTATAGATAAGTTACAGATGGTTAAAGATTTATAATTTATTAAAATTGACAATATGAAAATCAGTTTCCCAAAAATTAATTTCAATCAAAAAAGCTTGATGATTATTTGCATCTTGATACTTTCGAATTTGAATTCAAGTCTCAGAGCAGCTAATTTCGACCATATTTTTAAAAATGGTGGTTTGGAGCAAGCAAAATACCAGGCAAAATCAGAAGGTAAATATTTATTTGTTGATTTTCATGCCAAGTGGTGTACCCCTTGCAAATGGATGGAACAAACGACTTTTTCGAATGAAGAAATTTCTGAATTGTTATCGAGAGACTACGTGGCAGTAAAAATAGACATTGACGATTTCGAAGGGTTTGAGTTGAAAAGTATTTACAATATTCGTTATTTGCCTACCATGCTCATTTTTAATTCTGAAGGTGTTATGGTGGAGCGGATAGAGGAAACGCTTACTCCTACGAAGCTGAAAGCCATCCTAGAAAATTATAAATCTAATGGAAATCACATAGTCAAATCACATACCAATCAGGCGCCAAGTACAATTCAGGAAAAGAAAAATACCGATGACACCATGTTGTCCAGCGAATCATATCGAGAGTATTTTTCTAGACCGGAAAATTCGACTTACCGATTACAAATGGGTGTTTTTTCTTCATTTGACGGTGCCCAAGCGAAAGTGAATGCTCTAAGAGAAGAATTTATTGAACCAATCGTGGTCATTAATGATAAGAAGGACGGCAATCCAATTTTTAGGGTCATGATGGGACAGTTTGAAAGCATGAATGAGGCAGAAAGTTTTAGAAAAATACTTAAATCTGACTTTAATTTAGATTCGATAATAAATTAATAAAGTTACCATTTTGAACGTATTAATTGTCAATATAAATGCCGTATATGGCACGAGTGATAAGCCGCTTCCTTTTAAAAGAGGGGCGGCTATGTCCGTTTTAGAAAGCGTTAGTAAAGCCTTTATACGTATTGAAAATGGAATAATTGCTGAGGTTGGGAGTATGAAGGATCTTGATACACATGCTGACGTAACTATAAATGCCGAAAATGGTATGGTACTGCCATCATGGTGTGATAGTCATACCCATATCGTCTATGCGGGTACCAGAGAGCAGGAATTCATTTTTCGGATCAAAGGGATGAGCTACGAAGAAATAGCAGCTCGAGGCGGCGGAATTCTTAATTCGGCAGAAAGAATGCAAAATGTGGATGAGGATCAATTGTATGAACAATCTCTGTTACGTCTCAATGAAGTGATGAGAATGGGAACCGGAGCCATTGAAATAAAGAGTGGTTACGGATTGAGTTATGAAAGTGAGTTGAAAATGCTTCGAGTCATCAAGAGATTAAAAGAACAGAGCCTTATACCTATCAAAGCAACATTTTTAGGGGCTCATGCAATTCCGAAAATTTATCAGGCGGATAGACAAGGATATTTGACTCTATTGATCGAAAAAATGCTGCCTAAAATCGTCGATGAAGGTTTGGCTGATTACATCGATGTATTTTGTGACAAAGGTTATTTTACGGTGGACGAAACCGATACCATTCTCGAATACGGCTCTAAATACGGACTCAAAGCAAAGATTCATGCCAATGAACTCGCCAATTCGGGAGGGGTTCAGATAGGTGTCAAGCATAATGCCTTGAGTGTTGACCACCTTGAAATGATCGAGGAAAAAGAAGTTCAAGCATTATTAGCTTCTGAGACTATCCCTACGGTTTTGCCTTCATGTTCCTTTTATCTAAACATCAAATATGCTCCGGCAAGGATGATGATCGATAATGGACTTGGTATTGCGATGGCCACGGATTATAATCCAGGCTCTACACCTTCAGGGAATATCCCTTTTCTTATCAATCTCGCTTGTAACAAGATGAAACTCATGCCTGAGGAAGCCATCAATGCAATCACGATAAATGGTGCCTATGCCATGGAAATGAACCAAGAATTGGGAAGTATTGAAGTCGGAAAAGTCGCCAATCTTATTATTACTAAGCCTATGGACTCTCTGGCCTTTATCCCTTATGCATTTGGCTCTAATCACATCCATAAAGTAATAGTTCGCGGGAAAGAGATATAGGTTTATTTGAATTCGGAGATAAAATATGCTCGATGATTGAAGTTTTCTAAAATCATTTTATTGAGCTTTTTTAATATTTTATCAGCGCCGATAGTAGATAAATGTTGACTGATTTCAGTGATGAAATGATTGCTGTGCTGACCGATGTGATTGTCAAGAAATTCTTTCGTTAGATTTAGATACATGTCCTCTATTTCCTGCGGATATTCAGGTAAAAGATAGTGGCTGTAACTCATGAGAAGTCTCATGTCCGACTCTTGTTTTATCAAATCCAACAATTCTTGTTTGTATCCTATTTTCAAAAGGAATTTAGCTACGAAATAAACTTCATCGGAATTTTCGAGAGATTGAGCTATCTGTTTAAATACCATGTCCTTCTGTTCATCATTCATCGCTTTGAGAATGCTGTCTATGATTCTGAAGTCCTTAAACGTGAGAAAAGCCTTGGCCGCCTGATCCATGAATTCATCATATTCCTCTCTTAGAATGAGAATTTCGAGCATTTTGAAATGCAAATTTCTACTTGTATTGTCTGACTTTATCAAGAGGTCGGCCAATTCGTGAGCGGCATCGAGTTGTCCCATTTTAATAAGATTATCTAATATTTCAATCGTGTATTTTAAGTGTGAGGGAGCAATTTTAGTTGATTTTTTGTACACTTGAAAGTTTAGCACTTGAATCAAAGCCAACAGAATGGGTAATTGATCATATTTCACATTTGAAGCACTGATTTTTGTCATCAATTGAGACAAGATGAGCTCTTTTTCCTCTTTTTTTAGATTGAAATAATCGAGGAGTAAAAATGCAGGATTGAGTATGGCATCGGTAAAGTTGTAATAGCTGAGAGTAATCAACTTTAGTAAATATTCCTTAATGCGACCCCTTAGTTCTGGTGCTATTTTATTTTTTAATAAGGAGATAAGATGGGAATGAAACTGCCGGCTCATGTTGGTCAGTTCTTTATCATTCGAACCAAAATGGTATCGTGTGTACTCGATTTTATTGATTACATTTTCTGCTATCAGATAGGCTTCTAAATACTGATGCAATGCTTCTGCATCCAAAAACTGCCCACTTAAGTCTTTACTGACATTAATCAATAAATTCACGTCGGCATTGCTGATACTTTTTGATTTAGTCGTGACGGGTTTTATAATGCTGTCGAGTAGATTTTTGTATTTACTGTAGTTGTCTTCAAGTTCTATTTTACGGGCAAAATTTACTTTAAGAGCCGTTGAAAATCGAGGATTTTTGGAGGCATAAGATGCAATGAAGTTTTTTAATTCTTCAAATTCTATCTGTGCCAGTATTCCAGAAATTCCAAGTTTTGAGGGTCTTTTATTTTTGGTGGTTTCTTTTTTAGATTTTGCTTCTAATTCCTTAGCAATGGCCTCCTTCCGAAGTGCCATCAACGCAGCTAGTATATGCTCACATACATTTCTTTCTCTATAGGTGCTACAATCACAGGTTGATTTTTGGCTTTTGGTAAAAGGTTTTAGTATTTCAACCTCGTTTTTTTCTTTATTTTTAAATTGAATCACATAGAGACCTTGCTCCAATCTGGTGATTTCTTTGATTTTCTTTTCTTCAAAAAGCACTTCAGCACTGGTGACCAATTCTTCATCATATTTGGATTCGATGTCGTACTTTTGATTTCTTTCTAGCATTAATTTTTTGATAATAACCTTCAATGATAACACATAAAAAGTAAATTTTATTAAAAAATAGTGAAATTTATTGCAGCGTTTCGGCAAGTTTAATTGTATATAGAGTTAAACATATTAAATAATTATTTAATGTTTTGATTTTTGCAGTAGCTTAGATTTTAGTTGTCGAATTCGATTTTATAATATTATCAACATAAGTGTGCCACTTTGACCTAAATAGCATTGAAGAATCTTTTTCAAGAAGTTCTTGAAAACCGAATTTTTGTTACAACTTAAACACTCATTTATACTAAAACTAAGATTTATGAAAAAATTACTCATTTTCTCGTCGATTCTCGCACTTTTATATTCTTGTCAAAAAGAGGAGTATGAAGTGGTAGAAAATATAGTTGGCCCAAATGATCCGAATCAAGGACTGGTAATTATTGATGGAAACCAAGCGACTTTGACGACCGATATGTCATCCTATTTATATCCCAATGGTACGTGCAAAATAGATTTCATAGAGGATAATTTTGTATTAGCTGTATATGTGAGTTCATCAACGATTGGTATTCAGCATGTGATCCAAGCGGATTATATTGATAAACAAAATGCGGAGGCCTCTTTGCATTTTACAACCTTTGATATTTGCAATGATTTTGATTTTGAGATTACTGCTTTTGATACTATTGCTCACAAGTTAAAGGGTAAATATTCCGGTGCATTGAGCAATAATAATGACAGTGTCATTAAAACTTTTGAAGGCGATTTTATTTCAGATTATACGGTCGTCGTCCCAGAAAAACTCAGTATAGAGGGTAATATTATTTATGACGTGGATGGTGACTGGTTGATAAGCGATGTCGAAAATGGAATAAATGGCTTAGAAATCGAAATTTTAAAATTAAAGGATGCCAACGGCTGTGAAATGGACGCTACTTCGCTAGAAGTGGTACTCTCTGGACATAGACCAGGAACTCCTTCTGATGATGGCTATTTTAAGTTTGATGATTTAGAAGAAGGCGAGGTGTATTACATGAAAATTGATTTGCCTCCTTATGGATTAAAATATGTCAATATGAATCATGGATTGGATGACCGCGTAGATTCTGATTTCAATGAAAATGGGGTGTCTCCTCTTTTCATGGTTGATAATGGAAGAGTCACGATGTTTGATGCTGCTCTAGGGCCGATTTAATAATTAGAAGTGGCGAAGGATGCATTGATATTGGGCTGTCAAGCTGGAGATAAAAATTCTCAAAAGGAATTTTTAGAAAAATACTCCGGATTTGTATTTGCAATATGCGTTCGATATTGTGGAGACATGAATTATGCATGGGATTTACTGCAGGAGATATTTGTAAAGATCTTTGTGAGTATCCCAAGTTTTAATCCAAAACTTGGGAATATTGAACCTTGGATAGGAACGATTGCCCGTAATCATTGCTTGAACTATATGAAATCCAAGCGAATCACATTTAAAGAACTGAATATTCAAGAAATACCTCTTTCTATTAGAAATGGAGCTATTGAAGAGATGACTAGTCAGGAATTAATTAATTTGATTGGAATGCTTCCCGATGGATATAGAGAAATTTTCAATATGATCGAAACAGATGGTATGTCCACTCAAGAAGTTGCAAAATTTCTTGGCATGGCAGAATCATCTGTTCGGACAAAATTGAGTAGATCAAAATCATACTTAAAAAAAATATTATTAAAGATTAAAAGTAAAGAGGCATGGATGAACTCAATTTAAATTCTTTACGCCGTAAATTAGAGAAGGCCACATATCCCGTCGATAATGAACTCTTGTGGTCACAGGTCTCTGAAAGATTGCCTCAACGGAAAAAAAACAAATTTTTAATCTATTTTATATTTGGAATCTTGATGGGAGGACTTGCATTTTTATTATTAAAGAACCTCTCTGAAAATCCCGAATTTGACAATCATACAATGGCTCAAGATGACAATGAAGATTGTCCTCAGTCAGTTTCATTGGAAAGAATGGAAATGGAAAAATCCACAGAAAATGTATTGTTCAATGAATTAATATTCACAAAGAATCCCATCAGTGAAGAAAGAAATACTAGCCCTATTCCATTATCAAAAATTGAAAATGATAAACCGGAGTTTTATGATTCCGGGGAAGCGAAAATTCTACAATCTATCGAACACAGGAATTCTGGAATTCACTTTTCAAGACCATTGATTCCCGTCTATTTATTACCAAACAACCCAAAAGAAAGTCCAAATCAATTTACGCATTCTATTGAAAGCCAAAGTTCTATCTTAAATGTAAATAGGAACCTCTACGTCGATAATGAAAATGATATCGAATTATTAAATAGCAGAAAGACAACCGAGAAAGAACTATTTGCGGTTGACTTATCAGCAAAGTATTCCATACTTCATCGCAGTGGTTTTTATGTGGGAGTGGGTATGGAATATTTGCGTATCGCAGAGCAAAAGTCGTATTATAGTGTCTTAAGTGATAGCGTAGGCATTGATGATAAATATATACATCGATAGGTGGTTTTAGACAATGGAATGAAACAGACACTCTATGGAAGCTCTGAAGTTCATTACCAAAAAATTGGGGTTAGACGTATAATCAATTCGCTGAATTTTTTAAACCTAGGTCTTACACTTGGATATCGAAAACAGATCAACAGAATTGCGATGTTTGCAGAAGTAGATTATGAGTACAATTTATTTCTAAAATTTAATGGTAACATCTCGAATAACGTGGACTACAAGGAACAAATGAGCTTTAAAACTAAGATTGAACCATATTTGACCTACAGGTTAGGACTTGATTATGCACTGTGTGATAAGTGGCGGATTGGCTTGGCATTTAAATATGTGAAAATTAATGATAATGTAAACGAGGATAGCTATCCTGTAAATCAAAAATACAACTTAATGGGAGTGTCGACCTCACTTAATTATTCACTGTAATAGTGTCAAAAAGTGCGGTACTCATTTGTATTTGATTGACAAATGTTATCACGAAAAGTGACAGTGGTCATTTATCAAATGTCATGAATGCCCTAATTTAGCGATTAGATTAATTATTAAAATTGACATTATGAAAATCACTAAAGACCTGATAATTAAGGACATACAAAAAAAATTTCATCAGACATACAATGGACTGAAACTGGAGTTCTATAAGAAATCTCATGAGGCACACACCGCATCTCCCAAAGAATCACAGTGGCCGGAAAATACTCTTCTCTCTGTTGTTAATCCGGATTTAATAGATGGAACGTTGAAACTCAATTCTGAATTGACAGTTTCTGATTTTGAACAAATGATGGAAAAAGATTTTGGTCTCCATGTACAGGTTTTTAGAAGGTCTAACCAACTGTGGCTACAAACTTCGGCCACTGATGATTGGACTCTCGAAGTGCAAAACACAAAGGGATTACATAGTATTCAAAAATAAAAAATGGATTGATTATGATGACCAATGAACTATGCCAAGTAAAAGTAGAAAAAGTAATGAGTTCTAAGCTTGTTACAGTAAATAGAAACACGACACTAGAAGAGATAGAGAGTATTAT
>ERZ795057.2893-NODE-2893-length-12355-cov-5.132276_pt1 | contig 12355 bp, 7 predicted proteins | sample MGYA00375141_ERZ795057 | MGnify/ENA primary metagenome ERZ795057 (study PRJEB30186, sample SAMN05720163) | activated sludge metagenome | isolation source: Anaerobic digester | place: Hong Kong | collected 2015-01-26 ... | reverse complement strand
TAGTTATTCGTATCCATATTACACTCACGTCTAATTTTTTCAACCGAACAAATAATTGATTCTTTACTGCATTGGTAAACTCGTATTAATGTGTTTTATGAATCAAAATGCTAAATAAATTGCTCTGGATTTTAAGAAATTTATATTAGACTTTAAGTCATTTCTTTATTGTTGGACCAGCCAATTCACAAACCAGTATGAATGGTGAATGAAAGCGTGACAATGGAATTATCTTGCGTTGGAAAAAAGCAACTTTTGGAGATATTATCTCAAAAAGAATATTTCTGCGCAAGAGTTGCATGGCTTTGGTCACTAAAAAATTCATCAGACGGGGATAATAAAAAGAATACAATCGATTTTTTAAAATCGATATTTCAGGCCGATGTTACCAAAGAGTGGACGGATTGTCTCAGATTACTTTGGACGGATATTCAGAAAATATGGCCTGAAAAAGAGGATTTTTCGAGAATATTCACAACAACTATTCAATCTCCCGGATTAGATACTGAGCGAAAAGATTTGATCATTTCTTCTTTACTTCAATATACCAATGATAGAAACCTCATTCGCGAACTTTATCGAATTGCACCAGAAAATAGTCATGCTGAATATTATGCCTTAGAAAAGATGCTAAAAAATATCAATAATCGTATTTTAAATCTCCCTCCTCAAAGCAATAATAAGCCATATCTATTATCAATCATAGACGACATCCCACCCGCTCGAGATATTATCGCTCCTGAAACGCAGGGGATAGATTCAGAGAGAACAATTGAAGAATTGACCCATTCAATCAGAGACAAATATACTTTTTTAAATTTGTTTATCACTGCATATTCGAATATTGAACAAGAAATAATAGAAATTAAGTCAAAATCTTCAAATGCCGAACAAATCAAAGAAATTTGTTCTCGGTATGGCCTCAATGAGATAGGGCTAGATGATGCAGTTGTTCATTTGAAAAACTACTATGAAAGCCAAAAAGAAGCAAAGGTGAATCATTTAAAAATTCAACAGAATATTTCTCAAAAAAAAGCTGAATTAATTGAATTAATAAAAAAATCTGAAAATAAACCTGATAAACCCAACTCTGAAATTCAGAACCCGTTTGGATACGTCGATAAACCAATAGAACGATTTCTAACTTATTGTGATGATATATCAATCGAATTCTTACAACAATGTATTTCCATTTATCTTAATAAGTCTCAAGAAAAATTGGTCATCAATAATGAAAAACCTCTTCTATATTGGATTCTCGAAGAATTTGAAGAATGGTGGGAGGAAAAGTATCCCCCAGACTCACTGGACAGAGGAGAGAGGGAAAGACATCCCTATTTATCAATCAATAATCGACTCAATGAAATCCATATTGTTATTCCACAACAGTCTTTTGTAAACGAGGATGGGTTAGAACATGTAGATCTTGTTGTATCTGATGATTCACAAATTATCGCAGAAAATGAATTACCACTCTATCATAACGGTGAGAAATTATCATCGCGTGAGATATCATTGAATCTCCCTTCGCCATCATCATTTTATCAAGTTCAGATAAACACAAAACCGGTAAAAATTGATGGATTTACTGATGATACAAACTATCTAATCTTTGATTCTGATTCTCATCGTCAAATATCAAAGGGCACAGTCCCGAAAAAACAATTCATAATAATCAGTCAAAAAAATCTCTCCATTTCACCCGAATCCGCCATTCTTGAGAACGGTCAGTTTTTTGGTAACTGGAAAGATTTTTCGTATTATATTGTTGATCCCACCCTTGCTAGGCAATTAATAATTGACATACCGCCAGAACCACCATCACAAAAGTTCATTATTCAAATCGATTCGAAAATCTTCGATAAGAATATTCTCATAGATGACAAAAAGGTAATTCTTGGGACTCCACCACAAATTTCTATCAAATACGATGATGAAAAGATACTTAGCGACACCGTCCTTTCCATTCATCCTCATGAACAATCTTCCCAAAATACGCCATTATTTTACGAATTAACTGGAATCAATGATTTTTTAACTATTAATAAAGATAACAATATTTGCAGTATCGATCTTTCCAATAAATCTCTACTTGGAAAAGAACCGGTTGGACTGTATATAATTCGGATACGAAATAAAAGTTGTAAGATCGATACAAGAATCGAATGTGTATTTCTTCCCGATCTCAATATCCATTACTCCGAACCGTGTTATTTGCCCAAAAGGAGTCATCGAATTGGCGATGTCAGAATAGATATTAAATCGAAGTACCCCTGTGACTTCATACCAAAAACTCAAATGAAAGTGGATACCGGTGATAAACGAATAATTATTCACTCAATTCTCCAACAGACTATCGAGGGACAATTTTCATATCAATATGCAGAAAACAGGTTTTTTGAAGCAAATCTGACAATACTAGTTCCTCAACTCACCTGGCGATTTGAGGATAAATCAAATGATACACAATTGCCATTACAAAGATCAGCCATAATGCTCTCCGAAAATGAATTTGAGCGTTTGGGAGATAATTTAGGTATTTCGATATTTCTTCCTGAGTCTTTCAATGGTCCAGGCAATTTAACTATGGTAGCACATACAGACTACATTTTAAGTCATATTGTTAATGTGAAGGGTGCTTTTGACCTGGCCTCCTACAGTGATGTCATTCGAGGATTTGACGATGAAGTAATCCAATTTGAGTTCTCGATGGATTTACCTCAAGGAAAACTCATCAGATGTCCGCTATTTCAAATCAAACGCTGGATTGTCAAATTAAAAGATCCGATACAAATATACAAGAATGAAAGTGAAAATTGGATAATTAAGGCAAGATGGACTGAATCATTTAAGGCACAGGATCGTTCATTTGTATTGTGGAAAATTGGAAAAAAAGATACAGATACCGTAGAAGTATGTGAAGAAAAAATCCCCGATAACGAACAGTTTATCCATCGGGAGATTAAAAGAAAATTATTACCGGGGATATACTATCTCCAGCTTTTCCAAAAGAATAGTGGATGGGATAGCACAGCTTCTGTATTTCCTGGAGAAAGAGCACCCAATATTTTCCAGTTTCCAATTGAGATTGTCGGTGAAGAGCTATTAAAGGATGCAGATGAACTTTTCAAACAGAAAAAATATTTAGATGCATTTATCCACTATGAAGAACTTGAATCACAGAATCCAGAATTGGGTAATGTATGGAAACACAAAATAATGAATCTTTTGATATTTCCCAGAGACTTTACTGGTGCAATTGATTGTTTTGGTCAGATTATTCAAAAAGAATCAAAATTTAAAGAGATTTCAATTGATTTTATGACTTTCAGATTGATTTTAGACATTCTCCCCAAGAAAGATATATTGGATTTCGCTAATTGTGAGGACATCATCACCATTTTGACAAATATTCTGAAATCATCACATAACACACCGAAAATGATTATTCAAAGTCATAGAAATGACATTAAAAGACATATTGAAACGAATGTGAATATATCTGATCACGAAAAACGAAGTCTCATTCATAGACTAGAGATTTTTTTTAGTCTTGAATAGGATCGAAAAACCAAATAAGTCAAAAAAGGAAACAATCATTTAAAAAGAAGAGAAAAATCGTTAGGTTGTTAGTTTTATGTCGATTAACCCACTCTCTATTACACAGTTGATAAAACAAAGATATCTAAATTATCTTCAAACTACATTTCAAATTAATAATCCTGAACTGGATGCCTTGTTTAAAGAAACGTTATTGCGCCATGAACTTATCAAAGGCCCCATTATTGAAGCCACACCGCCATTTAAAAAAGGATGTACTATTCAGCAATTGATTGATGAGGGGATATTATCACCTCTCTTTGCAACATTGAATCAAGATAAACTTCCAGTTCATCGACCTCTTTATTTACACCAGGAAAATGCAATCCGTAAGGTGATTTCAGATAAAGAAAATATTGTTGTTGCTACGGGGACTGGAAGCGGAAAAACAGAAATTTTTATAATTTCGGTATTAAATGACCTTTTTCGACAACAGGAAGCTGGAAAGTTGAATCCAGGCGTTCGTGCGCTAATTCTCTATCCCATGAATGCATTGGTGAATGATCAGCTTAAGAGGCTTCGTGAACTCCTAAAAGATATTCCTTCTATTACTTTTGGCAGATATACCGGCGAGACACTTGAAGACCAGGGGAAAGCATTGAAAAAATATGAAAAATTATACCACCAGGAACCACTTCCAAACGAGCTGATTTCACGAGAAGTGATGAGAGGTGGGCCCCCACATATTCTCCTGACAAATTATGCAATGCTGGAGTATCTGCTCCTCCGGCCAGATGATAACTGCTTTTTTGATGGTGAATCTGCAAAAGAATGGAGATTTCTCATTCTCGATGAAGCTCATACATATAATGGCGCAAAAGGCATCGAGATGGCAATGCTCCTCAGGCGACTGAAAGATCGGGTTGTTCGGAGTGAACCGGGCAGGTTACGATGTATTGCAACAAGTGCAACGCTTGGGAAAGGACGTAATGATTATCCGGCTGTTTCAACATTTGCTTCATCTCTTTTCGGGGAATTATTTCGGGAGGATGGAATTGTCGGTGCAGAAAGAGAGGAGATCATCACATCGATAAGTTGGGGTAGACCTGATGAAGGTCTGTACAAAGCAGGAATTGAATTTCTTGGACGTGAGAAAAAATCACAGAAAATTAACGATATTTCAACAATTGCTCTGAATCATGGAGTCCCATTGGGTATAGTAAAAAAGGCACAAGCCACCTCAAATGGAAACGTCGGTTCATTTCTTTTCTCAATTTTAGAGGGAGATGATCGTCTTGTCCAACTCAAAAAGCGGCTTATACTACAACCCGATGATCTTAACAATCTCTATTCCACTCCCGATGAAAAAAATACCGTTGTGAATTTAGTAGAATTGACAGGAAAGGTTCACAAAAACCAATCAGATGATTCCTTACTCTCTGCAAGATATCATTTCTTTGTTCGTGCAGTCGAGGGTGCGTACCTTCAATTTTTCCCTGATAAGCATTTTTACCTGAAACCAACAAAAAGCAAAGAGGTTGATGGATACCAATTCCCGGTTTTCGAGGTCGGGTCCTGCAAATACTGTGGCATTCCCTATCTGGTGGGTGTTGTTGAAAAAGTGGATGGGAAACCTATACTGAAGCAAAAACCAGAAAGTTTCTTTGATGAGGAATTATCCATTCAATATTTTTTACTCTCTTCTTCAATTGTATCTGAAAATGAGAACGAAGATGACGAAATCGAATTGGGGGAGAAGATCGATATCTCGGGGACAGATTATATTCTCTGCGGTCGTTGCGGTTCCATTGACGAAGCCACGAGAGTAAAACCTGCATGCTCGTGTGGGACAGAATTCCAAATCAAAGTGAAACATATCCAGACGAATAAGAATCAAACACTCCAGAAATGTCCATTCTGTACAAAAACAAGCCCTGGGATGCCAGTTGTTTCACGATTTTATACGGGAAGAGATGCTGTTCCGAGTGTCCTGGCAACAGCAATATACGAGGAATTGCCCCAAATAACACTACATGAAGAGAAACCCTTGACTAAAGATCAGGAGGGGTTCGATCCGGTTTCGGTATCGAACAAAAATCGAAAACCAGGGAAAAATCTTCTTGTTTTTTCGGACAGCCGGCAAGATGCAGCATATTTCGCACCCTTCCTAAATAATACCCACCAGAAAATTCTTCGAAGAGCCCTTATTTTACAGGTTTTTCATGATAAAGCCGATTCAATCATAAAAAATCATTGGAGAATTTCAGATTTTGTTTATCCATTGAAAAACATTGCAGAACAATATGGCTTGTTTGGGAATTATACGGAAGAAGAAAAAGATCGGGAAATTAAGCGTTGGCTGATGCATGAGTTCGTTTATGGAAGAGCAAGGGGGAGCCTCGAAGAATTAGGCCTTATGAGTTTTAGACTAGTCAAACCTCAGGGATGGATTCCCCCCTCACCTTTGAAAGAGAAACCATGGGAATTGAGCGATGAAGAAATCTGGACATTATTCCTGATTCTTCTTGATTCTTTCAGGGTTGATGGTGCAATTCGCTTTCCAGAAGGGATTAGTCCAACCGACGACTTTTTCCAGCCCCGTAATTTTCAGTTTTATTACCGTGAAAATAGTTCTTCACGGAAACGTCATATTTTGAGTTGGACGCCTCAACCAAAATACTCGAACAAAAGACTTGATTATCTTGTAAGAATCGCTGAACAATTGGATGGCGGGATTTCGGAAGACGAATGTCGTAAGATCCTCCATGGCATCTGGCGTTTTATTGGTATCGGGAAAAATTCTTCATTAAGCCCCTATTTCACCCAGGAAAACCTTAAAAATGAAGGGGTTGGGATACTGATGAATCCGAAGAGCTGGGATGTGACATCTTCGCTCATTGACCCTACACTTCAATGGTACGAATGTGATCGGTGTAAAATTCTCACGTCATCGCACATTCGTTCGGTGTGTCCAACCTATCGTTGTAAGGGCACATTAAGGCCTGTTGATCCAAGTAAATTAAAAGTTGATAATCATTATCGTGTGTTGTATACTGAAATTGAACCAACTCCTATGCGGGTTGAAGAACATACAGCCCAATTAACAAACGATGCCGCATCGGATTTACAACAGCAATTCATCGATGGAAAGGTGAATGTACTCAGTTGTTCAACTACATTTGAGTTGGGAGTCGATGTGGGCGAGCTGGAAGCTGTTTTTATGCGAAATATGCCTCCTACGGCAGCAAATTATATTCAGAGGGCGGGACGTGCGGGAAGAAGAGTAGATGCAGCTGCCTTTGTCACCACGTTTTGTCAGCGTCGATCCCATGACCTTTCACACTTCAATGATCCTATGCCTTATGTAAGAGGAGTGATTTCTCCTCCCTTCTTTGAACTCGAAAATGAAAAAATTGTCAAAAGACATATCTTTGCTACTGCAATTGCTGAATTCTGGCGTAAATATCCTGATACATTCCATAATGTGGGGAGCTTCTTTTTCAATCCAGATTTAGATGTTCCTGAAAAATTCTATGCATTTCTACAAGAAAAACCCCATGATCTTCAGAATGCACTTTTTCGGATAGTCCCTGAAAAAATGATAGATGTTGTGGATGTTTTGAATTGGGGCTTTATTGAGGATCTCTTTTCTGAAAGTGATCATAACCCCGAAAAAGGCCTCCTCACAAAGGCTCAATAAAGTGTGGTTGAAGATATTCGGGAATTGGAAAAAGTAAAAAAAGAACTTTTGGAAAGAGGGGGATATGTTGACCAAATTACAAGACTTATCAGCACAATAAAAAAGAGGCCGATTATCGATTTTCTGTCTTCACACAATATCATTCCGAAATACGGATTTCCTATTGACGTTGTTGAGCTACAGGTCCTTTATCCCTCCGATTCTGCCAGGAAACTTGAGTTACAGCGTGATTTAAAAATTGCCATATCTGAATATGCTCCTGGCAGTCAGGTGGTCGCGGCAGGAAATATTTGGGAGAGTCAATATGTGAAGCGAAACCCCAAACAGAACTGGTTAAGATACAGATATGTCATCTGTGACATATGTCATCGATATCATAGCACATTAGCTGATACAAACAAGGAGATTACGCAATGTGAAGCATGCTCTGCTGATTTACAGCATTGCAAAAATAAAGGTGAGTTCATCATACCAGAGTTTGGATTTGTTTGTTCAAACTCAAAACCCAAGACTGTGGGGGAAAAAAGACCTCGTAAGACCTATTCTACCAGGCCATATTTCTCGGGAGAATGCATTCCTGAAGTAACTATTGAAAAAACGTTTCATAATGGCATTATCCTAAAAGCCGAAGCGGCATCGCATGGAAAACTTGCAGTAATTAACGATGCGGGACGGAGCGGTTTCCGTATCTGTAAAACATGTGGGTATTCAATTCCAGGGAGAAATAAACTCCCCAATTCTCACAAAAATGCCTTCGATAGAACATGTACTGGAACATTTATGCGGGTTGCACTTGGACATCAATATCTCACTGATATCCTGAAAATTGAATTTGAAGGCTATTCCAATCCCAATGAGGATTTTTGGTTCTCTCTGCTTTATGCTCTTCTGGAAGGAATGAGCGCAGCTATGGGCATAAATCGTGACGATATTGAGGGTTGCATCTATCCAATGAAAGAAAAACACAATGAACCTGCTCTCATCCTCTTCGATACTATTCCAGGAGGAGCAGGTCATGTGCGAAGAGCGATCAAGGACGAAGATTACCTCTCCATGATACTTCAGGCAGCATATAATAAGATGTCAAAATGTACCTGTGGCAGCGAAGAAGGACATTCTAGTTGTTACGGGTGTTTGAGAAATTATACAAATCAATTCTGTCATGAGAGACTTGATAGATCACTTGTCATGAAATTTCTTGAGACACTGGGTGTGGCAGAGCAATCTAAATAACTCTCATTCATCCCAGCTATATCAATTCTCAATCCCATTTTGTATCTCTTCGAGTTCCCTGCCAATATCCTCTGGAAGGGACAACATCCCCGACCGATACAAGGAATAAAATACTTCCAGGTTACATTTTGCCTCATTTCTCACTGATATGTCCTCACTTGTAAGCATATTTTGTATTCTTTCGAGAATTATACGATAAATTGCGTGTTGAAATGTCGGAAAATCCACTTCATTGCCTGGATCGGACAATCCTAACTTTTCATATATGCGAAATCCGATTGCGTATTTATTTAATTGAGATGTTAATTGTTTAATATCCGGACTATCTGATACATCCGAATTGAGAAGTTGTTCAACTCTTATAATATCCTGGGGCAGGGTGTCTTCATGTTCAGGATGGAATGGTATCGCTGCAAGTTCTTCTTCAAGATCTTGTATTTCGTCCTCCTTTTCAACAATTTGTACTTCTACATCGCCTATTTCGGACCTATCATTCACTAATGCCTTCTCCCGCCTTGTCTTTAACCAATAATCAAGTTCTGTAGCATCCCTAGGATTCACAAGTTCTCTTCGAACCAGTGGTTCAATAATCCTGGAAAAGAAAAGCTTTACCGACTCCCTGGGAATAATGCTATGAAGTAGAATCGGTGTGATATTCCGTTTTGCACCGGGAATATCAACAAGAAGAAGATCATTTGATTTGAGAAAGAATCGAAAAAAATCCCCTAATGTCCCCTGAATGTTTCCATCTATCGGCCCTAAATCATCTTTGACAGATATCCAATATGTTCCTTCGTTATAATTCTCAATTCCTTTCCAAACAAGGTAGCATGCGAGGATAGTTGGTGTTTTCCTGATTACCTTATTCAAATTGACAGTATAGTAGCCGATTTGAGTATTCTTGATGTATTGGTTAATTCGTTCGACATCATCTTTTGAAAGAGGTATCTGACCTAGGAGTTTTATCGAAGGAAGATAATGGTTAAGATGAGCCTCTGCTGCTTCCATATCAGAATATTTTTCGAGCATTTGCTTCCTCTTTTCAATGATTACTAGATGCTTAATATCTGATTTCGCTGCTGTGTACCAATCAGAGTATAAGAATTGGATTTACAATAATGTATCCCAAAATTTCGAGGTAACTATTCTAGTAGACCCAAAGGGGGATAAAGAAGGTGCAAAGCGATTAGAAAAGGAATTCGATGAAAATATCCTCACAATGATGAGGAAGAAAAAGAAGAATTCTCTTAATTATCTTCAAAATAATCCAGGTCAATCTTTTTTACAATATAACGGGATTCTTCAGAAACGCCAATATCATGATCAATCATTAATTGTGTCAGCTGTTCTCCATCGATAAGAACAACATTTTGTTGAATAAAAGACACGTAATCTTTTGCATTATCCGTGAATTTTGAAGTTGTAATAAATACGCCCTTCTTTGCGCGATTACCTGCAAGACTGCCCACAAACGCCTGAATTTCTGGTCTTCCGACTGTGTTCTGCCAGCGTTTTGCTTGAACATTTATGACATCCAGTCCAAGTTTATCCTCTTTGATAATGCCGTCAATTCCACCATCCCCTGATTTCCCTACCCGCTGCCCAGCATCACTTCTCGAACCTCCATACCCCATTCCAACGAGAAGATCTATCACCAGACGTTCAAAAAATTCAGGCGAACAGCTCTTTACCCGTTCAAGGAGGTCGTGTGCAAGTTCGTTCCGTAGGTCTTGATAACTACCATCCAGGATTTCCTCTGGGGTGAGATCTGATGTTTGTTCTGGTTCCGTTTCTCGCGTATAATTTTTAAATTCCAAATATTCAGGAAATTGCTCTAAAAAATTTGTATCAATTTTTGGTGGATTCTTCTTGAGAACTTCCTTTCCCCGTTCAGTGATTTTTATCAAACCTCTCGAGGGAGTTGATAGCAAACCTGCTTTTTTGAGATACGTTCGTGCCCATCCAATCCGATTCTCATATCTGTATTGTTTCCCGCTAGGGAGGAGTTGGGTTCTCTCTTCATGAGATAAATTGAACATTTCGGCAGCTTTTTCGATAACTTCCCGCATCTTATGTTCTTCTCCATCTTTCACTATTCTGAGTATTGGAAGCATAAACTGCTGAAAGTCGGGAATTGTCATTTATTTCACAATATTCCATCAGACCGAATCTTTGATTAAAGTTATCCCCCACCCCATACATTCACCCACCATGGTTCCTGCCTATATAGATCCGATCCAGAAATGATCTCTTCAAAAAGAAGATTGAATTTCTCATTGGAATAAATAAAAAAATTGATTTTGCTTAAAGCTTTTATTGATTTATGTCAGATATCAACAAAAAAGCAGAAAAACTGGAGATAATCGAATCCAAAATAAAAAATAATGAATATACCTCTGAAATTAAGAATACCAAGGAGTTCGGAGGGGCAGATGTAATAATCTCGGCTGAATTAACCTCTCAAAACGAGAGATGGATAAAAGATCAGCCTTCTGTAATCTCATTTCAGAAGACAATTCCAGGAAAAAGACTTGTTATTACACCATATTCATTAGAACTTAGCTGGCTTTTTTACCAATTAAAGGACGTCTTTAAAGAATCTTTAGATTACGTCTCAAAATATGATTTTTATGGTTCTCTTGCACAAGCAGCTATAGATTTTATAAATAAAAGCGGACCTGAATATGAATGTAATTCTCTGCTAATTGCTGTTTTGGAAGAAGCAAAGAGGATCGGATAATGAATCTGCCTAAAGACACAAATCTCCCTTTTTTTGCCTATGGTGTCTTTAAACCGGGCCAGCTGGGGTTTTTCCAGATAAAGGATTTCACGGACAAATATTCCCCATATGATATTACAGGTGTTCTCTATGAAAGAGACGGGGTACCTCTTTTTAATCCGGAAAAAGCGTATTCGAAGGTAAAGGGATATTTAATCACTTTCAAAGAAAATCAGCAAGATGAAGCCTATATGAGAATAGCAGACACAGAACCAGATTACCAGTACACATGGGATACTGTTGAAATAAGTGGGACAGGCAAAGCCAATATTCTAGCAGGAAAGAAGATAAAAAAGGGTAGTATTCTATGTGAATATAATTACTATGATGGCAATAAGGACCCTTTATTCAATGAAGCCCTTGAGATTATTGAATCAATGTTAATCAAAAAGCCCCAATCATCAGAGATGAAACATGATTTTTCAAATCCAATCTCTGAAATTTTCTATCTTCAAATGGCATATATGCTGTTATGGTCATCAATTGAACGATATGGAAGTTTAAAATATGGGATGAGATTGGGACCCGTTGATAGGAATAAAAAAATGTCTTCTGAACCTGCTTTTAGAGAGGGGTTGAGAAATACTGTTAAAGGAGAAAGAACTGTTTTTTCCGCAATTGAACCCCAAAAAAAATAGTCCTTAATCCAGAAAAACCCGAAAAGTCAATGGATTACTATTACCAGATTCGAAGTAATACAGTGCATCGGGGTAAATCAGTGTTTCACGATAAAGAATTGATCGAAGCTTCATTAAAAGAACTACTTACAATTTTCAGAGGAATGCTTTCAGAATCCTTCAAATCAGCATCCGTTCGAATTAATGATGTTGACAATTATCAGTAAAATTACAAAATACCTAATTTTTATGGAAAAAGTGCCTCTTCAAGTTTTTTATCAAAGAAATAAAATTGCAATGTAACCGTATCCCCGAGCATGATGATTTAAGACCATCTAGAATGCATTACAAAAAGGAGACAGATTTGAATGAAGAATGTTGATATGAAGCTGAATGGAAATCAACTGGTAATAACCGTAGATATAACAAAGGAATTTGGACCGTCAAAGTCGGGAAAATCCATCACAATAGCGTCAACGGAAGGAA
>ERZ795057.2883-NODE-2883-length-12388-cov-5.328225_pt1 | contig 12388 bp, 7 predicted proteins | sample MGYA00375141_ERZ795057 | MGnify/ENA primary metagenome ERZ795057 (study PRJEB30186, sample SAMN05720163) | activated sludge metagenome | isolation source: Anaerobic digester | place: Hong Kong | collected 2015-01-26 ... | reverse complement strand
ACCAAACAGAACTACTAACGGAGCCAGTGTAATACGCCTGAAACTGAAGATTTCATCCGCGTTAAAAACGGTTGGATCATCGGTTTTTCCACCGATCATCAACAGGAATCCAACAACGATAATTACAAAACCTATAATCAGGTATGTATAGTTTTCAGGTCCAAGTGCAAAATTCTCGTTGCCTGTGTTTGTCTTAGCCATGATGTTCCAAGTTAGAAATAAAGTTTATCTGTTTTAATATTCAGATATTTATTGACTGCAAAGAAAGTAGAAATCCAGTTAATTACAATGCTTATAATCAATATTATCCCTCCGAGAAGAATCATATGATCCATGTCGGTGAAAGAAATTATGTTCTCAACCTCCTGGTAGGTGAAATACAGCAGCCCTGCCATTAAAAGTATAGCTATGATTGACCCCAGGAAACCATTAAACACACTTTTCAGGAGGAAAGGTTTACGTATAAAGCCCCTGTTTGCACCTACCAGCTGCATGGTATTGATAATAAAACGTTTTGAATAAATAGAAAGTCGTATAGTGTTGTTAATAAGCGTAATAGCAACAAGTAACAACAGGGCGCTGAAGCCCAGAATTACCAGGGATATCTTTCGAATATTCTCATTGATAGCGTACAATAAAGTCTTTTTATAAACAACTTCGTTAACCTGGTCGTAGCTCAGGATTTCCTGTTCAATAAAAATAACGGAATCCGGCCTGGTGTAGGCTGCCTGAAGCCTGAGCCGGATAGAAGGAGGCAGAGGATTATACCCCAGGAATTCAACGAAATCACCACCGAGTAGCTGCTCCGTTTCAAGCGCCGCTTCCTCCTTCGTTATGTATTTAGTGGAAAGAGTATAAGGTTTTGCATCAAGGATTTTTTGCAACTGGAATATGTCAGCATCCTTTACATTTTCTTTTAGCATGACATTAAATCCAATATTTTCCCGAACCGTTTTATTGATGTTTCGGCCATTTATTATCAGTAATCCTACAATTCCAAGAAGGAAAAGCACAAGGGAAATACTGATCACGGAGGTGACGTAGGAACTTCTTAGCCTTCTGCGGTTTTGTCGTTTCTCGTTTTTGGACATGGATTGCAAATATGCATCAAAGATAGGAATATTTTATATCGGTGAATTATATCCCATCCTAAGGATTGTTAAAAACAGCGCAAAGAAATATTGACCGGAAAATTAATTCCGGTCAATATTCTTGAATGCTATATGCGGGAGACTAAAAGAATTAATCAAGAATGGTTATCCAGCCGAATGGATCGTCAAGTTCCCCGTACTGTATTCCCAGCAATTCATTGTATAGTTTGCTTGTAAGGGGGCCCGGATTTTTTCCGTCGCCGAAATTGAACGTCTTTTCGCTGACAGGATCATATATTTTCTTCACCGGGGTAATAACTGCTGCAGTACCACAGGCTCCAACTTCTTCAAATGTCTCAAGTTCTTCCAGCGGTACGGGCCTTTTTTCCACCTTCATTCCCATGTGCATAGCAATCTCCTGCAAACTTTTATTTGTTATTGAAGGAAGTATTGAGTGGGAATCTGGAGTGATATAGGTATTATTCTTTATTCCAAAGAAATTTGCCGGACCTGCTTCGTCAATGTATTTCTTCTCTTTTGCATCCAGGTACAGGGCTGTGGCAAAGCCTTCCTCATGGGCTTTTGCTACAGAGGATAAACTGGCTGCATAATTACCGCCAACTTTCAAATGTCCGGTGCCCAGTGGAGCCGCACGGTCATGATCCCGGCATATCATGAGGTCAACTGGTTTGAAACCTTCTTTAAAATAAGGGCCAACAGGCATTACAAATACCATGAAAAGGAATTCCTTCGCAGGCTTAACACCCACTTCAGGTCCGGTTCCGATCAGCAAAGGCCTAACATACAATGAAGCACCTGTACCATAGGGAGGAACAAAACGTTCATTGAGCTTAACTACCTTTTCAATGGCTTCCTGGAAGATCGACTCAGGGACTTCTGCCATAAGGACACCCCTGGCTGAGCTTTGCATGCGTTTTGCATTTTCGTCATAGCGGAATAAGCGGATCCTGTCGTCCTTTCCACGGTATGCTTTCAGCCCTTCAAAAGATTCCTGTCCGTAATGCAGACAGGTGGCGCCCATGTGAATTTGTATATATGTAGATGAGGAGATTTCAAGCTCACCCCATTTTCCGTTCCTGTAATAGCATCTTACATTATAATCTGTTTCTGTGATACCAAAACCCAGGTTTTTCCAGTCGATATTCATAGCAAAGGAGGATTTAATTAGCTTTCAAATGTAGTAATTTGAATACTGTTCTACAATCAGTAAAAGATGTTATAAATCCTATTTCCAGCTCTTCAGATTTGTAATCTGGACTGAACTTTCAACCTCACGGAGCCGTTGTGCAGCCAGGGTTTTGTACTCAAAGGTCTCAAGAAGCCTGGTTTGCGATGCAATGAATTTTTCACGGGTAATTCCCTGCTGATGACTTCGGCTTTCCATGAAAAGAAGCTTGGCGTATGTCATGTAATCCATTTTTCCAAGGTATTCGTACCTGGCATCGATAAGGATATTCTCAAGCTTATTTTGGGGATCATTGTAAGACTTTGTGGCAAGGATCAGGTTGCAGATGGTATTGATTTGCTTGTCATCGTATCCATATTCCGGAAGCAGGGAAGTGGCAATGTCAACGGATTTATTCTCAAAGTTCTCATAGGTTTCAGACAAACCAGCATATAGCAGGATTGCTGCGGTGGACGTAAGGAGGGTTTCATCCAGGGAAAGATTCTCTGCCCGGCTCAGCATCTCTGCCTGATTTACAACCTTCTGAATAAAGGTTGGTTTATGAAACTGTAGTTCAGGTCCGTATTTTGCAATAATTTTTTCAATAATTCTTTCTTCGATATCCTTCAGGCGGATCAGTTGAAGTTTCAAAAAGAACCGGCGGTTTGGAATTCCATGCAGGTCAACAGATAACTCAGGGCGGAGCCCGGTTACGAAATACATATCAATATTGCCTTTATATTTTACCGGAAGTTTACCCCGGTATTCACATATAAAGAACTCTTTTACCAGGGAATAGGTGGTTCCCGAAATATTCACTTTCCCTCCCTCACCCGATGATTCCATGCGGGAAGCAGTGTTTACCGTGTCTCCCCATATGTCATACGATAGTTTTTTATGACCTACAACGCCTGAAATTACCGGGCCTGTATGTATACCAATCCTTAGATCCCAGATATTGGTTTTTTTCTTCTTTTTCAGGTCTTTCATATAGTGCTGCATCTCCAGGCCTGCCAGTACAACTTCCACAGGATTTGAACTGTTTTTGACTGGTATACCGCCAGCAGCCATATATGCATCACCAATGGTTTTTATTTTCTCAATATTGTATTTATCCACCACTGAATCAAAATGGAAGAAGAACTTATCCAGTTCATCAATAAGTACTTCCGGATTCATTTCCTCTGCAATTTTCGTGAATCCCTGAATATCGCTGAATAGGACAGTAACCAGTTCAAATTTCCTGGATTTAGCTCTTCCGCTGTTTCTCAATTCGTCAGCGGTTCCTTTAGGGAATAGATCTTCTACCAGTTTATCTGATTTTTCTTTTTCCCGGAGAACGGTAGCCATTTTCTCACGTACCTGTTCTTCAATCTTGTACTCGGCTTTTTTCAGGTTGAGCAACCTCCATTTGTATATCAGGAAGAGGTTGACCAGTATAAACAGGAAATAAACCAGGTATGCATACCATGTTCTGTATATCGGAGGGTTAATTTTAAATTCAAGGCGGACCGGATCAGATATGTTGTCAAATGATGTTGCTCCCTGTGCTTCAAAAATGTACTTCCGTTCTTTCAGGTTATCGAATTCAATATTTTTTTCTCTGTTCCAGGAGGACCATTCATCCTGGTAATGCGATATCCGGTACCTGAAATATACCTCTGAGTCTTTAATATACCGGGAAGGAGCGAGTTTAAAACTTGTTTTGTTTCTGTGGTAGCGATAGACTTTGCCATGATACAGGTTGATTCGACGGAAGTTTTTTTCCGGAAAGACCATCTGGGCATTCTGAATCCGGACCCAATCCTGTGTGACGTAATCTAAAGAATCAAGGTTTAGTTTAATAAGCTTCTTATTGCCGGTGATCCAGAGTACAGTTTTTAAATCGATAATGTCTATCACCTGGCCGAATTGTTTTTCGGCAGGGATTACATAATACGGAACGGTGATCTTATGCTCACTTAAATCCCACAGTGTATATCCGTTATCCATCTCCCGCAGGGTTCCCCAACTTGAGTTTTCTCCCGAGATAATCAGGTCTGCGTTGTCCAGGAAACGAGTAAAACTATTGTCTGTAACCGGATAAAACCGCTTCTGCTGACTATTCCATGAATAAACAAATTTCTCCCCGATAAGAAATAATTTACTACCGATTTTGGTAATTCTCCATAATCCCTCGTTTACTAATTCTTCTACCGGAATAATCTCAGCATCTGATCCGCTGATTCGGAAAATCTGATTATCTCCTGTGGTAATCCATGTGGAATTTTCATATACGGTCTCTGAAATAACCTGTTGAATGCCAGGATATAACAGCTCTGATATCCATCCATTTCCGGATCGGGAGAATTTCACCAAACCGGATTCATTGCAACCCAGGAATGTATCATCACCGGTGGAATATAAAAAGAAAAAATTACCCCGTCTAACAGGTTGAATGTATGTACCTTTTATTTCGTACAGCCCATTCACTCCTGCTGCCAGTAAAATGTCTCCACAGGAAGAAAGAAGGTGACATCCCAATTGGGCGGAACCCTGAATCAGGAAAGGGTGAATTGATTCTTCTATTGATGAAATTGGAATTCGATAGATTCCTTCATTGGATGCCACATACAGGAAATTGTTAAATGCCTGAGTAGAATGTATGGTGCCACTGATCAGAGATGAAAGATTTAATGTGGTTACACGTGAGGGAAATTCAAGTTTATAAATGGAAAAATCATAGACGATCCAGACATCTTTATAGGAATCAACACATAGAGTCCTGACCGGGGTGTTCGGAAGAAGTCCCGTAGGGGCAAGAACCGTTGTTTTAAAGTCTTCCCTGTTCATCAGAAGAATATTTCCTTCCGTGTTTTCGATCAGGTATTGATTGTCGCAAAGGGAATGGATGATGCCTTTAAAATCTGCATGTATGCCAGGATCTGAAATGATATGAGCGGCTGAATTCGCAGCGTTAAATGAAAAGTACTGTTTGTTACCATTGGAATATTGGATCAGGAGGGATTCACCGATTTCAAATATCCCTGATATATTAGATTTTTCAAGAAACTCACTGTCTATTAGCTGGATAAAATCATACCCTGTCCATATATACAGGCCTTTTCCAGGTTGCAGGAACAAAACATTATTACCTGAATTATATATTTCCGGAGAATTTTCAGTTTTGAAAAAATAATCAATGGTATTAGCCGATAAGACATAAACACCAGCAGTGGTTGACAGAAAGGAAAGGCTTCCAAGGGAAGTAACACCCAGCGGCTTGAAGAGCGCGTTTTCCACCTCCACATCTTTTAGAAGGGTGGTAAACTGTGGCCCGCTACCAGGATCAAAATCTATAATACCCAGGTCATTTTCAGACAGATAATATAATTCATTGTTATTTGTTCTGGAAACAAAAACAGGACTGTTTAAGGGTTTGAAATACACCTGTTCGTCATCGATGGTTATAAGTCCGTTCTGTTTGCCAATAAAGAAAATACCATCGGATGAGCGGCAGAAAGAAGTATTAGAAGTTTTGTTGTATTTTGTAGGAAGATCAAATCGAATAATCTCCGGTGTTGCAATAATTTCATCAGGAATAGAAATCCCCAGTAATAAAAGGGGTTTCAGGAAGCACAAGACGAAAAAAAAAGTAAGATTGTTGTATGACTTGAAAAATAAATTCATAACTTGTCTACCTGATATGTGTAGGAGATATGTACTAGTGCAACCAAATGTACGTAAATTTTGATTACCCTGTAAAAGTTAACATAAACTGAATATTCTATGGAAAAGGTTAGCAAACCTATCATTGTACCCTGGGATTTTACGGATGTTGCTCATAATGCATTTCTTCATGCCGTGAACTTCTCCAGAACCCTGGAGTGTGACATCATTCTGTTGCACATCGTTGCAGAGGAGAAGGAAATTTCAGATGCAGAGACAAAGCTCAAAACAGCTGCAGCTGAGTTGGGAAAGGAACTTGGAAAAACCCCGGTACCTGTGATTAAAATGGGAAGTATATTTACTTCTATTGGCGAATCTGCCGCAGAATACAAGGCAGAAATGATCATCATGGGAACACATGGTATTAAGGGGGCTCAAAAATTGTTCGGAAGCAGGGCCGTTAAAGTTGTAGTTTCATCCAGAACCCCCTTCCTTATTGTTCAGGACAAACCCGCGAATGATAAAATCGAATCAATCCTGTTGCCCATAGATTTCAAAAAAGAAAACAAAGAGAAAGCAAACTGGATTTTTCATCTGTATAATAAGTTTGAGTTTAAGGTTACTATATTCCGCTCTCATCCAAAGGATAAAGGTTTTAAGAGAAAGCTTATGTCCAATATGAAATATATTGAGACCTTCCTTAAAACACATAATGTAGAATACCACACTGTTGTCTGTGAAGGCAAAAAGAAATTCAAGGAGGAAGTCGTTGAATATGCCAGTTCGCACAACTTTGATATGATTCTTATTATGGCAACCAGGGATATAAAAACAGTAGATTACCTGTTTGGAGCTCCGGAGCAGTACATTATCGCAAACAAGCATAGCCTACCAGTAATGTGTATTAATCCCCGTCCGATGAGAATCGCCGGAGGTTTCAGGGCATCAGGTGGAGCATAATAATTATTATCTGTACATTTAGGGCCGTATTTTACGGCCTTTTTTTTTAGTATGAAAGAACTGATTTTTGCTACAAATAATACTCATAAGCTACTGGAGATTAGGGATGCCCTGAACCAGCATTTTCAAATTAGAGGACTGAAGGAGATGGGTATCGAGGAAGATATTCCCGAAGATTTCTTTACACTACAGGAAAATGCTTTTCAGAAAGCTGAGTTTATTTATGAAAAGTATGGTTTGTCCTGTTTTGCTGACGATACCGGATTGGAAATTGATGCACTGAACGGGGAACCCGGCGTATTTTCCGCCAGATATTCCAGGATGGGAGAGCCTGTTTATCCCCAAATGGAGATTGCTGAAGGGAATATCCGGAAAGTATTGGAGAAATTGGAAGGAAATCAGAACAGATCCGCGTGCTTCCGTACTGTAATTGCCTTGATAATAGATGGTGAACGATATACATTTGAAGGCAAAGTTGAAGGTACCATAACAAATGCTCCCTCCGGTATTGATGGATTTGGATATGATCCTATTTTTATGCCAGTTGGATCTGAGCTAACGTTTGCTGAGATGAACCTGGAAGAAAAAAACAGAATCAGCCACAGGGCAAGGGCGGTGAAAAAACTTGCTAATTTTCTGAATTCAAGGGATTATTAATGATCCAATGAAATAACTGAAGGGTTTCTTCGTAATACTATTATGAAATTCTGAATGATGAATCGATTTCTTATCCCTGGACTGTTTTTACTCTTTTTATTACCCCGCTCTTTGGAGGCTCAGGTTGCCCTGGGTGAGTGGAGAGCCCATCTTCCATACCATTTTGCTGAAAAAGTAATGTTATACGAGGATAAAGTATTTTGCTCTTCAACAGGAGGATTATTCTATTACAACTTATCGGACAACAGTGTTGAGACCATTTCAAAAGCAGATGGTTTGTCAGATAATGGTATTGCTGTAATGGAATATTATCCGGAAAAGCAAATTGCCATGCTTGTATACGAGGATGAAAATATTGATCTGCTGAAAGGAGATGATATTATTAATATCCCGGATATTATGAAAAAGCAGATCCCTGGAGATAAGCAGGTTTATGATATTCTTTTTCAGGGAAATAAGGCGTACCTGTCCACAGGATTCGGGATTGTTGTAGTTGATATCGAGAGATATGAGATTACTGAAACGTATTATATCGGAGAGAATGGCGACCAGGTAAGGGTAAATCAGCTGGCCACGGATGGAACCTATTTCTATGCAGCAACCGAATCCGGAATTATGCGGGCGGAAACATCGAATCCATACCTGATAGATTATAATTCCTGGGAGAAAGTTAGCGATGTGCCATATCCGGATGGATTCTACAAAGGAGTGGTCTATTACAGCAACAGGCTGTTTCTGATTTACCAGAACGATTTAATGGAAGTAGATGAAATTTATTATTATGATGGCACGTGGAAGTCTCTCTCAGAGGTTGCAAATACTTCGTGTTATGAAGTAAGGATATCGAATGATCAGCTTGTATTTACCCTGGACGGTGTTATCAAAATCATGAATGAGGATTTTCTTTTTGTGAGGGAATATGAATCCGGAAGTCCAAAATCAGCCTTCCTGCATGAGGATGGTAGTATTTGGGTGGCAGACAATGGTAGAGGATTGGTAGAAGTTGAAGCTGGTACCGGAGCAGAGAAGGTGATTGCTCCTAATGGGCCATATTATTCCCTGGCATACAGAATGGCATCAGCCGGAGGCATACTCTATTGTGTTCCGGGAGGGGTTACAACCACTTACAATAACACGTTCCGCCTGGCATCTGTTATGCGGTTTAAAGACGAATTATGGAGATCTAATATTAATACCGACAGGAGGGATTTTATTGCATTGGCTGTTGATCCGGAAGATCCTAATCATGTTTTTGCAGCCTCCTGGGGCTATGGTTTAGTAGAGTATTCAGACAATACTCCGGTAGCCTTTTATGATGAGTCAAACAGTACCCTGAGGAGTATAATTCCAGACGCAAACTATATCAGGATAGGAGGATTGGCTTTCGATAGTGAAGGAAATCTCTGGATGACCAATACAGGAGTCGCCGAACCAATTTCAGTGCTAAAAAAGGATGGCTCCTGGAAAAGCTATAAAGTTGGAGATATTCTGGCATCCACCGGGGGAGCGCTGGGTGAGATTGTGATTGCGGAGAATGACCAGATCTGGGGTATCATACCAAAAGGCGGAGGCCTTTTTGCTCTGGATTTCAATGGAACGCTGGATGACGAAACCGATGATACGTACAAGCTGGTTAATGTGGAAGATGAAAACGGAAAGGTTATAACCAATGAAGTTTTTTCCATGGCAGAAGACCTGAATGGTAATTTATGGCTTGGTACAAACCAGGGCATACTTGTTTATTACAGCCCTGAAAACCTTTTTACCAACGGAAGTATTATTGCCCAGGAAATTCTTGTTCCCCGTGATGACGGCTACGGAGATATTCTATTGAAGACAGAAAAGATAACCAGCATTGAGGTGGACGGATCAAATCGTAAATGGATCGGAACGGCGGATGGAGGAGCTTTTCTTGTTTCAAGCAATGGCATTAATCAGATCTATAATTTTAATACTTCCACGAGCCCGATCCTTTCAAACAGCATAACCGATATATGTGTGGACGGAAAAAGCGGAGAAGTATTTTTCGGAACAGATAAAGGAATAATATCCTTTAAAGGAGATGCTACGGATGGAGCATCAGAATTTTCTAATGTAAAAGTTTTTCCAAATCCTGTAAGAGAAGACTATAGTGGTCCTATTTCGATTACCGGACTCCTGGCTGAAACGATCGTAAAGATTACAGATATGGGAGGGAACCTGGTTAATGAACTTGAGTCTTCAGGGGGCTTGGCGGTATGGGATGGGAACGATTTACACGGTAACAGGGTGGCAACAGGTGTTTATCTTGTCTTTTTGGTGAATAAAGTCCCCACAAAAGCACATGTAACAAAAATCCTGTTTATTCATTAATTATCAAGGCTTTCAAGGCGCTGTTATTGATATGCTTCAAAAGACCAGGGCGGTAATATTGCATACTATCCGGTACGGGGAGTCCAGCCTGATCGTCCACACATTCACGGAGAATTGGGGAAGGAAAGCATTCCTGCTAAAAGGTGTCCGGAAATCCAGGCGGAGCAACCGGCCGAATATGTATCAGCCACTGTTTATACTGGATCTGGATATTTATCTGAAAGAAAGCAGAGACCTGAATTGGATTAAGGAAGCTGCTTTTGCATTTTCCTCACCGAGATTTTATATGGATGTTACCAAATCCACCCAGGCAATCTTCCTGAGCGAAATGTTAATAAAAACCCTCAGGGAGGAGGAGAGAAATCCTGAAATGTTTACCTTTCTGGTAAAGACCATTATAGACCTGGAAACGGCAAACCAGGCTTCGCCATCATACCACCTCCTTTTTCTTTTCCAGTTTTCAAGGTATCTTGGATTTTATCCTATGAGGAATTTCTCAGATGATAATGTTTTTTTTAACACCCGAGCGGGAGCATTTACGTCGTTTCTCCCGGGTACTGACATAGAAAAAGAGCGTATAATTGGAAGGTTGTGGAAGAATGCCTTTCTATCTGATTTTCAAACAATAGACCAGCATATCATTAACAAAGATGAACGAAATCTATTCCTGGATTCATTGCTGGATTATTACAACTATCATCAGTTATCCATCGGCGAAATGAAATCACTCGGAGTGCTGAGGACTGTGTTTGAATAACTTCCTGAAAATTCAAGCTTCAATTTTGTTATTTTTAAAAGCAACTATTTGCGAAGAAATAGCGTATAAACATTGATAATTACGCCTGTTGAATTGAACCTGATTAAGAGATATCAAATTGAATCTGTTTTTCCGTTTTCTCGAAGGGTTAATTTTAGCGGGAAGGATACGTATGAACTATCATTCTTTGGCAATTCCTGGATGTTGGAAAGACAACATTGCAGGGGTTGTTATTGTATTGCTGATAATTAGAAAATACTAACGAGTTTGTTATGGAACCTTTAAAGAACTCATTGTCGGATAAGATTTTTATAAGAAAATTTAATCGAAAAAGATTAAATCCGATCAGCCGGTCACATTTCAGGATGTTCTACATGCTGTTATTCTTTGGCATGTCAGCAGGAGTCCTTGGACAGGGTGTTGGTATCAGTGAGATATCCATAGTACCTGATCCTTCAGCCATTCTGGAGCTCAGACATGAGTCGGGAACCTTCAAGGGATTCCTTGTTCCGAGGATGACAGCTGCCGAACGGGATGGCATCGCCTCTCCGGCCAATGGACTGATCATCTATAACACTACTTCGAACAAGCTGAATATTTATGATGCGAGTATACCTGCCTGGGTAGTTCTGTTTGCAGGTCAGTACGGAGTTAATACGGTTTCCGGCACAGCTGATAGAATTACGGTTTCAGAAAATGCACCAGATCCGGTTATTGATATTGCCAATACATACATAGGTCAGACTTCCATAACAACCCTCGGAACAATAACAAGTGGAACCTGGAATGCAGGGATTGTTTCAGTACTTTACGGAGGAACCGGCCGAAACTCCATAACATTAAATAATCTGATATATGGAAATGATGCCGGTGCGGTAAATCTGCTGGCTCCTTCTGCAACAACCGGTGCTGTATTGACTACCACCGGGAGCGGGGCTCCCGGATGGCTAACACTGGATAATCTACCTTCAACATCCGGGATATTGCCCATTGCAAACGGGGGGACCAATTCCGGGACCGCACTTTCAGGATCCAGCATAATGATATCTGATGGGACAAGTATCGTACAGGGAGATGCAGGCACTACAACAACAGTCCTGCATGGGAATGATGCCGGGGCTCCTTCTTACAGCCAGGTGGTTTCGGCAGATATTCAGAATGGTTCGATTATTAATGAGGATGTAAATGCGAGTGCGGGGATAGAATTATCGAAGTTGGAGAGTGTAAGCAGCGGGAATATAATAGTAGGAGATGGAACCAACGTGGCAAGTTCGGTAAGTATGTCTGGAGATGCAACAATCACAAATACTGGGATATTGGATTTAAGCAATACCGGAGTAACCTCAGGCAGTTATGGAAGTAGTACAGAAGTGGCGACTTTCACGGTAGATGAAGAGGGTAGGTTAACAGCAGCTGGTACGACGACCATAAGTGGGACATCACCGGAGGGAGCATCGTTGAACAGTGCACAGATTTATGTTGGAGATGGTTCGAATCAGGCTGCTGCTGTAGATATGACAGGAGATGTAACGATCTCCAATACGGGAGTAACAACAATCGGATCAGATGCTGTTAGTTCGGCAGAGATAGCAGATAACTCAATAGGGAACTCAGAGATGGCAGATGATGCCATAGGGAATGCGGAACTTCAGGATAATGCAGTAAGTAGTGCAGAGATATCCAATGGTTCGATTATTAATGAGGATGTAAATGCGAGTGCGGGGATAGAATTATCGA
>ERZ795057.2876-NODE-2876-length-12407-cov-5.074968_pt1 | contig 12407 bp, 10 predicted proteins | sample MGYA00375141_ERZ795057 | MGnify/ENA primary metagenome ERZ795057 (study PRJEB30186, sample SAMN05720163) | activated sludge metagenome | isolation source: Anaerobic digester | place: Hong Kong | collected 2015-01-26 ... | reverse complement strand
ACGATGCTGAGGGCTACATGCTCAACCTGACCACACCGCAGCCAGCGTGGTTCGTGATGTGGCGTATGGAAGAGCAGTCAGAGTTGGGTCAGGGGCCTATGCCGGTGCCGCAGGCTGTCAGTCTGAGCTATCACGATGCGGGCAGATGGCTTGATGCTCAAGAAACAGTCGAACAGGTGCCGGCGCCACCTGGGGTGGTTCGATGGCTGCGGGCGTTCACTGATGCGCACTACGTACCGGAGCCCAAGCGCCGTCAGAGGCCCCAGAGCTTTCAGTCATTGCAGGACCGTTTCGGCAACCCGGTGCGAATTTCTGCTGGGGTTCTTGGGCGCCACCGAGGCGGATCCGGAGAAGATGCTTGAATCGGCCGGATGACAATGGCTTTTGGGGCCGATGGTCCAGGCGCAAGGCTCAGGTGCGTGGGCGGGAGGCATCAGACCAAGTCGAGACGGGATCGGACGCCTTCGCTCAAGAGCCCGCGAAGGATAAGCCGGCGGTTCGGGGGGGGCAAGGTGCGACCGGCGAGCTACCCCCACAGCAGGGACCAGGAGAGAAGCCGGAACTCGCGGCTTTGCCAAGCCAGCGTCCCGCGCCGCGGTTGACTCTGGACGACGTCCGGTCCCTTACTAACGACTCTGACTTCACGCCGTTCATGGCGCGCTCGGTTGCTTCCGATGTTCGCAATGCCGCGATGAAGAGGCTTTTCGCCGATCCGCATTTCAACGTGATGGATGGGCTGGACATCTATATCGACGACTACACCCAGCCGGATCCGTTGCCTGCCGCGACCTTGCGACGCATGGCCAGCGCCCGGTTCATGAAGCTCGTGGACGAAGATCCCGACAGGACGAGGACGGACGCTCGAACTGAAGGCATGCTGGAAGAGGTGCAGCAGACTGGCGAGCATGGACAAGTGCATGCAAACCTAGGTGATCCCGGTCACAGCGAGTCGGACCGCGTGGAAGTCCTTTCGTCAACGACGCCTGCCGACAATATGGCACCATCCGCCGTATGCAAAGATTTGCCTACCTTGGGGCCGCCTGCGGACGGAGTTGCAGACCATGCCGACGCTGATCTGCGATTGCAACCGGACGATGCCGCTGGACGCGCCAGCCCTTGGCCGAAGCCTGAATGAGACGCTGACCCTTCATTCCACGCTTTGTCGAAGAGAGGTCCCGGCGTTTCAGCGCGCGGTGCAAGCTGAAGAGCCGGTCGTTGTTGCCTGCACGCAGGAGCAACGCCTGTTCTCTGAGGTTGCGGGGCAGACCGACGGGGTCCGAGCCCAGGCCGTGCGCTTTGTCAATATCCGTGAAACCGGTGGCTGGAGTCGCGACGCGAAGCAGGCTACACCCAAGATCGCGGCCTTGCTCGCAGCGGCGCATTTGCCGGAGCCCGAGCCGGTACCGACAGCCAGCTACGCAAGTGGTGGCCAACTCCTGGTGATCGGCAACCTGGATGCAGCAGAACGGGCTGCAGCGCTGCTGGAGGGGCCATTGCACCCCACGCTGTTTGCCACCGGTCCGGGTAGTGCGGGCGGGGTGCAGGCGCGTCGCTGGCCCGTGCTGGGTGGGCGACTCCTGTCGATCGAGGGGTGGTTGGGGGCCTTTGACGTGCGTTGGGAGGCCGGCAATCCGATCGATCTCGATCTGTGCACGCGCTGCAATGCGTGCGTGGCGGTGTGTCCGGAAAATGCCATCGGACTTGACTACCAGGTGGACCTCGCACTTTGCAAGTCCCATCGGGCTTGTGTCCAGGCGTGCCGGGCGGCGGGCGCTATCAATTTTGATAGGACCGCCGAATTGGGCGCGGAGCGTTTCGACCTGATCCTGGACCTGCGGCCTGCCGACGCCACACCCACATTCCTGCAACACGCGCTTCCTCAGGGCTATCTGCGCTGGGACGGCGAAGACCCGGCCGTGCCGCTGCGTCTGCGCGAACTCTTGGGTGAATTCGAGAAGCCTCGCTTCTTCCAGTACCAGGCTTCGATCTGCGCACACGCTCGCAATGAGACAGTGGGGTGCAGTGCTTGCGTCGATATCTGTTCGGCCGAGGCTATCACCAGCTTGAAAGGCCGGGGTGAGGTACGAGTGGAGCCGCACCTGTGTGTCGGCTGCGGTGCTTGCACCACGGTGTGCCCGACGGGCGCCATGAGTTACGCCTATCCAAGGCCGCAGGAGCTGGGACACCAGTGGCGCACGATGCTGCAGACCTATCTGGCTGCTGGTGGCAAGGATCCCGCGCTGCTGCTGCACAACCGACAACGTGGTCTGGCGCTGGTGGATGAGCTTGGTCGTGCTGCGCAACTCAGGTTGGCGCACGGTGTACCCCATCAGGTCATTCCGGTGGCGCTCTGGCATATGGCCAGTACTGGCGTCGAGTTGTGGCTGTCCGCCATAGCCTGGGGCGCACGACAAATCGTTGTGCTGGCCACCGAGGACGACGCGCCTCAGTACCTGCAGGCGATTCAGGATCAGATGGCTGTGGCGCAGGCCGTGTTGCATGGCCTGGGTTTCAGGGGCACGCATTTTGTGCTTATCCGGCCGAAGAACGCGCTCGACCTGGATGCGGACTTGCGACGTCTGGGTGAAACACGCCAACATGGTCCTGCGCAATCTGCGCGTTTTGCCGCACAAGCAGCCAAACGAGCCACGCTGGAAATGGCGCTTGAGCATCTGATGGTGAACTCACCGGTTGCAGAAAGCGCGCGCCCACCGGCAATTGCCTTACCTGCTGCCGGGTCGCCGCTGGGCACGGTGTCCGTCAACACGGGCACCTGCACCTTGTGCCTGGCGTGTGTGGGAGCCTGCCCGGCGGGCGCACTGCAGGACAATGCAGACGAGCGGCCCGAGCTGCGCTTCATCGAGAAGAACTGCGTCCAATGTGGCCTATGCGCGCAGACTTGCCCGGAGGGCGCCATCAAGCTGGAGCCCCGGCTGCTGCTTTCGCCCGAGCGCAAGCAGCCCAAGGTGTTGAACGCGGCGCAACCCTATGTTTGCGTACGCTGTGGCAAGCCTTTCGGCACCCTTCAGGCAATCGAAGCCATGCTCAGCCGTCTTTCCGGGCACGCGATGTTTCAGGGAGCTGCGGCGGAGCGCCTGAAGATGTGCGCCGATTGCCGCGTGATCGACATTTACAGCGGCACCAACGAGCTCGGTATCGAAGACGTGCCGGATGGCAAAAACTTGCGAGGTTTGCGATGAGCGAGTCCCCGGAATCCGTATTGAGCCTGCACGACGCTGGCCTGGATGAAGAGACTGCGCGTGCAGAGATCTACGGGTTGCTGGCGGCGCTGTACTACGCCCCGCCCACTCCCGAACTGCTGGCGAATCTGCGTCTGGCAGCCACCGAGGCGCCTGCAAGCGGGGCGTTTCTGGAGGAGCCCTGGCGCCAACTGGTGGGTGCGGCGCGAGCGCAGGGCGATGCCGGAACAGCCAGTGAGCACGATGCGCTCTTCGGCGGCGTGGGCAAACCAGAGGTCTACCTGTTCGGCTCCCACTACATCGCGGGTTTCTTGAACGAAAGGCCGCTGGCCAGTCTTCGCCGGGACCTTGCCGATCTGGGGCTTGCGCGAGCGACGGGCATGGGAGAGACTGAAGATCACATAGCCTACCTTTGCGAGGTGATGCGCTACCTGATCGCAGGAGAGGACGTCGGGGTAGCGAATCTTGCACGCCAGCAGCAGTTTTTCACCGCTCATCTGCAGCCCTGGGTGCCGGCGTTTTGCGACGCATTGACGGGGCACCCCGCGGCGCACTTTTACCAGGCGGTGGCCGAATTCACGCGCGCGTTCATGGCCGTAGAGGCACAAGGCTTCGACCTTCTCTAGCGGTCGGTCCCAGTGTGGGTCGAACGGTTCGAAGGCCGTATGGCGATCACGGATCGCAAGCTGCCAAATGAGTAGCGCGGCCTGGATTCGGGTTTTCCCGCTGAAACGGTCGTAGGGCTTGAGTATGATCAAGCCAAAAGCTATGCAAACATATTCCTAGGCGAACGTACCGGAGCCCATGCATGAAAACCTCTGAACCCTCTCATCGGCTTTCCCGCCGGGTGCTCTTCGCCGGTGCAGGTGTTGCTGGGGCGGCAGCAGTGGCCGCGGCTGCGCTTCCTGTTGTGCCGCGCCGTGCCGAACCCGCTCCTACGACCGGTCGGCCTGCGCCCGAGAAGGGTGGGGGTTATGCGCTGACCGAGCACGTCAAGCGCTACTACAAGACGGCGCGCGTCTGAAGCGCGCTGACCGTTGTCTGTATCCGGTTGGAGAGGTTTGGAGCCCGCCATGTTGTTGACCAAGAAATCCGATGCCGTCACCCGCACGACTGCCGGTGCATCGCTGGTGCACAGTCTGCGCCGTGGTTTGTCGCATGCCCTACCCACCATGGATCGGCGCGGTTTCCTGCGTCGATCGGGCTTGGGTGTCGGTGCAGGATTGGCAGCATCGCAATTGGCGCTTGTGCGCAAGGCGGATGCGGCTGACACGGCCGCTCACAGCGTGGACGGTAGCGGCCAGGTGGTGGTGCGCCGTACCGTCTGTTCCCATTGCTCGGTTGGCTGTGCAGTGGACGCCGTGGTGGAGAACGGCGTCTGGGTGCGGCAGGAGCCGGTATTTGATTCCCCCATCAACATGGGCTCGCACTGCGCCAAGGGAGCCTCGCTGCGCGAGCACGGTCATGGCGAGTACCGTCTGCGCTACCCGATGAAGCTCGTCAATGGCAAGTACGAGCGCATCAGCTGGGACCAGGCCCTGAACGAGATTTCCGCCAAGATGCTGGATTTGCGCAAGGCATCCGGTCCGGACAGCGTCTACGTGGTGGGTTCGTCCAAGCACAGCAACGAGCAGTCCTACCTGCTGCGCAAATGGATGAGCTTCTGGGGCAGCAACAACTGCGACCACCAGGCGCGCATCTGCCATTCGACCACGGTTGCGGGTGTGGCCAACACCTGGGGTTATGGCGCGATGACCAACTCGTACAACGACATGCAGAACAGCAAGTGCGCGTTGTACATCGGCTCCAACGCCGCTGAGGCGCACCCGGTGTCCATGCTGCACATGCTGCACAGCAAGGAGACGGGTTGCAAGATGATCGTGATTGATCCGCGCTTCACCCGTACCGCGGCCAAGGCTGATCAGTACGTCCGGATCCGTTCCGGCACCGATATTCCGGTGCTGTTCGGCGTCCTGTACCACATCTTCAAGAACGGCTGGGAAGACAAGAAGTACATCAACGACCGCGTCTTCGGCATGGACAAGGTACGGGAAGAAGTGCTTGCCAAATGGACGCCGGACAAGGTGGAAGAGGTGAGCGGCGTCAAGGAGGCCGACCTATATCGCGTGGCCGAAACGATGGCCAAGAACCGCCCGGGGACCATCGTCTGGTGCATGGGCCAGACCCAGCACACCATTGGCAATGCCATGGTGCGCGCCTCCTGCATCCTGCAACTCGCGCTGGGCAACGTGGGCATTTCCGGTGGCGGTGCCAATATTTTCCGCGGCCACGACAACGTACAGGGCGCCACCGACGTTGGCCCCAACCCGGATTCGCTGCCGGGCTACTACGGTCTGGCAGAAGGATCCTGGAAGCATTTCGCCAACGCCTGGGGCGTGGATTTCGAGTGGATCAAGGGTCGTTATGCGCCGGGCATGATGGGCAAGTCTGGCATCACTGTGAGCCGCTGGATCGATGGCATCCTGGAGAAGAACGACCTGATCGATCAGCCGTCCAACCTGCGCGGGGTGATTTTCTGGGGGCATGCGCCCAACTCGCAGACCCGTGGCCTTGAAATGAAGACGGCCATGGACAAGCTCGATCTGCTGGTGGTGATTGATCCATACCCGTCGGCCACCGCGTCGATGGCGGCCATGCCTGCCAAGCAAGGCAGCGAAGTCAATCCTGACCGTGCTGTGTACCTGCTGCCGGCGTCCACGCAGTTCGAAACCAGCGGTTCCTGCACGGCGTCCAACCGTTCCGTGCAGTGGCGCGAGAAGGTGATCGAGCCGCTGTGGGAAAGCCGCAGCGACCACATGATCATGTACCAGTTGGCACAGAAGCTGGGCTTCGGCCAGGAGCTGGTCAAGAACTACAAGATGCAGAAGGTCGGCGGCATGGACGAGCCGGTGCCGGAAGACATCCTGCGCGAGATCAACAGATGTGTCTGGACTATCGGCTACACCGGCATCAGTCCTGAGCGCTTGAAGGCCCACATGCGGCACATGGCGGCGTTCGACGTCAAGACGCTCAAATGCAAGGGCACGGTCAAGGACAGCGAGACCGGCTACGACATGACCGGCGACTACTTCGGGCTTCCGTGGCCGTGCTGGGGCACGCCGGAACTCAAGCACCCCGGTTCGCCCAACCTGTATGACACGCACAAGCACGTGATGGACGGCGGTGGCAACTTCCGCGCCAATTTCGGGGTGGAGAGGGACGGTGTCAACCTGCTGGCCGAAGACGGTTCGCATTCGGTGGGCGCCGACATCACGACGGGCTATCCCGAGTTCGACCACGTGCTGATGAAGAAACTCGGCTGGTGGGACGAGCTTACCGATGCAGAGAAGAAAGCAGCCGACGGCAAGAACTGGAAGACCGATTCCTCGGGCGGCATTATCCGCGTGGTGATGAAGAACCACGGTTGCTACCCCTTCGGCAATGCCAAGGCACGCGCCGTGGTGTGGAATTTCCCGGACGCGATTCCCCAGCACCGTGAGCCGCTGTACGGCACGCGGCCGGACATGGTGGCGAAGTACCCCACGCACGACGACAAGAAAGCCTTCTGGCGCCTGCCCACTCTCTACAAGACCGTGCAGGAAAAGAACATCGCCGACAAGCTGTACGAAAAGTTCCCGCTCATCATGACGTCCGGGCGCCTGGTCGAGTACGAGGGCGGTGGTGAGGAGACGCGTTCCAACCCGTGGCTGGCCGAACTGCAGCAGGAGATGTTCGTCGAGCTCAACCCCAAGGCCGCTGCCGAGCGTGGTATCTCCGACGGCGACCGGGTGTGGGTGAACACCCCAACGGGCGGTCACCTGAATGTGCAGGCGCTGGTCACCGAGCGCGTGGCAGCCGACACCGTGTTCCTGCCGTTCCACTTCTCTGGCCGCTGGCAAGGGGCTGACATGCTGGCCTACTACCCGGCTGGGGCACACCCGATCGTGCGCGGCGAGGCCGTCAATACCGGCACCACCTATGGCTACGACTCCGTGACCATGATGCAGGAAACCAAAACCACGGTCTGCCAGATCGAGAAAGCGTAAGGAAGCACCGACATGGCACGAATGAAGTTCATCTGTGATGCCGAGCGCTGCATCGAATGCAATGGTTGCGTCACCGCCTGCAAGAACGAGAACGACGTACCCTGGGGTGTGAACCGCCGTCGTGTGGTCACGCTCAATGACGGTGTGCCCGGAGAGAAGTCAATCTCCGTCGCGTGCATGCACTGCTCGGATGCGCCGTGCATGGCGGTATGCCCGGTCAATTGCTTCTATCGCACCGACGAAGGTGTGGTGCTGCACGACAAGGACGTATGCATCGGCTGCGGCTACTGCAGTTATGCCTGCCCGTTCGGTGCGCCGCAATTCCCGTCCAAAGGCCAGTTCGGCGTGCGCGGCAAGATGGACAAGTGCACATTCTGCGCCGGTGGTCCGGAGAAGCATGGCAGCCAGGCCGAGTTCGAGAAGTACGGCCGCAACCGCCTGGCCGAGGGCAAGCTGCCTGCCTGCGCCGAGATGTGCTCCACCAAGGCGTTGCTGGCAGGTGATGGGGACATGGTCGCAGACATCTTCCGCCAACGCGTGGTGATGCGCGGCAAGGGTGCGGAAGTCTGGGGTTGGGGCACAGCCTACGGCACCAACAAGAACGCCAAACCGGAAGGGACCCGGTCATGAAACTTCAGTTGCTGATGGGCGCTCTGGCGCTTGGGCTGCTTGGCGGGTGTGGCGAGAAGCCTCAAGACCTGGCGGAGGGAGGGGGCTCGCGCGGCAGCCCCGCTTACCAGGGTACAGGCGTCGCGGCGTTTACGGCGCCAGGCTGGAAGGCAGGCGACGAGACTTCATGGGTGCATGAGTTGCGGGCGCGTGGCCAGTGGGGCCAGAACGAATACACGCGCATCACGCCACGCTGAATGCGGGAGGTATCTCGGATGCTCCATAAGTTGCTTCTCTCGGCTGCCCTTGTGTTGGGGGGGCTACCCTCTGCCTGGGCGCAGGACGGCGGCGCGGCTGTCGGCCTTGCGAGCCCGGTGGCCAGCGCGGCCGCTCCTGCTGTCGCCGCCTCGCTCGCGGGTGTGCAGAGCGCCAACATCTTCCAGATTGCTCCGGACGCGGCGGCTGACCCCGACTACGCCCAGCAGACCAACGGTGAGCGCGCCAAGGTCCAACCGGGCAACAATGCGCCGATGTGGCGCTCCGTGGGCGGCGGTGTGACGGGTTACAGCAGCCTGCCCAAATCGGAGGCTCCCGAGGCTGGCAACCTGATCCAGCCGATGGTCCAGTACCCCGGCTCGCGCCTCACCTCCGCTGGCGAGGCCTGGCGCCAGGTGCGCAACAACTGGTTGATTCCCTACGGTGGATCGCTGCTGCTGATCGCCCTGGTGGCGTTGATCCTGCTCTATGTCGCCAAGGGCAAGATGGGGCATGCCGACAACAACGGGGCACCGGTGATCGAGCGGTTCACCCCATTCGAGCGGGCAGCGCACTGGGTCAACGCGGGTGCGTTCGTCGCGCTGGCGTTGTCCGGGATCGTCATGGCCTTCGGCAAGTTTTTCCTGCAACCGGTGATTGGCCTGCATCTGTTTGGCTGGCTGGCGTACTTGCTCAAGAACGTGCACAACTTTGCCGGTCCGCTGTTCGCGGTGTCGCTGGTGATCGTGCTGATCACCTTCATGAAGGACAACATCGCCAACCTCTCCGATCTCCTGTGGCTCAAGAACGCGGGTGGCATGCTGGGCAAGGAACAGGTGCCGTCGCATCGCTTCAACCCGGCGGAAAAAGGGATGTACTGGTGGGGCATGTTTTTTCCGGGGCTGATCGCCGTCGCCTCCGGGCTGGTGCTGGACAAGCTGATTCCCGGATTCGGTGATACACGCGGTCAGATGCAGATCGTCCACATGGCGCACCTGACCGCCACCGCGATCATGATGGCCATGCTGTTCGGCCACATCTACATGGGCACGGTGGGCGTGCGCGGCGCCTACAAGGCCATGAAGACCGGCTGGGTCGATGAGGAATGGGCGGTCGAGCACCACAAGCTTTGGTACGACGACATCGCGGCCGGCAAGATTCCCGCGCAGCGCTCCGGGCAGGCGCAGGAGCCGGCGCCGCCTCAAGCGGCCGTTGGCCACTCGGCCTGAGTGGGTTCTCGGCAAGAACAAGGAAGTGCACGACATGAACCGCAGCATCGCATGGGGCGTGGCCGCATTGATGGCCTTCACGCAAGCAGCCTGGGCCAAACTGCCACCACCCTCGCCCGAGGCTGAAGCCAAGGCAAAGGAAGCAGCCGCCAAGAGCGCCTGGCAAGGCAAGGTGGATGGCTACAGGCTCTGCCAGGCGCAGGACCGCGTGGCGGCCTACTACCGGAGCCACCTGCCCGCTGGCAAGACCGCCAACCCGCCCGCGGCAGGCGTTGCGCCATGCACGGATCCTGGACCATTTGCCTACACACCGCCTGAGCAGAAGCCGGCTGAGGCCGCCGGCGCTCATTCACCCCCTGGCACGGCGGTCAACGCGCCGAGCCAGTTGAAGGCGCAGGCCGGTGGCGCACCCTCGGCACCTGCCAGCGCTGCGTCCAAATAAGTCTCGAGGCGTTTTCGGTGGCAGTTGTACCTGCGGGAGCGCGGGGCTGACGGTGTCTGGTGGGGATATGACGGGCAAGTGCTCAAGCGGTTACGCTTGAGCCTACGTTGCCGTATGCCCACCATGCATCCACTGCCTTCCCGCTCGATGCCGCGCCTGCTCGTGAGCGGCCACGCTCCGCTGACCGCGCCGGTGCAGGCAGTGGATCAGCATGGTCAGGTCCGCGTGGTCGACATCCCGGCCGAGCGCCCGCTGACCATCTACCTGGATAAGCGCGAGTTGGTCACCCTGATGACCCTGGGTGCCCACCCCGACTGGCTGGTGCTGGGCTACCTGCGCAACCAGCGGCTGGTGCAGGAGGCGGCCGACATCGAATCGATCACCATCGACTGGGACGCCGATGCAGCGGCGGTGCGCATGCATCTTCCGCTCGAAGCCCTGGCTGCCCGGACCGAACACCGCGTCGTCACCACCGGCTGCGGGCAGGGCAGCGTGTTCGGCAGCCTGCTGGAAGACCTGGAAGCCATTCGCCTCCCCGTTGAGGCGCGTATCACGCAGGGCGAGCTGTACGAGTTGCTGAACGCTATCCGCCTGCAGGAAAGCACATACAAGTCGGCCGGCTCCGTACATGGCTGCGCGCTGTTTCAGCACGGCCGCATGCAATTGTTCATCGAGGATGTCGGCCGCCACAACGCGGTGGATGCCATCGCCGGCTGGATGTGGCTGCAGGGTGACGCCATGCAGGGCACGGGCGGCCTGGTGTTCTACACCACCGGGCGCCTGACCAGCGAGATGGTCATCAAGGCCGCGCAGATGGGCATCGCCATCGTCGTTTCCCGCAGCGGCATCACGCAGATGGGGCAGCGTGTGGCGGCGCAGCTCGGTCTTTGCGCCATCGGCCGCGCCATGAACCAGCGCTTTCTCTGCTACAGCGCGCCGGAGCGTATCGAACTGCAACCTGAACTGGCGGCCGCGGAGGGCGCTGCATCCGGTGCGGGTCGAGCGGTTTCCGGGGCGGACGGGCCATGATCCACGAGCGGATTGCTCGGCAATCTGAACCCCTGACAGTTGACGTCAGAGAGACAACGCGCAGACCGGTGCGCTGGGCCGCCGCTGTCGCTGTGCTGGTGGCCGGTGCATTCCAGGCCCACGCGCAGCAGGACAGCAGCAGTTTCCACGATCCGTTCCTGCGATTGACCCAGGGACTGCCGGGCTGCCCCGTGGCCAGTCCGCCGACGTACACCGAGCAGGAGCTGCGCGACATCGCGCACGACCGGGCGCAGCGCGGCGTGAGCTGCTGGCTCGACGGCCGTTGCCGCCTGCCCAGCGCCTACCAGTACGACGCCGAAATTATTCCGCGGGTGGCGCGCGCGGTCGAGCACGCGGGCAACCTGGCCGATACCAGCCTCTGGGCCCTGGGCCAGCGCCGCCATGTCTGGCTGATGGGCTGCGTCAGCCGGCAGGAGCAGATCCGGCAGATGGAAACGCTGGTGCGCCGGATCGACGACGTGGAGGATGTCCACCTGCAATTGATCGTGGGCACGCAAGGCCAGGTGTCCTACAAGGTGGCCCGGTGAGCGGCCGGGCCGCGGAGTGCACCTGGCACCGCCAGGCGGCGACTGCCCGCGCCGTGTTCGGGCGACGGGCATCATGAGCCAGGTATCTTCCTTCGCCCTGGGTTGGCGCACCCTCTGGCGCGACTGGCGCGCGGGTGAGTTGCGCCTGGCCCTGGTGGCGGTGGCGCTGGCCGTGGCGGCGCTCACGGCCGTGGGTTTCTTCTCCGACCGTCTTCAGGGCGGCCTGCAGCGCGATGCACGCCAGCTGCTGGGTGGCGACGCCGTGCTGGTCAGCGACAACCCGCCGCCGGCCGACTGGCTGGCAGAAGCCAGCCGACTCGGGCTGCGCAGCACCCAGACCCTCAGTTTCCCGACCATGGCACGCGCGCCCGATGCACAAGGCGGCGCCGCGCGGCTGGTGGCACTGAAGGCGGTGCCCGCGGGCTACCCCCTGCGCGGCCAACTGCGGACCAGCGAGACACCTGCGGACACCGAGGGCAGCCCGGCCCAGTCCATTCCCGCCAGCGGCCAGGTGTGGGTCGAGGCACCGCTGCTGGAAGCGCTGGACCTGAAGGTGGGCGACACCCTGCTGCTGGGCGACGCCAGTCTGCGCATCGCCCGCGTGCTGACTTTCGAGCCCGATCGCGGCGCCGGCTTCATGAGTTTTGCGCCGCGCGTGCTGCTGAACGCGGCCGATCTGGCCGCCACCGGCCTGGTGCAGCCGGCCAGCCGCATCACCTGGCGGCTGGCGGTGGCGGGCGATCCGGCGACCGTGGCACGCTTCCAGGCCTGGGCCAAGGCACGGCTGGCCGAGCCCGGCGCGCGCGGCATGCGGCTGGAATCGCTGGAAAGCGGCCGGCCCGAGATGCGGCAGACGCTGGACCGGGCCGAGAAATTCCTCAACCTGGTCGCCCTGCTGGCCGCGCTGCTGGCAGCGGTGGCGGTGGCGCTGGCGGCGCGCGGCTTCGCGGCGCGGCACCTGGACGGCGCCGCCATGCTGCGCGTGCTCGGTCTCAGCCAGCGCCAGATGGCGCGGGCCTACGCGGTGGAGTTCCTGCTGGTCGGCCTGG
>ERZ795057.2869-NODE-2869-length-12436-cov-6.335191_pt1 | contig 12436 bp, 15 predicted proteins | sample MGYA00375141_ERZ795057 | MGnify/ENA primary metagenome ERZ795057 (study PRJEB30186, sample SAMN05720163) | activated sludge metagenome | isolation source: Anaerobic digester | place: Hong Kong | collected 2015-01-26 ... | reverse complement strand
GGCTAATCGTCGAGGACGCGTTCGACGGTGAGGTCGGGGGAGAGGCGTTCGCGCATTTCGGCTTCGATGCCGTTCTTGAGGGTCATCATGGCGTGGGGACAGGCGTGGCAGGCGCCGTGCAGGCGCAGATAGACGGTGTTGCCGTCCATGGACACGAACTCCACGTCGCCGCCGTGACCCTGGATGAGGGGGCGGACTTCTTCGATATAGGCTTCGACTTTTTCTTGCACGGGCGATCTCCTTGGGATCCGAACGTGGCGGGAACGTAGCGCAGGGGGGCGGGGAATGCAAGAGACGGGGGACAAAAAAAACGACGGCGAACCGAATAGGTGTCACCGTCGTTCATTTACCGGACCGCATTGCACGGGCCGGCATCAGGGAAGAATTACTTCTTCGCCTTCTTCGCGACCTTCTTCTTGGCCGGAGCCTTCTTCGCGACTTTCTTCTTGGCCGGAGCCTTCTTGGCGACCTTCTTCTTGGCCGGAGCCTTCTTCGCCGCCTTCTTCGCAGGAGCCTTCTTGGCTACCTTCTTCGCTGCTTTCTTTACTGCCATGGTGTATTTCCCCCCCTTCCGTCCTGACGCTCAAAGGCGGTCAGGTTATTTAGAGTGTTCATGAAACATTGTCCTGTGGTTTCGGTTCGCTTACATCGCCCAACGCGGGGAACAGGCGGCCGTGAATCGGCGCGGGAGGTCTTCGGATTCGTTCCTCGTTTTCACACTCTCATCTCGTTGATTCAGACACTAATGCGAAGTTATTAACAACGTCAATCCCTTTCCGGATTTTTTTTCACTTTTTTTTCGCGGCGATTTTTCCGAGCCACGCGATCAAGCGGGCGGCGCAGACGGATTTCCGGGCGAGCGGGATGCGCCGTTGGGATCCGTCGGCGAAGAACACGGCGAGTTCGTTGCGGTCGGAATCGAATCCGCGGTCGCGGCGGGAGACGTCGTTGGCGGCGATGGCATCGAGATGTTTTTCGCGGAGCTTGCGTTTGGCTTCGCGGGCGAGGGCGCGGGTTTCGGCGGCGAAGCCGCAGAAGACCTGGGAGGATTTCTTGCGCGGCGCGATGGCGGCGAGGATGTCGGGGGCGGGTTCCCACTCGATGACGGGCGGGCCGGCAGCCTTCTTGAGTTTGTGGACGGCGGGCCGTTTCGGGCGCCAGTCGGCGACGGCGGCGGCCATGACGAGCAGATCGCACCAGGGGAGATTCTGTTCGACGGCGGCGAGCATGTCGGCGGCGGAGACGACGCGGACGAGCCGGACGCCGGGAGGCGGATCGAGGGCGACGGGGCCGGAGACGAGGCGGACGGCGTGGCCGGCGCGGCGGGCGGCGTCGGCGAGGGCGTAGCCCATCCTGCCGCTGGAGCGGTTGCTGACGAAGCGGACGGGATCGATGGCTTCGCGGGTGGGGCCGGCGGTGACCAGCACGTTCACGGTTCAGTCCGCGGCGAGGACGTCTTCGACGGCGCGAAGGATGTCGGGCAGATCGGCGAGGCGTCCGGGGCCGGTGTCGCCGCAGGCGAGTTCGCCCGTGCCGGGCGGAATGATGCGCACGCCGCGCCGGCGGAGGCGCTCGACATTTTCCTGCACGGCGGGATGGCGCCACATGCGGGTGTTCATGGCGGGGGCGACGAGCAGGGGCGCCTCGCAGGCGAGGGCGGTGGCGGAGAGCATGTCGTCGGCAAAGCCCCAGGCGAGGCGGGCGAGGGTCTGCGCGGAGCAGGGGGCGACGACCATCGCGGCGGCGCCTTCGGAAAGGGCGAGGTGGGAGTAGGTGTCGGGCGGGGCCTCGGCGAAGGTGCCGGCGGGCACGGGGTGGCCGGTGAGCGCGCGCAGGGGCAGCACGCCGACGTACTGGGTGGCGCAGGCGGTCATGACCACCCAGGGATCCCAGTGCTGCTTCTGCATCAGGCGGACGATTTCGGGCGCCTTGTAGGCGGCGATGGAGCCGGTGACGCCGAGAATGATCTTGGGGGCTTCAGCCATGGTATTCCTCGCGTCGGTTGGCGTTGCGGTGGCGTTCGGCCAGGATGATGGCTCGCATGTGGTCGTAGGCTTCGGCGAGGTCGTCGTTGACGACCATGTAGGTGTATTCGTTCCAGTGGGAGATTTCCTCGCGGGCCTGCTTCATGCGTTTTTCGATGACTTCGAGGCTGTCGGTTCCGCGCACGACGAGGCGGTTGCGGAGGACTTCGGTGGAGGGGGGGACGACGAAGATATCCACGAGGGTGCGCTTGAGCGGATCGCCATCGGGGCAGGAGCGGATGGTCTGGCGGACGGCGGCGGCGCCCTGGACATCGAGATTCATGAGGACGTCGCAGCCTTCCTCGAGGGCGGCGACGACGGGGGCCTTGGGGGAGCCGTAGAGGTTGCCGTGGACGACGGCGCTTTCGATGAAGCCGCCTTCGGCGAGGCGCTTTTCAAATCCCTTGCGGGTCATGAAATAGTAGCTTTTGCCGTCCACTTCGCCATCGCGGGGTTCGCGGGTGGTGGCGGTGACGGCGTAGTGGATGTCCTTGAATTCCTTCTGCAGCTTGTCGCAGAGGGTGGTTTTGCCGGCGCCGGACGGCGCCGACACGACGAAAATCATGTTGTTCCAGCTGGGTTTGATTCCCTTCATGCGCTTGTGTCTCCTTGCTATTCGATGTTCTGGACCTGTTCGCGGATGCGTTCAAGCTCGGTCTTGAAGGCGATGACCCGGCGGGTGATGTCGCCGTCGTTGGCCTTGGAGCCGATGGTGTTGATTTCGCGGCCCATTTCCTGCACGAGGAAATCGAGGGTGCGGCCGGCGACGCCGCCGGTGCGGAGAAGGCCGCGGGCCTGGGCGAGATGGCTGCGGAGGCGGACGAGTTCCTCGGTGATGTCGGCGCGGTCGGCGAAGAGGGCGATTTCCTTGAGGAGGCGATCGTCGCCGGCGAGGGGCTGGCCGGGGAGGACATCGCGAAGGCGGTCGAGGAGGGCGCGGCGGTAGGCGTCGGCGACGCGGGGGGCGCGGGCTTCGATGCGGGCGGTGACGGCGGCGAGGGCCGAGAAACGGCGGCGCAGGTCGCGGCCGAGGGCGGCGCCTTCGCGGCGGCGCATCACCTGCAGGTTCCGGAGGGCGGCGGCGAGGGCTTTTGTCAGCAGCGGGCCCAGGCGGGCGACATCGGCGGAGCGGTGTTCGAGCACCAGCACGTCCGGCAGGTTCAGGAGGTCGGCCGCCTGGAGATTGTCGGGCAGGCGGAGCCGGCGGGCGGCGGCGCGGAGGGCGGCGAGATGGGCGCGGGCCAGGGCTTCGTCCACGCGCACGGAGGCCGCCTGGGCCCGGGGCGACCAGGCGACGCGGATTTCGCCGGTGATGCGTCCGCGGGAAAGGGCCTGCCGGATCTGGTGCTGGACCGGGGCTTCGAAGGATGAGAGAAACCGGGGCAGGTTGACGGCGATGTCGAGGGTCTTGCGGTTGACGCTGCTGAGTTCGGCCTCGACGCGGGCCAGGGATCCTGTCGCGGCGCCGGCGCCGCGGCCTGTCATGCTCATCAAACTCATCCGCTTTTCCGTTCCGGCCGGCAACGGGCCGACCTGCTGAACCATCCTACGCCGGGGCCGTGCGCGGCGTCAATGCGCGGCGGGTTCGTGGACCTCGTCCGAGACGATGGCGTCCCAGGCCTGTTTGTACTGTTCGGCCATGTCGGGGGAGTCGAGCCAGACGAGGTTTTCCCAGTTGGAGACCTGGGCGGTGGTGGTGAAGTTGTAGCTGCCGGTGACGACCCAGCGCAGGTCGAAAACCATGAATTTGTTGTGCATGGCGGAATAGTCGCCGGCGGTATGGATCAGGGTGACGGGGATATCTTCGCGGCGCAGATAGTCGAGCAGGCGCTGCGCACCGGCGTATTCGGCCTGGTTGACGTCCATTTTGACTTCGATGCGGACGCCGCGCTGCCGGGCCCGGACGAGGGCGGCGGCGATGCGGGTGCGGGTGAAGGCGTAGGCGGCGACATAGATGCTTTCGCGGGATTTGCCGATGGCCTCCAGCACGACGGGTTCGCATTCCTCGTTGAACGCGCACAGGGCGTTGACGGAGGTCTGGACGGGCAGGGGGGAGTCGAAGACCTCCTGGCGGGACTTGCCGTACTGGCGTTCATAGCCCTGCCGGATCCGGGTGGAATAGAACGACCCCTTGGACTCGGCGGCCTTGAATTCGTTCCAGACGTCCAGCGGCACTTCGAAGTAGCGGATTTGGGCGGGATCGCTTCCCAGGCGGAGGCGGAGGGTGCCGGCGGTTTCCCCCTCTTCGTATTCAAAGGCGACATCCCGCAGCCATTCGTGTCCGGTGTCCAGGCGTTCGGTGAGGGGGGCGGCGGAGGCCGCGGCGGCGCAGGCGAGGAGGACGGCAATGGCCAGGGGGTGTCGTGTCATGGGGGATCTCGCTTTCAGAGTTGAAGGGGCCATCCTAGGAAAATGCCCGGCGGGGCGCAATGCCCGGTTTGCCTGGGGCGCATCTGCGATTCGGTACACCCTTGGGGTCATATTGAGCGTAGGCGCGTAGCGCCGGAGTCGAAATCACTTGTCCCGCCGCCGCGGGATCTGGGCACAATCCCGATGGCCAGCCTTCGGGACCAAGCCGAGATCCCTCGACTCCGCTCGGGATGACAGCCATACAGGACTACAAGGCCTTTTGCACGGCATGCACCGAATCGCAGATGCGCCCGTTTGCCGGTTTGCCCGGTTTTGCCGTTTGCAATCGGCCGGGCCTTCGGCTATGTTCCGGGTCCTCGCATGCAAGGAATTCCGGGACAACTGAAGGCTTGGTGGGGCGGATTCCGCTGGACGCGCCTGACGCCGGCCGCCCAGCGCGAGATCGGGTTCTGGGCGGTGGTGGCGGGGGCGCTGTTTTTCGTGTTTCATCTGCATGGCAACAGCCAGGAAGTGGCGACAGCGCGTCATTCGCTGTTTCTGTGGCTGCGCACGCGGTGGGCGGGGGACTATGCCTACGGGATGTTCCTGCCGCTGGCGAGCCTGGCGGCGGTTTGGATGAGGCGCAAAGAGATTGCGGCTGCGCCGCGCCGGGTGGACTGGCGCGGGGCCGGGGTGGTGGGGCTGGGGCTGGTGCTGCACTGGATGGGTGTGCTGGCCCAGCAGCCGCGCATCTCCGTGGCGGGCTTCATCGTGCTGCTGTGGGGTCTGCCCTTCCTCATCTATGGGTGGGGCGTGGCCCGCTGGCTGGTGTTTCCCTGCGGCTATCTGTTCCTGGCGATTCCGCTGAACTTCATTGACAGCATGACGGCGCCGCTGCGGCTGCTGGCGACGGCGGTGTCGGCGGGGATTCTGAACGGATTCGGGCTGGAGGTGCAGCGGGTGGGCGCGGGGCTGTATTCCGGCAGCGGCAATCCGTTTGCCTTCAACGTGGCGCCGGAATGCAGCGGGCTGCGGTCGCTGCTGGCGATGACGGCGCTGATGGGCTTTTACGCGTGGTACAGCCAGAAGACCCTGGTCAAGAAGTGGGTCTTGTTCCTCTTCAGCGTACCCGTGGCCGTGGTGGCCAACATCTGCCGGGTCATTCTCGTGGTGGTGGCGGCCGCCTTTTTCGGGCAGGACGCCGCGATGGACCTGTGGCACGACTACTCGGGGTACCCCATTTTTCTGATCAGCATCGCCCTGATGCTGGCCCTGGACCGCCTCCTGAACATGGACTACCGAACGGCATGGACTCGAATTCAAAATCGATTTTTTACGCCCGGGTCTTCGTAATCGCGGCGCTGGGCATTGCCGCCTGGGCCATGGTGTACAAGACCGGTGTGGACAACACCGACGAAGCGGGCATCGTCCTGCATCTGCCGGAGCAGGTGGGGGAGTGGACGGGCGTGGATCTGCTGTTCTGCCCCGAGCGGAGCTGCGGAGGGCAGTTTGTTTCGACGCAGCTGGAGGATCCGACCACGTGTCCGCGGTGCGGCGCGCGGCTGGGCAACATGAACTGGGCGGAGCGCTCCATGCTGCCGGCGGATACCGGCATGGCCCGCAAGTATTATATCCGTCCGGGCCAGCGCGATCCGCTGCATGCCACGATCGTGCTGAGCGGCGACGACCGGTCGAGCATTCACCGTCCGCAGGTCTGCATGACGGCGGCGGGCCACGAGATTGAGAACGAGCGGATCATCCGGATCCCCATGCCGACGCGGAAGGAGCCGCTGGAGGTGATGGTGATGGACATGACCCGGAGCGGCACGCGGGAAGACGGCACTCCGACGGCCTCTTATTCCTATTATGCCTACTGGTTCGTGGGGAAGGACCGCGAGACGGCGTCGCACCTTGCCCGGATGGGCTACATGGCCTATGACCGGATCGTCCACGGGGTGTCGCACCGCTGGGCCTACATTGCCCTGTCCGGCGGGCGCGATCCGCGCCACGAAGGCCATCTGCAGGTCATTGCCGACTTCGCCAGCCGCCTGCATCCCGCCTTGCTCAAACCCGAGTGATGTGGCATTCTCGCGTGCCATGAACCGTTCCCCTTCCCGACAGCCCGTTTCCCTGGTCACCGGCGGAGCCGGCTTCCTGGGCTCCCATCTGTGCGACCGCCTGCTGGCGGAAGGCCACCGCGTGACGGCCATGGACAACCTGATCACGGGCAGCCTGGACAACATCGCGCATTTGCGTTCGCGCACCGAGTTTGAGTTCATCCACCACAACGTCACGACGCACATTGACTGGTCCGGAGACCTGGATTTCATTTTTCACTTCGCGTCGCCGGCCAGTCCGATTGACTATCTGGAGCTGCCGATCCAGACGCTGAAGGTCGGCGCGCTGGGTACGCACAATGCGCTGGGGCTGGCGAAGGCCAAGGGGGCCCGGCTGCTGCTGGCGTCCACCTCGGAGGTGTACGGGGATCCCCTGGTGCATCCGCAGGTCGAAACCTACTGGGGCAACGTGAATCCCATCGGCCCGCGGGGCGTGTATGACGAGGCCAAGCGGTTTGCCGAGGCGATTGTGATGGCCTATCACCGCTATCACGGCGTGGAGACGCGGATCGTCCGCATTTTCAACACCTACGGCCCGCGCATGCGCCCGAACGACGGCCGCATCGTGCCGGCGTTCTGCTGCCAGGCTCTCAAGGGCGAGCCGATGACCGTGTTCGGCGACGGCACGCAGACGCGCTCGTTCTGCTATGTGGCCGATCTGATTGACGGCATTTTCCGCCTGATGATGAGCGGGGAATCCGATCCGGTGAACATCGGCAACCCGCGCGAACTGTCCGTCATGGATTTCGCCCGCACGATCAAGGACCTGACGAAGAGCGCTTCGCCCATCGTGCACCGGCCGCTGCCGGTGGACGATCCCAAGGTCCGCCAGCCCAACATCGGCAAGGCCCGCGCGCTGCTCGGCTGGGAGCCGCGGATGAAGCTGGAGGACGGCCTGCAGCGCACGATTGACTATTTCGCCACGCTCATCCAGAAGGGCGTTGTGTAACGAAAGGATCCGCCATGCATCTGCGCTATATCAACAAGCTCGGGATTCCCAAGGACATCGAATTGACCGGCGAGCCGCTGTCCATCGGCCGCAGCCGCGAAGCGGACATTCCGCTGCTGGACGACAAGGTGTCGCGCGTCCATTGCGGCATCCGGCTGTCGGAGGGCGAGTTCTATCTCAAGGATCTCAAGAGCCGAAACGGCACTTTCGTCAACGGCGAGCGGGTCGAGGACACCGTCAAGCTCAAGCCCGGCGACCGGATTCAGGTGGGGTCCACGGTGTTTGTTCTGGATCCCGTGTCCACCAAGGAAGGCGATGCGAAGGCGTTCGGGTCCATGCAGGCGGAAATGGGCGACGGCAAGGGCTACAGCACCATCCTGAAGGAAATCGTCGAGGACATCGCTCCCCAGATCGGCGTGCCCAAGCCCTCGGAGGCTCAGGCGGAAGCGGCGGAAAAACCCGCCGGAAAGCCCGCGCCCAAGGGCCGGCCGGCCATCAAGATTTCGATGAACGCCAAGCCCGAGGCTCCGGCCCAGCCGGACAGCGACGCGCCGGCGGCTTCTGCCGCCGGCGGCAAGAAGAAGATCATCATCAAGCGCTAGCCGGGATTATTCCGGCGGGGTTGCGAGAAGATTCCAGCGGGCCAGGTAGCGGTCCCGGCGTCCGTCCCCGGCGACCTCCGCCAGGGTGTCGCGGAGCACATGCTGCAGCGCCAGGTCGTCGGTGCGCACGGCAAATCCCCGGAGGGCGCGGGTGAATTCCGGCAGCCGCAGCGGCATCAGCAGTTCTTCCCGTTGGGCGAGCACCGAGGCCTGATGTTCATCCAGCAGGACGCCGTCCGCCTTTCCACCCATCAGCAGGTCACAGGCATCCTCCACGGAGTCCAGCGGCAGGACCCGGTCGCGGCCGGCCAGGTCCACGGCCAGGGTTTCCAGCGGTCCGCCGGGGGGGGCGGCAAGGGTCATGCCTTTCAGTTCCTCCGCCTGTTGGGGAACGGGACCGCCCGCCAGGATCAATGCGACCGGCGTGGCATCGTAATAGGGGTCGGAATACGCCACGCCGGGGGTCTCATCGGCGATGGCGGTCGCCACCATGTCCACCCGGCCCCGTTCCAGCGCCTCCCGCCAGGCGCCGTCGTCCAGGCGGACGACCTGGAGCGGGCGCCCGGTTTTTTCCGCCACGGCCAGCGCCATGTCCACATCCAGACCGTTGATCACTCCGTTTTCCTCGCTGGCGAACGGCGGGTGGCCGGCGGGGGTTCCCAGGACCAGGGGCCGTGGGCCGGACAGCGTCGCCCACAGCGCGGCGCCCGCCAGCGCTCCGATCACCAGCCATACGGCAGCCTGCAGACTCTTTTTCATGGTTCTTTTCTCCGGTTCGGGTTGGATTCCATTCAATCGGCCTGGAGCAGCCAGCGGTCGATAAACCAGTCATAGCGGCCGTCCGTGCGGACATCCTCCAGGGTGGCGTTGACGAGGCCCAGGAGGCGGGCGTTGCCCTTGCGGACGGCGACGCCGTAGAATTCGTCGGGAAACGGCAGCCGGACGATCTGGGCTTCGGGGAAGATTTTCCGGAAAGCGGTTGCCGGCTGTTCGTCCATCAGCACCGCATCCGCCTGGCTGTTGAGCAGATCCACGATGGCTGCTTTCGCCGACCGGGTGGACCGGACATTGCCGAGGCCGGCCCATTCCTGCGCCAGGGCCTCGCTGGTCGTGCCGGCCTGCGCCGCGATCAGGCGGGAGTCCAGGTCCTCCAGTGAGGCGGGCGGTTCCTCGCCCTCGCGGATCAGCACCACCTGCGTGGCCTTGTAGTACGGCTGGGAGAAATCCACCCGCTCGGCGCGGTCGGCGGTGATGGTCATGGCCACCAGCACCATGTCCACGGTGCCTGCCTCCAGCGCCGGAATCAGCTCGTCGAACGGCATGTCCACGATGCGCAGCGGCCGTCCGGCCTTGTCGGCGATGGCCCGGGCCAGTTCCACGTCGAAGCCGACGATGGCGTCGCCCTGGGCGCCCGGCTCGATCAGTTCGAACGGGGGGAAATGAGCATGGGTGCCCATGACCAGAGGATCGGAGCGGTTCAGCCAGAACCACGCCGCCAGGCCCAGAACCACCGCCAGTCCGGCAATCCACCACCATTTGTTCATGCGCTCAAACCTCCGGCATCCGGCGGGGGGGATGATCCCGCCATGCCGTTCAATCTATCCAATGCAGACCGGAGCTTCAATGTCTTTCCCCGCCGCGGCGGGTCACGGGCAGCAGGGCTGCGGCGATCAGCAGGGAGCCGGCCAGCAGGGTGTGGACGCCGGCGGTTTCCCGGAAGACCAGCAGGGAAACGGCGGCCCCGAGCGGGATTTTCAGGTTGTTCATGACCGCCAGCTGACCGGCGGAGACCCGGCGGGCGCCGCGGTTCCACAGGAAGAAACACAGGCCCGAGGCCACCAGGCCGAGATAGGCGATGACCGCCCATTGGACCGGTGACGGGGCCGGCGGAGCGGAACCGAGGGCCAGGGGCAGGGCCAGAGGCGTCAGCACGGCCCATCCGCCCAGATGCAGCCAGAAAAAGACGTGGCGGTCGGCCACGGGCCGCGGCATGCCGGCCAGGATGGAACGATAAGCCAGTTGGCCGGCCGCAAAACACAGGTTGGACAGCTGGACGAGCAGAATGCCCCGGAGCGGCGCCGCCGTCTGCACGGCCTGCCACTTGATGAGCGCCGCCCCGCCCACGGCCAGGAGCGCCGCCAGCAGATTCCACGGCTTGAAGCGCCGGCGGGCCAGATCGTTCAGCCCGGCGACAAACAGCGGCGTGGTCACGGTGAACAGCGCCACCTCATGGGACGGCAGATAGCGGAAACTGGCCAGATAGGCCCAGTACATGAGGCCGAACTGCACCGCACCGGACAGGAACAGGCCCCCGGCCTGGCGGACGGGGATCCGCCGGACGAACGGCAGGAAGAGGGCGGCGCTGAGAGCCAGCCGCACCCAGCCCAGCCAGGACGGCGGAAGCCCGGCCAGCTGGTTGCCAATCAGTCCGAACGAAAATGCCCAGACCAGGGAGACGGCGACAAGCGCGATCATGTTCCGGCCAGTATGGCGGAAGGACAGCCCCCGGGCAAAGGATATCCGAATGCATATTTGGCTGTCTTTTGCCTTGGGAGGATGGGACTCTCTGGGACGCTCCCGGTGAGGGAAGCGCGAGCCCTTTATCAAGGAAGGCAGGCACAGGATGGATCGAGGACCCGTTTCGCAATTCATGGAAAAGCACTACCGCCACTTCAACGCGGCGACCGTGGTGGATGCCGCCAAGGGCTACGAAGCGCATCTGGCGTCGGGCGGGAAGATGCTGGTTTCGCTGGCGGGCGCGATGAGCACGGCGGAACTGGGAATTTCGCTGGCGGAGATGATCCGGCAGGACAAGGTGCAGATTCTCTCCTGCACCGGGGCGAACCTGGAGGAAGACATCATGAACCTGGTGGCGCATTCGCACTACCGGCGGGTGCCGCAGTACCGCGACCTGACCCCGGTCCAGGAACGCGAGCTGCTGGACCAGGGGCTGAACCGCGTGACGGATACCTGCATCCCGGAAGAGGAAGCCTTTCGCAAGATCCAGCGGCATGTGCAGACGATCTGGAAGGAGGCACAGGCCGCCGGCGAGCGGCTGTTCCCCCATGAATATCTGTACCGCCTGCTGCGCAGCGGCATCCTGGCGGCGGAGTACGAAATCGATCCGGCGCATTCCTGGATGCTGGCCGCCGCCGAGAAGAATCTGCCGATCATCGTGCCGGGCTGGGAAGACAGCACGCTGGGCAATATCTTCGCCTCGTATTGCATCAAGGGCGAACTGGCCCCGTCCACCATGAAGAGCGGGATTGAATACATGATGTTCCTGGCCGACTGGTACCGGAAGAATTCCGGCGGCCCCGGCGTGGGCTTCTTCCAGATCGGCGGGGGCATCGCCGGCGATTTTCCGATCTGCGTGGTGCCGATGATGGCCCAGGACCTGGAATGGACGGATGTGCCGTTCTGGGCGTATTTCTGCCAGATCAGCGATTCCACGACCTCCTACGGGTCGTATTCCGGCGCGGTGCCCAACGAAAAGATCACCTGGGGCAAGCTGGATATCGGGACGCCGAAATACATCATCGAGAGCGACGCCACGATCGTGGCGCCGCTGGTGTTCGCCTGGCTGCTGGGATGGTGAGCGCGGGGACGCGGGCGGGGGAAACGGCTTGAAGAAGAGCGGGCTTTTAGCCAAGCTGGCCCGCGGTGGAATGTGAAAGGAGCCGGCGAATGAAAGGCATCGTGTTGGCGGGCGGATCGGGAACCCGCCTGTATCCCATCACCCGGGTGGTCAGCAAGCAGCTTCTGCCGGTTCACGACAAGCCCATGGTGTATTATCCGCTGTCCGTCCTGATGCTGGCGGGCATCCGCGAGATCCTGATCATCAGCACGCCGGAGGATCTGCCGCGGTTCCGCGCGCTGCTGGGCGACGGTTCCTCGCTGGGGCTGCGTCTGGAATACGCTGAGCAGCCCCGGCCCGAAGGCCTGGCGCAGGCGTTTGTCATCGGCCGGGACTTCGTGGCGGGCGAGCCGGTGGCCCTGGTGCTGGGCGACAACATTTTCCACGGCATGGGGTTGACCGGCATTCTGCGCCGGGCCGGATCCCTGACCGAGGGTGGATTGATTTTCGGCTATCTGGTGAAAGATCCCGAGCGCTACGGCGTGGTGGAGTTCGATGCCTCCGGCCAGGTGCTCAGCATCGAAGAGAAGCCGAAGAAGCCGAAATCGCATTACGCCGTGCCCGGGCTGTATTTCTATGACGGCGCGGTCTGCGACGTGGCGGCCTCCCTGACCCCTTCGCCGCGCGGCGAACTGGAAATCACCGATCTCAACCGCCGGTATCTCGAACAGGGCCGGCTGCGCGTGGAACTGCTGGGGCGCGGATTCGCCTGGCTGGATACCGGCACGCACGAGTCCCTCCTGCAGGCCTCGAATTTT
>ERZ795057.2866-NODE-2866-length-12448-cov-15.388606_pt1 | contig 12448 bp, 7 predicted proteins | sample MGYA00375141_ERZ795057 | MGnify/ENA primary metagenome ERZ795057 (study PRJEB30186, sample SAMN05720163) | activated sludge metagenome | isolation source: Anaerobic digester | place: Hong Kong | collected 2015-01-26 ... | reverse complement strand
TGGTGCCGGAGGAGCTCGAAGGAAGGGAGAAGGGCGAGATGGTGGAGGTGAATTTAATCGAGTGATCGGGGCTTTGGAGGTAATGGACAGGACCGATCATGGCAGAAAAGGAAGGAACTCCACAGCGTTCCGCCTAACTACTCGAAGAGAGAGCACAACGTACCTGCCTACAAGCTATAAAGCGGTAATCGCTCGTCAACCCCGCTTTTCCGTCGATCAAGTAAAATTTACTTGTCTTAACTCCTATAGCGTTGCGTTTTTATACCTCACAAGACACCATATTGATCATGCAAGACTGGATCCACCCTCATTTTGATTACCGGCCAGAGCGGCCCCTCTTCCTCTGCGTCCTCTCCAACACCGACACCGGGAAGATCCCCGGCCTGAGCGCAGCGGGGGCGTCGCCGGACCTCACCGACTACACCCCCAGCGCCGACGCGGAGCTGGTGGAGCTGCACAAGATCGTGACCATTCCGGAGGTCCCGGCGTCTCCGGAGGGGGCGACGACCCCGGCGGTGGTGACCAAGGCCGCCCTCAGCCTCTCGGGGATCCCCTCCCTCTTTGTGACCAGCGGCCTGCGAAGAAAGCCCGCCGTCCCCTACGTGGACATGAGCGGCTCGGCCGGAAGCGACATCAGGTTTGCGCCGGCGGTCCCCGACGCCTCCGAGATCATGGACCGAGCTGCGCTCCTGGGAAAGAAGCTCGCCGCCTTCTCCGACTGCATCTTCATCGGCGAGTCGATCGCGGGGGGGACGACCACCGCCATGGCCGTGATGCAGGCCCTGGGCCGCGACGGCAGGGTCTCCAGCAGCCTTCTGAATCACCCCATGGCCAAAAAGCAGGAGATCGTCGATCTGGCCATGGAACGCTGCGGCGCCTCCTTTGGGTCCATGAGGGCCGAGCCGCTCAGGGCCCTTCGGGAGCTTGGCGACCCCATGATGCCCTGCGTTCTGGGTCTGCTCAAGGGCCTCTCGGGGACGAAGGCGGTCCTGGCCGGTGGGACCCAGATGGCCGCGGTCCTCTGCGCCGCCGACGCTCTGGGCCTTTCAGGGGACGTATCCATAGCCACCACCAGGTACATCGTGGAGGATCGGAACGCCAGCTTCGTGGAGACGGTGGAGGAGCTGGGGCGGAAATGGTACATGGCCGACCCCGGCCTTGAGAGGTCCAGGATACCGGCCCTCAGCTGCTACGCCCGCGGCAGCGCCAAAGAGGGGGTCGGCGCCGGCGGCGCGGTTCTCGCGGCCAGCCTCCGGGGCGTAACCCAGCAAGAGATCGTCGAGGGGTCGGACAACGTCCTGACGACCGTGGAGCTTCCAAAGCCGGGCCGGGCCTGAAAGTTGCACAGAGCTGAGCAGAGCAAAACTGAGCTTGAATATAGCGTTGGCCGCCTGAAGAGGGGGACTAGAGATCCTCCCCCTCAATCCTCCCCCCCTCGATCAAATCCCCTCCACAAAGTTATTTATCGATTGATGGTCCAGTCAGGCCAGGGGCAGATTACTTGGAGAAAGATCTTCGATCCCAAATCGCCGAGAACGCCTGGATCATCCTGCCCATCCTTTTCATCCTTCTCCTCATATCCTACTTCCTCTTCCCCCTCATGGACGGGATCATCCTGGGGGTGGTCTTCGCCTACGTGGCCAGGCCGATAAGAGACAAGTTCGGCCGGCGCAGACGCCTCGGCTCCGCGGCCGCCACCACCGCCATCATCCTACCCATCATCCTCATCCTGGGCCTCGGCGGGGTCGAGGTGATCTCCCAGCTGAACTGGATGGTGGAAAACCAGGGAGAGATCGTCCGAAGGACGGGATCGTTCATCAGGAGCTTTGACCTTCCCCTCGAAAGCTATGAGATCCTCCCTGAGATTCGCGATATCACTCCAGTCATCTACGAGGACCTGACGGGCAGCCTTACTACATTGATCGGGATCCTGGCCCGGGTCCTATCGAGCCTCCCAGTCTTCTCCTATGGCATGTCCCTGGTCCTCACCGGCCTCAACCTCATAGCTTCGATTTACGTCTGCTACTTCCTCCTCATGGACGGGGGGAGGCTGGCCAGGGGGGTGCTCACCATCCTCCCCTCTGAGAACATAGCCGTCTACAAAAAGTACAGCACCCGTATCGACAGCATCCTCTCCGGCATATTCATCGGGGCGATCTACACCGCCATCGTCAGCGGCCTGATCTCTGCCATGGTCTTTTACGCCTTCGGGATTCCCAGACCCTTCGCCCTGGCCAGCATCGTCTTCATATCGGGGATGATCCCGGTCCTCTCGTCATGGCTGGTGATAGTCCCCATAACCTTCTACAGATACATTGAGATGGGGCTCTTCGACGCCCTCTTCTTCTTCGCCGCAGCCACCGCCTTCATTTACCTCCCCTCGGACCTGATCATCAGGCCCTACATCGTATCCACAAAGTCGACCATCCACCCCCTTCTCGTCATCCTCTCCTTCGTTGGCGGAGTGCTGGTGGCGGGGATCGGCGGATTCTTCCTGGCCCCCGCCCTGATGGGGATCGTGGTGGGAGTTTATCAGGTCCACAAGGAAGAGAAGACCAGCTCCCCAGATACATCCCCAGAGGCGAAAGGGTGCTCGGCGCCTGAGATCGAAGACGCTATGGCGGATGAGGGATCGGCGAAAAAGGGCAAATGAACCGGAAGATATCGAAGACTGAGCCGGGAAGTCTCGGAATCGCTGACCGACCGGGCGGCTGCTCTGAGGGTGGCGAAGATGAGATTTTACATTGAGACCTACGGCTGCACCGCAAACCAGGGGAACTCCGACGCCTTCAGCTCCGCGCTGACGGAGAAGGGGCATCTCCCCTCGCCTCTGGAGAAGGCCGATCTGGTGATCGTCAACACCTGCGCCGTCACCGAGAGGACCGAGAGGAAGATGGTGAAGAGACTATTCCAGCTTCAGGGGGAGAGGCTGGTCATCGCAGGCTGCCTCTCAGCGGCGATCCCCGATGCGGTCCGGGATATCTGGTGCAGGGAGGTGGTAGGGGTCCTCGACCGCCCTCTTGCCATCAGGATCGGCGATTCTTTCAAACCCGAGCCGCCAAAGCCGCGAAGTCTCCGACCTGCCAAAAAGCTCTGCGCCGTCGTCAACATATCGGAGGGATGCGCCGGAGAGTGCAGCTACTGCATCGTCAGGCGGGCGAGAGGGAGGCTTTTGAGCAGGAGCGTTGAAGAGGTGGCCAAAGAGGTCCGCTGCCGCCTGACGGAGGGGGCGGCAGAGGTTCGACTCGCCTCCCAGGACGCCGCCGCCTACGGCCTGGACATGGGGTCGAGCCTCCCGGAGCTGATCGATGCAGTCACCGGTATCCAGGGCGACTTCAGGGTGAGGATCGGGATGATGAACCCGGACCGTCTGAGCCCCATCCTCGGCGATCTCATCCAGTCGTATGAGAGCTCCAAGGTCTACAAGTTCCTCCATCTCCCCGTCCAGTCCGGCTCGGAGAGGGTCCTGTTGTCCATGAGAAGGGGGTACTCGCCCCGAGATTTTCTGGATATGGCCGCTCAGTTCAGGGCGACATTTCCGGATCTGACCCTTTACACCGACGTCATCGCGGGCTTTCCCGGCGAGACCGAGGAGGATTTCAGGGCCACCGAGCTTTTGATCAGAAGGGCGGAGCCCGACAAGGTCAACGTCACCATGTACTCATCAAGGCCGGAAACCGCCGCCAGCAACCTCAAAGATATGCCATCGCGGTTCAAGAAGGAGAGATCGAGACGGATCACCCGACTCTGGCAACAGATCGCGGGGAGGAGAAACGGATGCTACCTCGGAGAGACGGTCATCGCGCAGGTGACAGAGAGGGGAAGGGAGGGGACGGTGATGGCAAGGTCGGAGAACTACAGGAAGATCGCGATTTGCGAGCCGCTTCCTCTCGGGAGCGTCCATGAATTTGAGATCGTCAAGACGACCCCGTTCTACCTTGCAGGAATGGTGGCCCGATAGATCGACGGCTGCCCGACAGATCCGACGTTCAATTTTCTATATCGTCTTTTTTGATAAGATGTCTTTGATTCAGCCCGTGAAAACAGATTACTCTGCAATTCCGTCCTCCGCAGATACGAAATCCGGGAAGGTGTCGGAGGGAAAGTGATGCTCACTTAAAATTATTTTTTTATATATGCTCAAATTCTTGGCTCTATAACGATTAACAAGGCAGTAACTTTATTAATCATGAACATTGTTAATCATGATGGTTCCACTCGATGGCCTATGATGGGTGGAAAGGATGTTGGGCGACCCTGAAGCAGGCGTTCACGACGCCGAGGGGAGATGCGTCCACCATAACCGGAGAGACAGAGCGCAAAAATCTGTATCTGTAGGATAAGGAGGGTCTAAAATTGGCTGAAAAGGTAGAGAAGAAGGGGAAGACGAAGGTTTTGATGGAAGAGACGAGACTCTTCGAGCCCCCAAAGGAACTGGTCGAGAATTCCAACGTCATGCAGTGGATGAAGAAGAAGGGCTTCAATACCGAGAAGGAGATGCGGAAGTGGTGTTCTGACAATTACATAGAGTTCTGGGACGAGATGGCCAAGACCTACACCGATTGGTTCAAACCCTATACTAAGGTCATGGACGACTCGGATATGCCCTACTTCAAATGGTTCACCGGCGGCCTCGTCAACATGACCCACAACGCCGTGGACCGTCACGCCAAAGGGGCCAAGAAGGACAAGCTGGCCTACATCTGGGTTCCTGAGCCGACCGATCAGTCCACCCAGAAGATCACCTACGGCGAGCTGGCCAAAGAGGTGAACAAGTTCGCCAACGGCCTCAAGAGCCTCGGCGTCACGAAGGGCGACAGGGTCAGCCTCTACATGCCCATGATCCCCCAGCTCCCCATCGCCATGCTGGCCATAGCCAAGATCGGGGCCATCCACAGCATAGTCTTCTCCGGCTTCAGCGCCAAAGGATTCGGCGACAGGGTGAAGGACTGCGAAGCTAAGGTGGCCATCACCACCGACGGCTTCTATCGGCGCGGAAAGCCCATGCCCCTCAAGGCTAACGCCGACGAGGCCATCGCCGATGCCCCCAGCGTCGAGCACCTGATCGTCTACAAGAGGACGGGCATAGATGTGGCATGGAAGGAAGGAAGAGATGTCTGGTGGCATGATCTGGTAAAGGGCAAGTCCGAGGAGTGCGAGGCAGAGCAGCTCGACCCCGAGCACAGGCTCTTCATCCTCTACACCTCCGGGACCACCGGCAAGCCCAAAGGTATTGAGCATGCCCAGGGCGGTTATTGCGTCGGACCGGCTCAGACCCTCCACTGGGTCTTCGACCTGAAGGAGAACGATGTCTGGTGGTGTACCGCAGATATCGGATGGATCACCGGACACTCTTACATCGTCTACGGGCCGCTCTGTCTCGGCGTGACCGGCATCATGTATGAAGGGTCTCCGGACTTCCCGGACTTCGGAAGATGGTGGAAGCTGATCCAGGATCACAAGGTCTCGGTCCTCTACACCGCCCCCACGGCGATAAGGATGTTCATGAAGCAGGGGCCGGAGTGGCCTGCCAAGTACGATCTATCGAGCCTGCGGCTCCTGGGGTCGGTCGGAGAGCCGATAAATCCCGAGGCCTGGATGTGGTATCGTGAGCACATCGGAGGAGGCAAGCTCCAGATCATGGACACCTGGTGGCAGACCGAGACGGGAACCTTCATCTGCTCACCGCTGCCGATAACTCCTTTAAAGCCCGGGTCGTGCACCTTCCCGCTTCCGGGATTCAACACCACCATCTACGACGAGCTCGGAAACGAGGTGCCCCTGGGAGAAGGCGGCAACATCGTCAACGAGACGCCGTGGCCTTCGATGCTCAGGGCATTCTACGGGGACAAAGAGAGGTACCATAAAGAGTACTGGGAGATGTACTGGGACACCCCCAAGCGCGGCACCTACCTGGCCGGCGACAAGGCCACGCGAGACAAGGACGGCTACTTCTGGATCCAGGGGAGAATCGACGACGTCTTGAGCGTCGCAGGTCACAGGATAGCCAACGCCGAGGTGGAGTCTGCCATCGTGGCCCATCCCAAGGCCGCGGAGGCTGCGGTGGTCGGAAAGCCCGACGAGATCAAGGGCGAATCGATCGTCGCCTTCGTCATCCTCAAGGTGGGCGTCGATCCGAGCCCGGAGCTGTCCAAGGACGTGATCAACCACGTCAGAAAGACCCTCGGGCCGGTGGCAGCGCCGACGGAGGTTCATTTCGTCAACGACCTGCCCAAGACGAGGAGCGGCAAGATCATGCGCCGGGTGGTCAAGGCCAAGGCCCTGGGCAACCCCACCGGAGACGTCTCCGCCCTCGCTAATCCAGAAGCTGTGGAAGGGATACCGCTCATCGTTTAGATGAGCGACTCTTTTCTTATTTTTATAATTATTCTGAGCTCTCCTTTGAGCTCTGGAGCTGGTCAAATTCGATGAAGAACCGGCTCTGGTCGGCATCATCCACCTCAGAACAAGAGTCATCATTATTGAGATTGTAAAGCGATTTTTAATTATCAATTCAGCAATTAACGTATCATGAATAATACAGATCAATATTGCGTGATATTCAATTATATACAATTTCTATCATGTAAAATAATCTGCCGACCCCACTGACTGGAAAGCTCTGATCCAAGAGGGGTTTGTAGCCATGGATTCGCCCAATCGGAATTAATGATATTTATTTATAATTATATATCAATATTATATCGGAAGCCTTCTTATATCAATAGGACGATGACCAATCATTGGTCGGCGCAGGCAGACTATCAATTATCGTGGAATTAAATTCCGTCAACAAAAGTCCATGTTCTCGAAATATCCAAGTCAGCATTTAGAATTACGTTTTTAAGATATCCTTAATAATTGTGCAGAATACATCATGATAAATCATTATAATATTCGTTCTCGATAGATTTATAAACAAAGGAAGTACAGAGTACCCCGGTGTTTCCAGGGCTACTCCACCATGCGGAGGGATATGCTGGCAATCGTGGGCCCATAGCGCTCAATTATCCCAAAAGACTGCAGATGAATGCTCATCCGATAGATCTGATAATCGGAGTGGAGGAGCAGGAGCATCCTAATTTAACGGGCTAAAAGGAGGATTTTAGATTGGCTGAAGGAAAGACAGGAACTACCAAGGTCCTGATGGAAGAGACCAGGATTTTCGAGCCGCCAAAGGACCTCGCAGAGAACTGTAACGCATGGCAGTGGGCGAAGAAGAAGGGATTTGCGACCGAGAAGGAGATGCGTGCCTGGTGCGGCGAGCACTACCTCGAGTTCTGGGACGAGATGGCCAAGACCTATGCTGACTGGTACAAGCCCTACACCAAGGTGATGGACGACTCCGGCATGCCCTACTTCAAGTGGTTCACTGGCGGCAAGGTCAACGTCTTCTACAACGCCATCGAGAGGCATATCAAGGCGGGAAAGGGCGGGAAAGTCGCCTACCACTTCATCCCCGAGCCGACCGACCAGGCCGAGAAGGACTACACCTACCAGGAGATGTACGAGACCGTCAACAAGCTGGCCAACGGCCTCAAGAGCCTGGGCGTGGTCAAGGGCGACAGAGTATCCATCTACATGCCCATGGTCCCCGAGACCGCCATGGCCATGTTGGCCTGCGCCAAGATCGGCGCCATCCACAGCCTGGTCTTCTCCGGATTCAGCTCCAAGGGATTCGGCGACAGGGTCGATGACTGCCAGGCGAAGGTGGTCTTCACCTCCGACGGCTTTTACAGGCGCGGAAAGCCCATGCCCCTCAAACCTCAGGCCGACGAGGCGACCAAGGGCATTAAGAGCGTCCAGAACGTCATCGTCCTCAAGAGGACCGGAATCGAGGTTCCATGGACCGAGGGCAAGGATATCTGGTTCCACGAGCTGATCAAAAATCAGTCCGCAGAGTGCAAGACCGAGGAGCTGGACGCCGAGGACAGGCTCTTCATCCTCTACACCTCCGGTACCACCGGCAAGCCCAAGGGTATCGAGCACGCCCACGGCGGATACTGCGTCTCTCCTGCTCAGACCCTCCACTGGGTCTTCGACCTGAAGGAAGGCGACACCTGGTGGTGTACCGCTGACGTAGGCTGGATCACCGGTCACTCCTATGTGGTCTACGGACCCCTCTGTCTGGGCACGAAGACTATAATGTACGAGGGATCTCCCGACTATCCCGACTTCGGCCGCTGGTACAAGATCATCCAGGAGCAGAAGGTCACCGTCTTCTACACCGCCCCCACCGCCGTGCGGATGCTGATGAAGCAGGGCGAAGAGTGGCCCGCGAAGTACGACCTCTCCAGCATAAGGCTGCTCGGATCCGTCGGCGAGCCCCTCAACCCCGAGGCCTACATCTGGTACCGGAAGAACTTCGCCTACGACAAGGCCCCCATCATGGACACCTGGTGGCAGACCGAGACCGGATGCTTCGTGGTATCCCCGATGCCCATGACCCCCTGCAAGCCCGGCTCCGTGGCCTATCCCCTGCCCGGCTTCAACACCACCATCTACGATGAGGAAGGAAACGAGGTCCCCCTGGGAGAGGGCGGCAACATCGTCAACCCCACCCCCTGGCCCTCCATGCTCAGGGCCTTCTACAAGGACGAAGTCCGGTACAAGAAAGAGTACTGGGAGATGTACTGGAACACCAAGCCCGGCACTTACCTGGCTGGGGACAAGGCCACCAGAGACAAGGACGGGTACTGGTTCGTCCAGGGCAGAATCGACGACGTCCTCAGCGTCGCTGGCCACAGAATCGCCAACGCCGAGGTCGAGTCATCCCTGGTAGCCCACAAGTCGGTATCAGAGGCCGCGGTCATCGGCAAGCCCGACGAGGTCAAGGGCGAGGCCATCGTCGCCTTCGTCATCCTGAAGAAGGGCATCAACCCCTCCGACGATCTGGCCAAGGAGCTGAAGACCCACGTCAGGACCACCATGGGACCCCTGGCCATACCCGCCGGCGTATACTTCGTCGACGACCTGCCCAAGACCAGGTCCGGCAAGATCATGCGCCGGGTGGTCAAGGCCAAGGCCCTGGGCAACCCCACCGGCGACACCTCTGCCCTGGCCAACCCCGAAGCCGTGGACGGAATTCCCCTCATCTGAGGGCTTCCGCCACCTTCTACCTTTTTTATTTTTTCGTCCTATCGGCTCTCAGGGCCATCGGCTCTGGTTCAGCTGTATATTTTCGATTTAGCAACCGCCATAACGTCAATCTATTATTACTTCAGTTATAGGGAGACTGCAAGACCTGAAGTCCTTCTTCACCAGACCCGAAATTCTCCTAGGACGATATTAAATTCCGGGCTTGGGATGAAATGGAGTTGCACGTTTCGGCCTTCCAGGAGGATCGGAATATCTCCGGCTCAATTCCGCAGAGACTAGATCGGTCTTTTGCTCCGATCTCGAGGGTCACATCTTCGGCTTTTCTCCTCAACCCCAGCCAGATCTCGAAATTCACTTTTTGAATTAAAAAATGCGATTATTCTTAACAATTTTCCATCATATATCGTTATAATTCCTTATAAAAACACATTTTTCGACACATTTATAAACGAGAAGGGGGAGATCGCATCAGTGTTTCCGAGAATGCCCAGAATAAAAGGAGTTTGCTTTGCGGTTGGCCGCAAAAATGGAGGCGCAAGCCCGCGCCGCATGGCAAATTGGAGGCGCTTCATCCAGTCCATATCCGCCTCCAGGTCGATTTCGTCGTCTTCGAGGGCCTTCTGAGGAAACGCTTCAAGCTGAAAGTCAAAAGGAGGTAGAAAAGTGGCTGAAGGAAAAACCGGAACAACCAAGGTTCTGATGGAAGAGACCAGAATTTTTGAGCCGCCAAAGGACCTCGCCGAGAACTGCAATGCCTGGCAGTGGGCGAAGAAGAAGGGCTTTAAGACCGAGAAAGAGATGAGAGCCTGGTGCGGCGAGCACTACATCGAGTTCTGGGACGAGATGGCCAAGACCTTCGCCGACTGGTACGAGCCTTACACCAAGGTGATGGACGACTCCGCGAAGCCCTACTTCAAGTGGTTCATCGGTGGCAAGATCAACATGTTCTACAACGCCATCGAGAGGCACATAAAGGCTGGCAAGGGCGGCAAAGTCGCCTACCACTTCATACCCGAGGCTACCGACCAGCCCGAGAAGGCCTACACCTACCAGGAGATTTATGAGACTGTCAACAAGCTGGCAAACGGCCTCAAGAGCCTGGGCGTGGGTAAGGGCGACAGAATATCCATCTACATGCCCATGCTCCCCGAGACGGTCATGGCCATGCTGGCCTGCGCCAAGATCGGCGCCATCCACAGCCTGGTCTTCTCCGGGTTCAGCTCCAAGGGATTCGGCGACAGGGTCCAGGACTGTGAGGCGAAGGTCGTCTTCACCGCTGACGGCTTCTACAGGCGCGGCAAGCCAATGCCCCTCAAGCCCCAGGCCGACGATGGCGTCAAGGACGCGCCCAGCGTCAAGAACGTGATCGTACTCAAGAGGACCGGCCTTGAGGTTCCATGGACCGAGGGCAGAGACGTCTGGTTCCACGAGCTTGTGGAGAGCCAGTCCGCCGACTGCGCGACCGAGGTCATGGACGCCGAGGACAGGCTCTTCATCCTCTACACCTCCGGTACCACCGGCAAGCCCAAGGGTATCGAGCACGCTCACGGCGGATACTGTGTAGGCCCCGCTTACACCGCCAAGTGGGTCTTCGACCTGAACGAGGATGACGTCTACTGGTGTACCGCCGATGTAGGCTGGATCACCGGCCACTCTTACGTCGCCTACGGACCGCTCTGTCTGGGCGTCACCAGCGTCATGTACGAGGGCTCTCCCGACTATCCCGACTTCGGCCGCTGGTACAAGATCATCGAGGACTACAAGGTCACCGTCTTCTATACCGCGCCCACCGCCGTGCGGATGCTGATGAAGCAGGGCAATGAGTGGCCCACGAAGTACGACCGGTCCAGCGTCAGGCTGCTCGGATCCGTCGGCGAGCCCCTCAACCCCGAGGCCTACATCTGGTACCGCAAGTTCTTCGGAAACGAGATCTCCCCCATCATGGACACCTGGTGGCAGACCGAGTCCGGGTGCCACGTGATCTCCCCGCTGCCCATGACCCCCTGCAAGCCAGGCTCCGTGGCCTACCCCTTGCCCGGCTTCAACACCACCATCTACGATGAGGAAGGAAACGAGGTCCCCCTGGGAGAGGGTGGCAACATCGTCAACCCCACCCCCTGGCCCTCCATGCTCAGAGCCTTCTACAAGGACGAGGTCCGGTACAAGAAGGAGTACTGGGAGATGTACTGGAACGTCAAGCCCGGCACGTACCTGGCTGGCGACAAGGCCACCAGGGACAAGGACGGGTATTGGTTCGTCCAGGGCAGAATCGACGACGTTCTGAGCGTCGCCGGCCACAGGATCGCCAACGCCGAGGTCGAGTCCTCCCTGGTAGCCCACAAGGACGTCGCTGAGGCAGCCGTCATCGGCAAGCCCGATGAGATCAAGGGCGAGGCCATTGTCGCCTTCGTTATCCTGAACGAGGGCGTCAAGCCGTCCGACGATCTGGCCAAGGCCCTCAAGACCCACGTCAGGACCACCATGGGACCCCTGGCTATACCCGCTGGCGTCTTTTTCGTCGATGACCTGCCCAAGACCAGGTCCGGCAAGATCATGCGCAGGGTCATCAAGGCCAAGGCCCTGGGCAACCCCACCGGCGACACCTCTGCCCTGGCCAACCCCGAGGCAGTGGACTACATCCCCCTCATCTGAGGGATGAAGGACAAGAGAGGATTAAGGAAAAAACGGGTTTTTTTAGAGTGGGACCAGCTCCCACTCAAACCCCATTTTTCAATTGCGGCAGGTTTATAACGCTAAATAATATATAAAACTGCTCTATCGTTTATGCTCAGATCGGAGTCAATGATCACATCCACAGCCCTCGTGCTCGTGTTCATGGCCGTGATCGTGACCGCACCCGCAAGCGTCGTCCTCCGGTCCCTGGATAAGAAAGCCTCTTCCCAGCTCCTCCGTCTCCACGTAATCTATGATCGTGGGGCTGTCTCCCAGGATCTCGGCATCCTCGGGGGTCATGTGGACCCTAATGCCCTTGCTCTCATAGACCACGTCGTCTTCTTCGGGATCGCCCCAGGCGAGGACGTAGTTTGCACCGGTGGCGTCGGTGGCGGCCAGGATCATCCTGACCACCTTTCCTTCGATCACCTTCTCCTTCAGAACCTCAGCGGCCACATCTGTTATATCTATCATCGTCTTCACCTACCATAACTCGCGTTTATCTAATCTCGTTCAACCGATATTTAGCTTTGGGACGGGAAAACGTATCGCTCAACAGATCCAAATGCTGACCAGATCCAAATTGGAGAGCAAGTACCGATCGATCACAAAGGCGGAGTCCTCATGGGAGTCGACTTGGGAGATCTCCTGGAAAGGGAGAATATAGAGATAAAGG
>ERZ795057.2861-NODE-2861-length-12467-cov-5.784805_pt1 | contig 12467 bp, 5 predicted proteins | sample MGYA00375141_ERZ795057 | MGnify/ENA primary metagenome ERZ795057 (study PRJEB30186, sample SAMN05720163) | activated sludge metagenome | isolation source: Anaerobic digester | place: Hong Kong | collected 2015-01-26 ... | reverse complement strand
CTGAGGTTGACGTCGAGGGCTTCGAGGAAAGCTTCCGTGGTGAGGTAGTCGCTTTCCCGGAGCTGGTCGCCGTGCACGATCAGGGCCAGGTCCTTGGTCATTTTTCCGCTTTCGACGGTTTCAATGCAGACCTGTTCGAGTGTTTCCGCAAATCTCACCACTTCCGGAGTGTTATCCAGTTTCCCCCTGAACGCCAGTCCGCGTGTCCATGCGAAAATGGAGGCGATGGGATTGGTGGAGGTAGGTTTTCCCTGCTGGTGCATTCTGAAATGGCGGGTGACGGTGCCGTGGGCCGCCTCGGCCTCCATGGTCTTTCCGTCGGGAGTGACCAGCACGGAAGTCATCAACCCGAGTGAACCGAAACCCTGGGCCACGGTGTCGCTCTGGACGTCGCCGTCGTAGTTCTTGCAGGCCCACACGAAGGCCCCTTCCCACTTGAGGGCGGCAGCCACCATGTCGTCGATCAGCCGGTGTTCATAGGTGATTCCGGCTTCACGGAACCGGCCGCTGAATTCCGTGTCATACACCTCCTGAAAGATATCCTTAAACCGGCCGTCGTACTGTTTCAGGATGGTGTTTTTTGTGGAGAGGTAGAGGGGCCACCCCTTGACCAGCGCCTGGTTCATGCAGGCACGGGCAAATCCGCGGATCGAGGCGTCGGTGTTGTACATCGCCAGGGCCACCCCATCGCCAGTGAAATCATACACCTCGCGGGTCACGGGCGCGCCCCCTTCCGGCGCGAAGGTGATGGTGAGTTTTCCCTTTCCTTTGGTCACAAAGTCGGTAGCCCGGTATTGGTCACCAAAGGCATGACGACCGATGCAGATGGGGTGTTTCCACCCCGGCACCAGGCGCGGTACATTCTGAATGAGAATCGGTTCACGGAAAACGGTCCCGTCCAGGATGTTGCGGATGGTGCCGTTGGGCGACTTCCACATCTGCCTCAGTCCGAATTCCTTCACACGCGCCTCATCGGGAGTGATGGTGGCACACTTGACCCCCACACCATACTTTAATATGGCATGTGCCGCATCCACGGTCACCTGGTCATGCGTGGCATCACGGTGCTCAATCCCCAGGTCGTAATATTTCAGGTCGATCTCCAGGTAGGGGAGGATCAGCTTCTCCTTGATGAACTTCCAGATGACACGGGTCATCTCGTCGCCGTCGACCTCCACCACCGGGTTCAGTACTTTGATTTTCTTCATGTTCTCCATTTATGCGCCGATCTTTAGGCGCGTAGTGCCATTCGTTTGCTTTTATTTACTCTCGTTTACTCCTCTGAACACCGTTACATCTCCTGATCTGAAAATTTCAGGGCCGAAGGGCCAGAAGGGCTGACCGTGACTCATCCCATATTCTGCTGACTGATAAGATTCAGCGCCGAACCGGCCTGGAACCATCCGATCTGTTGCGCATTGAACGTATGGTTGAGCGCGATCAGATCCCTGGAACCATCGGGGTGGACCACTTCGAGGTGAAGGGGCTTCCCTGGGGCGAAGGCGGTCAGGTCGGTGAAATTGAAAACGTCGTCTTCCCCGATTTTGTCATAGTCGGCTTCGTGGGCAAAGGTGAGGGCCAGCATCCCCTGTTTTTTGAGGTTGGTTTCGTGGATGCGGGCAAACGACTTTACGATGACGGCACGCACCCCCAGGTGACGGGGTTCCATGGCGGCATGTTCACGCGAGGAACCTTCCCCGTAGTTGTGGTCTCCCACCACGATGGTGGGGATGCCCGCAGCCTTGTAAGCGCGCTGCACCGAAGGTACCTCCCCGTATTCGCCGGTGAGCTGGTTCTTCACCTTATTGGTGGCGTGATTAAAGGCGTTGACCGCCCCAATCAGCATGTTGTTGGAGATGTTGTCGAGGTGGCCGCGGTACCGGAGCCATGGCCCCGCCATCGAAATATGGTCGGTGGTGCACTTGCCGAAGGCCTTGATGAGTAACCGCGCTCCGGTGATATTCTGCCCGTCCCAGGGAGCAAAGGGCGCCAGTTTCTCCAACCGCTTCGAGGCGGGGTCAATGACCACCTCTATGCCGCTGTTGTCCTCCGCAGGGGCCTGGTAACCGGCATCCCCGACGTCAAATCCCTTCGGGGGGAGCTCAAACCCTGTCGGGGGGTCCAGTTTCACGGCTTCCCCCTGTTCGTTGATCACGATATCGGTCAGGGGATTGAAGTCGAGGCGACCTCCGATGGCCAGGGCGGTCACCAATTCCGGGGAAGTCACAAAAGCATGGGTGTTGGGATTGCCGTCGGCCCGCTTTGAGAAGTTGCGGTTAAAAGAGTGCACGATGGTGTTGACTTCTCCCTTTTCGGCGCCGGGGCGCGACCACTGGCCGATGCAGGGACCGCAGGCATTGGCGAAGACCTTGCCGCCGATCTGTTCAAAGATGTCGATGAAGCCGTCACGCTCAATGGTGTAACGCACCTGTTCCGATCCCGGGGTAATCGTGAACTCCGACCGGGTTCTCAACCCTTTATTCAAAGCCTGCCGGGCAACCGACGCCGCCCGCGATATGTCTTCATAGGAGGAGTTGGTGCAGCTTCCGATGAGCCCCACCGAGATCTCCAGGGGCCAGCCGTTGGCCGTGGCCTCGGCGGCCAGCTGCGAAATGGGTGTGGCCCGGTCGGGCGTGAACGGCCCGTTCACGTGCGGCTCCAGCTCCGAGAGGTCAATCTCGATCAGCTGGTCGAAATACTTCTCAGGATGTTCGTATACGCCCGGGTCGGCAGTGAGTTCCTCTTTAATGGCGGCAGCGGCTTCCACCACCTGGCTGCGACCGGTGGCTTCAAGGTAACGCTCCATCGATGCGTCATAGGCAAAGAGGGAAGTCGTGGCCCCCACTTCAGCACCCATGTTGCAGATGGTTCCCTTGCCGGTGGCCGAAAGCGAGCGGGCCCCCTCACCGAAATACTCGATGATGGCCCCTGTGCCCCCTTTAACGGTCAATATGCCGGCAACTTTCAGGATGATATCCTTGGGCGCACTCCAGCCGTTCAACTTCCCGGTCAGTTTGACGCCGATGAGTTTGGGCATCTTGAGCTCCCACGCCATACCTGCCATCACGTCGACAGCATCGGCTCCACCCACACCGATGGCCACCATGCCCAATCCTCCCGCATTGGGGGTGTGAGAGTCGGTACCGATCATCATCCCTCCCGGGAAAGCGTAGTTCTCCAACACCACCTGGTGGATGATGCCCGCCCCCGGTTTCCAAAACCCAATGCCATACTTGTTGCTCACCGATTCCAGAAAGTCAAATACCTCCTTATTGTTCTGAAGTGAAGACTTTAGGTCGGTTTTTCCGTTGTCATGGGCCAGGATGAGGTGGTCACAGTGCACTGTCGAGGGAACGGCAGTGCGGCGCTTCCCGGCATTCATAAACTGGAGCAGCGCCATCTGCGCCGTGGCATCCTGCATGGCCACCCGGTCGGGGGCAAAATCGACATACGACTTGCCCCGCTCAAAGGCCTGCTCAAGGGAAGCATCATACAAATGGGCGTAAAGGATTTTTTCCGCATAGGTCAGCGGCCGGCCCAGAATATTCCGGGCTGCCGAACCCCGCTCGGCAAAATCGGCATACACTTTCTGGATTAGATCTAAGTCAAACATAATATGGATTGTTTTATTCAATTATTCTTCAGGTGCCGTTTGTGTTTGTTAAACAGATTTCTCCCTTAAAAGTTGAACAAGTGTCCCTTTTTTTGAACAACTTTTAAAGATAATCAATTCACATTTTTCCTGCAAAATGACCTTTAATTTAAATCAAGTATAAATAGTCCAGAAAATTTAAAAAGTAGGGACATCTTATAAAATTTTCGTAAAAATGTATAATGTCATACATAATAAAGTTAAAAAATATTTATTTTGCGCCTCAAACTAACCAATGCTATGTTGGAACAATCTGGCGATATCTTTTCCGCTATTTCTCTGTTATTGGGCAATGATCACCATATCAGTATTTTATGCACTTCAGCTCCCTCTGAACTGCTCGTTAGTCCCATTTTCTCCTGTCTTCATTTTCATCACAATTAATATTAACCAAATTAAAACGTTAAATGAAATGACCAGTGTTTTAAACAAAGCTAAACAAAGGAGCCGTTTTGCCCTTCGTGGCGGGGTGCAACTCCTTGCAGGATTGAGGCTGGCAGCTTTCCTGATGCTGGCGGTGATGGTGCTCACCACGGGTACCCTCTACGGCCAGGCGAGGAAGGAGCTCAGCGGTGTCGTCCGGGATAAGTCCGGTTTGGGCCTTCCCGGTGTGAGTATTGTCGTGAAGGGAACCACCGTTGGGACCATCACCGATTTTGATGGTAACTTCACACTTCCTGTTCCGGCTAACGCCCAGGTGTTGGTGTTCTCTTTTGTGGGAATGAAAGCCCAGGAGGTGACCATTGGCAGCCAGACCGCTTTCACCATTGTCATGGAGGATGAAACCATCGGTGTAGACGAGGTGGTGGTGGTGGGTTTCGGTACCCAGAAAAAGGTCAACCTCACCGGTTCGGTCTCCTCGATCGATTCTGAAGTTTTGGAGGCCCGTCCTGTTCAGAATGTCGGCCAGGCCCTCCAGGGGGTTATTCCCGGGCTGAACTTCCAGACTTCGGGTCTGGGGGGTGAGCTGAACAATAACCTCAGTTTCAACATTCGCGGTGCCGGAACCATCGGTACCGGCTCCAACAGCTCCCCGCTGGTCCTGATCGATGGTATGGAAGGGAATCTCAATGCCATCAATCCCCAGGACATTGAAAGCATATCCGTTCTGAAGGATGCGGCCGCCGCTTCGATTTACGGATCGCGTGCCCCGTTCGGCGTGGTGCTTATCACCACAAAAAAGGGCAAGGCCGGAAAGACCACGGTCAATTATAACAACAACTTCAAGTGGACGTCTCCCATAGGTTTGCCCAAAATGATGGATTCCCACACCTTCGCACTTTACTGGAATGAGGCCGCTGCCAATGATGGCGAAGGAGCTAAATTCTCCGACGAAGTGATGCAGCGCATTGTTCAGTTCCAGAAGGGCGAAATTGACTATGGAACGGTGCCCAACGCCAACGGCGATCGCTGGCAGTATTACACCGGATCGAATGCCAACACCGATTGGTTCAAAGAACACTATCGCAGTGCAGCTTTCGCGCAGGAGCATGCCATGAGTATCAACGGCGGGAATGATAACAGCCAGTACTATGTCTCAGGCAATTTCCTCGACCAGGGGGGTCTGGCCCGCCACGCCGATGACCAGTTTAACCGCTATACCATCACGGCCAAACTCAACACTACTCTCAGCCAGTATGTCAAATTCAACTACTCGACAAAACTGATCCGCGAGGACTACGAAGAGGCCACCCACCAGTTCGACCTTTTCTTCCACAACATTGCCCGGCGTTGGCCGACGGTGCCTGCCAAAGATCCCAACGGAAACTGGACCGATCCCGGTGAAATTGCCCAGCTCGAAGAAGGAGGCCGCACCCGCGACATTACTGACTATATCTATCAGCAGGCGCAGCTGGTCATCACTCCCCTGAAAGGGTGGAATATCTTTGCCGAAGGGAACTACCGCGTGACCAACAACAACTACCACCAGGATTATCTTCCTGCTTATTCCTATGATGTGGCCGGAAATCCATACGCCGTAGCCGTGGGCTGGCAGTCCGCGGGATTCTCTTCCGTACAGGAATACAACCGTAAGGATGACTTCTTCACGGCCAACATCTATTCCGATTACGAGTTTAATTTCAACGACGCTCATTTCTTCAAGGTGATGGGGGGATTCAACTCTGAGCTGATGAAATACCGCACGGTGAGCGCCACCAATATCAACCTGATTACTCCCTCGCTGCCCACCATTAACACAGCAGCCGGTTCGGCCACCTATAAACCCAGCGTGTCGGGCCAATACCAGCACTGGGCAACTGCAGGTTTCTTCGGTCGTCTCAACTACAACTACCGTGAGCGTTACCTCCTTGAAATCAACGGCCGTTACGATGGAACCTCCCGTTTCCTTGAAGACAAACGCTGGAACCTTTTCCCCTCAGTGTCAGTGGGCTGGAATGTGGCCCGCGAATCTTTCTGGGCCTGGAGTAACCTGATCAACGTTTTCAAAATCAGGGGATCCTTTGGTGACCTGGGCAACCAGAACAGCTCTAACTGGTATCCGTTCTATGCCACTATGCCGGTGGGGATCGCCAACGGCTCCTGGCTTCTGGGCGGCGCCAAACCCAACACCTCCAGCGCTCCCGGACTGGTGAGCTCCCTGCTTACCTGGGAAAGAGTCAGAAGCTGGAATGTCGGTTTTGACCTGGCCATGTTCAAGAACAAACTCAACGTAAACTTTGACTACTTCAACCGGATGACCTATGATATGGTGGGTCCCGCTCCGGAACTTCCCGTGATCCTGGGAACCAGTGTTCCCCAGATCAATAATGCCGACATGAAATCCTACGGCTTTGAAGTGGAAGCCAAATGGCAGGACAAAATCGGTCAGGTAGGTTATTCGGTCCGCGGAGTGCTCTCCGATGACCAGCAGAAGGTGACCAGCTATCCCAATCCGACCGGCAATATCAGTAACTGGTATGATGGCCGGTTATCAGGGGAGATTTGGGGATATACCACCATTGGTATTGCTAAAACACAGGAAGAGATGGATGCCCATCTGGCCAATGTCAAACAGAGCAGCCTTGCCAGCAAGTGGGGCGCCGGCGACATCATGTATAAAGATTTGGCTACGGTGGATACCGACGGCGACGGCAAACCCGATGCCGGTGACGGCAAAATCGACGGGGGCGCCGGGGTTCTCGGTAATACAGGCGACCGTTCTATCATCGGTAACAGCACCCCACGCTTCAGATACAGTTTAGAAATGAATGCTGATTATAAAGGTTTTGACGTGCGTGTCTTCCTTCAGGGGGTAGGCAAGCGTGACTGGATGCCCAACGGGCCGTACTTCTGGGGTGCCAGTGGCGGCATGTGGCAGTCGGCAGGGTTTACAGGCCACATGGACTACTTCCGCGATGAGACTTCCGTGATGGTGAAGGCCGGCAAAGCCGATGTCAACACCGACTCCTACTTCCCGAAGCCTTATTTCAACACCGGAAAGAACCAGCAGACCCAGACCCGTTACCTGCAGAATGCCGCCTATATGAGGCTTAAGAACCTCCAGCTGGGGTACACCATTCCGTCAGCCATTTCCTCCAAAGTGGGTATCTCCAGGGCACGCTTCTATGTCAGCGGTGAGAACCTGCTGACCATTACCCAGATGATCAAGATCTTCGATCCTGAAACGGTGGCTTTGTCAGGCTGGAACGACGGAAAGACCTATCCTCTGGCCAAAGTTTACTCCTGCGGTATCAGTGTTAACTTTTAACGAAATCACAAAATGAAAAGCATACATAGAAATATCATTTACAGTGTGGTCGTTACCGCTTTGGCCGTCGCCATTACGGGGTGTAACGATTACCTGGACAGGGAGCCCCTGTCGAACGTAACGCCCAACCAGTACCTCTGGAACGAGGCTGACCTGGCCTCTTATGCCGTGGCCCGTTACAGTTTCCCCACTCATGGCGGTTGGTACCCCGGAACTCACTCCCTCGACAATGGTACAGACAACCAGGCCACCTCTGGCTATTCGACCCGCTGGGTCCCCGGTGAATGGCGCGTGCCCCAGTCAGGTGGCAACTGGGAATTCAGTGCCATCCGCAATGCCAATTACTTCCTCGAAACAGTGGTCCCCCGCTGGAAAGAAGGCAAGATTACCGGAACTACGGCCAACATCTCCCATTACGTGGGTGAGATGTACTTCATGAGGGCATATGAGTATTTCAAAAAGGTGGAAGCTTTCGGGGACTACCCGATTGTGAAAAACACCCTGGAGGATAAAATGGATGTGCTCACAGAGGCCTCACAGCGGAAACCCCGCAATGAGGTAGCCCGGTTCATCATCGCCGACCTTGATTCGGCTATAAGCCTGTTGCTGACTACCCCGCCTAACGGCAAAAACCGCATCTCCAAATATGCGGCCCTGCAGTTTAAATCAAGGGTAGCCCTGCATGAAGCCACATGGCTGACTTACCACAAGGGAACCGCCCAGGTACCCGGAGGTCCGGGATGGCCCGGAGCTTCCAAAAACACAGGTTTCAACCTTAACATCGACGCCGAAATCGACTGGTTTCTCACCCAGGCCATGGATGCCTCTTCGCAGGTGGCCGACGCCCTCCAACTGGTCAACAACACAAAGGACGACGGCTACAACTCCTCGGCCAACCCCTATCATCAGATGTTCGCCGACGATGCCAGCCTCGACAAATATTCCGAGGTGATCCTCTGGCGCGATTACGACCCCTCGGTTGGGATTAACCACAATGTCAATCACTACGTCAACCAGAACGGCGGAAATACCGGTTATACCCGTGGCTTTGTCGATAACTTCGTGATGAAAAACGGTCTTCCCATTTACGCCCCGAATTCAGGCTATGCCGGTGATGATTCCGTGCAGATGGTCAAGATCAACCGGGACAACCGTCTCCAGATCTTCATGAAAACCCCCGGCGACCTGCGCTATACCGATAAGAAAAATGCGAATGGTACCCCCATTCTCGAAGGGTACCCCGACATTGTCGGTCTTCAGGAAACCCGTTATGTGACAGGCTATGCCCTTAAAAAAGGATTTTCCTACCTGACAAAAAACTCGGAAGGAAGTATGGGCTCGACGGGCAGCATCGTCTTCAGGGCTACCGAATCCTATCTTAATTACATCGAGGCTTCCTATCTGAAGGAGAAACGGATCAACACCAAGGCCGACCAGTACTGGAGAGCTATCCGCACACGCGCCGGCATCGAACCCGACTACATGGTGACGGTCAATGCCACCGATATGGCCCAGGAAGCCAAAAACGACTTCGCTGCCTATTCAGCCGGACAATTGCTGAGTGACAAGATCCTTTACAACATCCGTCGCGAACGCCGCTGCGAACTGATGGCCGAAGGAATGCGCTTCTTCGACCTCAAAAGATGGAGAGCTCTCGACCAGCTCAAGACCAATCCTTACATCATCGAGGGAATGAAACTCTGGGGCCCCATGCAGAACTGGTATAAGAATACCGATGGTACCTCGAAACTCATTGAAGCAGGTACCGCCGGGAAAACGGCCAACGTCTCCAAAATATCGGAAAGCCTCTACATGCGTCCCTACCGGATCAATCTGGCTTCTACCAACCTGGTCCTCGAAGGTTACCGCTGGACTCCGGCCCACTATCTGGAGCCCATTGCCATACAGCATTTCCTGATCACAGCCACCAATACCTCCGATCTGAACAGCTCGGTCATCTATCAGAATCCGGGTTGGCCGTTGACCGCCAACAGCGGAGCAACGGAATAGACTCTGATCAACAGGAAATGGGTTTGAGTTAGTAATTAGTGATGTAGATCGCGTAATGAAGCTTCCGGGCGGATTTACGCGATCTTTTTTTTATCTTCATATCCTCCTTCACGATGGCCTCAGGGAAGGTTGGCCGTTTCTGCCTGCATCGGGCTGAATGAAGGGGTGCAGAGTGAAAAAAGCAGGATAATACTTCATAATAAACTTTTATGTGGGTAAGAGATTTTTTGGTCCTCTGTTTCTTCTGGACCGGTATCAGCGCATGCGCGCAGAATGTTTCCGTTGACAGTGATGACAAGGAGTGGAAACTGGTCTGGAACGATGAATTTGAAAACGATGGTACTCCCGATACGGCGAAATGGAGCTTTTCGGGGCGCAGGTCCCCCAACTGGGCCTGCTACTGCACCGACAGCCCGGGCAATGCCTGGGTGGCCGGTGGAAAGCTTTATCTGCGGGGTACCAGCGCGACCAACCCTGATGATACTGCCCGTTACAACACCGGGTGCATCCAGACCGGCGGGAAGTTTTCCTTCCAGTATGGCAGGCTGGAAGTGCACGCCTGCCTTTCCAGAGGCCAGGGCTCCTGGCCGGCCATCTGGATGATGCCTGCCCGTTCAGTCTATGGCGGATGGCCCCTGAGCGGTGAAATCGACGTGATGGAACACCTCAACTTTGACACCATCTTTTACCAGACCGTCCATTCCGATTACATTGACAATCAGAAGCAGCGGACCAATCCGGTCTACTATGCCACGGCTCCCTTCAAAACAGGGGAGTTCAACACTTTTGGACTCGAATGGTACCCCGATCGTCTCGACTTTTTTATCAACGGTGCCAAAACCTTTTCTTATCCCAAAGTGGAGGTAGCCGGTAGCAGCCAGTGGCCCTTCGACCAGGAGTTTTACATTATCCTTAACCAGGCCCTCGGGGGCAGCTGGCCCGGGCCAGTCAATCCCGAACACCTTCCCGTCCAGATGGAAGTCGACTGGGTCAGGGTGTACCAGGAACAGCGGTAACTGGTTTTCTCCGTTCCTGATTGGTCCTTTCCGGTTCCAGGATAGTTGATCTGTCGTAACAAGATGACAGGATGGTATTGGTGAAAAAGCCTGTGAGTGTTTCTAAATGTTTAGAATAATAAGGGATTATCAACACTGTGCGAATGCACCCCAGTCCAGCCGGAGGTGGTGGAAAGCATTTAGGTAAGGGTGCACATAAAATCAGATAATGATTAATTCCTGATAGAATCAGTTAATTATGAACAAGTTAATTTTGCATAAGACCACCAGGTTGGGCCATCGGCTGCTGAGAACCCCATTTATAGCTGCAGGATTATCAGATGCAGGATGTAGGGCTACCGGGTGGATCAGTGGCGGGCTGTGTGGTGCAGGATCTCCGGGTACCGGATGGGGTAAGGCTGCAATAGTGGGAACTGGCTTACTGAAAACCGGGCTGCTGGGGGCAGTAGTGCTGGCAACCGGACTGGCCACCGGGGGATGCAGCGGGGCAGGGGAGACCAAAACCCTTTCCCGGCCCAATATCCTCCTTTTTCTGGTCGACGATATGGGATGGCAGGATACTTCCGTGCCCTTTCACACGGAAAGGACTCCCTTCAATGATCTTTACCGGACTCCCAATATGGAACTGCTGGCTGCCGCGGGCATGAAATTCACCCAGGCCTATGCCTGCAGCGTTTGCAGCCCCACGCGGACCAGCCTGATGACCGGCATGAATGCCGCCCGCCATGGGGTCACCAACTGGACCCTCTACCATAACCAATCCGTCGACCGGCCCGATGACCTCCTCGACTTTCCCCTGTGGAATGTCAATGGTCTTCAACCTGCCGGTTGCGACTCCGTTGAACGATCGGTGGTGGCTACCACGCTGCCCCAACTCCTCAGGGCCAACGGTTATACCACCATCCACTGCGGCAAGGCCCACTGGGGAGCCGTGGGCACCCCCGGTGCCGATCCCCTGAACCTGGGCTTTGAGGTCAATATTGCCGGCCATGCCGCCGGGGGCCCCGGAAGCTACCTGGGCGAGAAAAACTTCGGCAACGCAGAAAGGGGAAGCCATACCCTTCCCTGGGGGGTACCCGGACTGGAAAAGTACCATGGTGACACCATTAACCTGACCCATGCCCTGACCCTGGAGGCCATGGCCGCCCTCGACCGGGCAAGGGAAAACGGCAAACCCTTCTTCCTCTACATGTCCCATTATGCCGTGCACGTCCCCCTGGAACCCGACCACCGCTTCTATGCTAGATATAAAGCTGCAGGGCTTTCAGAAGCGGAAGCCCGGTATGCCTCAATGGTCGAGAGCATGGACCAGAGCCTGGGAGACCTTATGGACTACCTTGACAGGCACGGACTGACGGAAAACACAGTTATCCTCTTCATGTCAGATAACGGGGGCCTCAGCGCCGAGGGCAGGGGAGGGGAACCCCATACCCATAACCTGCCGCTCCACAGTGGCAAAGGGTCGGCTTATGAAGGGGGTATCCGCGAACCTATGATCGTCTCCTGGCCCGGAAAAGTAAAACCGGCCACAGTTTGCCATGACTACCTCATCATCGAGGATTTCTTTCCCACCATACTGGAGATGGCCGGCATCAAAAAGTATAAAACCGTTCAGAAAGTGGATGGGAAAAGTTTCGTGTCCAGGCTTCTGGAAAAGAAATCAACAGATGCTGGAAGCCCATCATCTGATGAGCGTGACCTCGTGTGGCATTTCCCCAACAAATGGGGCCCCGCTGGACCAGGTATCGGCACCACCAGCACCATCCGCCATGGCGACTGGAAACTGGTTTACTGGTACTGCGAAGGGAAAAAGGAACTCTTCAATATCAGGGAGGATATCGGCGAACTTAACGATGTAGCCTCTCTCCACCCCGATGTGGTGGCCGGTCTCTCGGCCCGCCTGGGAAATCACCTCCGTTCAGTTGGCGCCCTTCGTCCCTCCTTCAAGAGCAGCGGTTCTCCTGCTCCCTGGCCCGACGAAAACAAATAAAGCCATTCAAACCATCAGAATTAGTCCCGGGCTGCACAAAAAGGCTGCCCGGATGGCCATGGTCAGGGGAATCACACTCAACCAGATGAT
>ERZ795057.2858-NODE-2858-length-12474-cov-3.646348_pt1 | contig 12474 bp, 13 predicted proteins | sample MGYA00375141_ERZ795057 | MGnify/ENA primary metagenome ERZ795057 (study PRJEB30186, sample SAMN05720163) | activated sludge metagenome | isolation source: Anaerobic digester | place: Hong Kong | collected 2015-01-26 ... | reverse complement strand
AGGTGTTTTTTATTGCCTTCTCCCTGACTTCAGGGTCATCATTGTTAATTAGGTCAAAATATTCAACTGGAACAACTTGCCATGATAATCCATATTTGTCTTTACACCAGCCACAAGAGCTCTCCTGTCCACCGTTTGTAGTCAATGCGTTCCAAAAATAATCCGTTTCATCTTGGTCTTTTGTATTAATTATCAAGGAGAATGACTCATTAAATTTTTGAAATGGACCTGCCGCTAAAATGCTTAATTCCATGCCGGCAATTTCAATTATTGCTGTTTCAAAATCTCCTCCTCCAATTTCTGGTGGATTCGTGTATTTGTGGTGTTCTTTGAGGTTACCTTCTTTAAATATGGAAAGGTAATAATCGGCAACTGCTTTAGCATCGGTTGTTTCTACCCAAATGGAGGGTGTAATTTTTTGAGTAATAATATTTATTAAATTATTCCCACAGCCAATTCCACCCATATCAATCCAAATACTATCAAGGCAGCGATGACGTAAAGAAATTTCTTTTTAGGATTAGAAATATACATCAGAAAATAATCGATGAATACTCCTGTGATGAACAACAAAATGCCCATCACTACAAAGTCGAGCATCGTCCAATGAACTTCTTCTGTGAATTGCATCGCAATGAATGAAATACTCAACATCGCTACGTCAATTACCAGTATTCGACCTAAATGTATGGTTTTTAGCTTATTAATTAAACTATTTTCAGCCATATAAATCGGGTTTATTTGTGAGTAATTGTCTCGTAATCAATTTCTACTTCCATTCTGCAATTTCCGTAATATTTCCTTTCACCACATCCCCAATCTTAACTAAAACTTTTGTTCCCACGGGAAGATATAAATCTACACGGGATCCTAATTTTATAAAACCCATATCTTCTCCCTGTATGACTTTGTTGCCTTCGCCCACGTACCACACGATTCTCCTTGCCAATGCACCGGCTACCTGCCGAATCAGGATTGATTTGCCACCAGTGGTTTCATACACCGTCGTTGTCCTTTCATTGACGGTAGAGGCTTTCGGCTCCCAAGCGGCAAGATACTTTCCGGGATGGTACTTAAAGTATCTGACGATACCCGATACGGGATTTCTATTAACATGAACATTGAGCGGGGACATGAATACAGACACCATTAACCGTTTGTCTTTGAAATATTCGTTTTCCTCCGTTTCTTCGATGACCACGATTTTGCCGTCGGCAGGACAAAGTATTTTATCAGGTAGTAGTCCCTTTAATTTTCTATCCGGGTTTCTAAAAAATGACACTAAAAACAGCCATAATGCCAATAAAACGAGACCAATCGGCCAACACAACCAGCACACATACCGGCACAAAACCCATGTTACAATGGCAAATAATATCCCGGAAACCATGAGGGTAGCATATCCTTCTTTATGAATTGTCATGTCTAATTTATTTGTGTAATTGAGTTCAAATATAAAACCATTAAAACAAATGGCCATACATAGATAAAACTATCGAAGCGATCCCAAAATCCGCCATGTCCCGGCAGTATATTCCCAGAATCTTTTAAGCCAAATTCTCGCTTTACTGAAGATTGATAAAGGTCGCCGTACGTACCAAAAATGGAACAGATTAAGGCTAATAAAATCATCGTTTTCAAATCAAAATTTGAAAATTTAGCAAGGATTATTGCGACCAACAAAGTGCCAATTGCACCGCCAATGAAGCCTTCCCATGTTTTATTTGGACTTACCCTTTCGAAGAGTTTGTATTTTCCTATTTTTGAGCCAATAAGGTAAGCAAAACTATCATTTGACCATATTAGTAGCAGAATAATCAAAAGGATGTTCATGCTAAATGACTCTATCGGGTTATTGATTAAATAAAATAGAAACAAAACGGCCGGGATGATCATGTAAAAGAACAAATATCTTGAATGCCAGGTGAGATTTTGATTATTTAAATAAATGGTGACCAACAAAAACAAATTGAAAAGGCAACACAAGGCCAATAAGATGATATAAGCTCCCGGCGAATACTGCGTTTTAAAAGCGTAAAATACCAATGCCATGAGTGCCGCCACTATGAAATAGGAATGCCATCTAATGTCTTGAAGTTTATTAATATTAGCGAATTCTGTTCCTGCTAGTATCGCTACCAATGCCACAAATATCATCGCGGTAACATTGCCGCTCAACACCAAAGCTAGTACGGTGGCACCAAATACGATGGCGGTTTTGGTTCTTATTTTAAGTTTTTGGTCCATTGAATCGTTTATTGATGGCAAATATAATATTTATTCCTAGGGCAATAGATACCAAGATGGATAGCCACGAAATTTGGTTTGCCGAATTATCCTGTGGCAGTTCAGATGCATCGATTCCAGAGTAATAAAGTACAATCAGTGGCACAGCATTGTTGAGTGTGTGCAAAGCGATGGAGTACCAAAGATTTCGACTAATCCAATAAGCATAGCCTAGAAGAAGGCCTATCACCATTTTTGGTAAAAATGCCACAGGTTGTAAGTGTACAGCACTAAAGATAATGGATGACACAATGATGGCAATCCACGATGGTTTAAAAAATTCTTGAAGCCCTTTTTGGATAACACCTCTGAAAAGTAACTCTTCACTAAATCCTGCAATCAACGCAATGGAAATTAAATTTACCATCAAGTCACCGGCATTATGCATGACCAAGATGGAGGACAAATCTGATAAACTGGAATCATCCATTTTTTGCATCCAATCCGGCCAAGGAATATTCATACTAAACTCCGCCATTAAAGATGCCAGAGGTAGGGTACAAAAATACAAAGCGACAAACCATACCAAACTTATCATATCTGTCTGTGGCTGTAAATATAGTTCCTTGGCAAATTCTTTTTTCTTAGTAAATGTGAGGTATAGCACAGCACTTCCCGCAAAACTTATGAGGTTAGACAAGCCCACGAGGAGCTTAAAATAATTGGCATTGATAGAGTCGGAATTGACGATTTCTGAAATATTTAAGTCCATTATTTCATTAAGGCTTAAACCCTTAATCAAAAGCCCTGTTACTAAGACAGCGTTGCCTAGAAATACACAGATTAATATCGCAGAAATAAGTAATATTGCCTTTTTTAACATTGAAAACCAGTATATGTCAGCTACAAAACTAAGTGTAAATATCAATAAAGTTGCGCTTATCAGAAATTCAAGAGGAAGTAATTTGCCTGACGTGTTAAAATTCGCTAGAGATTGCGAGGAATTTGGAGCTGATGGTATCACGGTGCATCCGCGACCTGATGAGAGGCACATTAGATATTCTGACCTGCAAGGCTTAAAGGATCAAAACACGACAGAATTTAACATTGAGGGATACCCGTCTCAAGATTTTATTGATAAGGTCGTTGCGGTGGTTCCCGATCAGGTGACCTTGGTTCCTGACCCACCGGGTGTGTTGACTTCAAATCAGGGTTGGGATATTGGTTTACACAAGGAGTTTTTGATAGATACGATTTCTAAATTTAAGGAATTTGGAATCAGAGTGAGCTTGTTTATTGAGCCAGATCCGAGTATCATTGCATTGGCAAAAGCCGTCCAAGCGGATCGAGTGGAGTTATATACCGGTCATTATGCCGATGAGTTTTTACAGAATCGCCAAAGGGCGGTGGAAGCTTATTCAAAGACGGCACAGGAAGCATTTGATGCAGGTATTGGACTTAATGCTGGACACGATTTGAATTTGGATAACTTGAGGTTTTTTAAAGAAAATGTCATTGGATTGAAAGAAGTTTCTATCGGTCACGCATTGATATCTGATGCCTTGTATTATGGAATTAGCAATGTTATAAAAATGTATAAAAACGAGTTAAGTTTTAGATAAATAGTTATTTATATATGTTCATAAAATTTAAAGTGTATTAATTTTAGTTTTGAAGCCTCGAGTAAAATTTCAGGATTTAGGAAAGATTCGCTATCAAGATGCATGGGATTACCAACATGAATTGTTGAATGCCATTGTCGCTGAAAAACGTCAGGAAAGTACGGATGTATCTACCTTGCTCTCGAATAATTACTTGCTTTTTTGTGAACATAATCCTGTATATACACTGGGTAAAAGTGGTTCAGAATCTCACCTTAAAAGGACTCCCGATGAGTTAGAATCTTTAGGAATTGAATTTTTTAAAATCAACAGAGGGGGAGATATTACCTATCACGGCCCCGGCCAGATAACGGGCTATCCAATTTTAAATTTGGATTTATTTTTTAGAGATGTTCACCGATATGTGAGGACATTGGAGGAGGTCATCATTCAATCATTGAAAGAATATGGATTGAATGGCGAACGGGTAGTGGGCTACACGGGAGTTTGGCTGGCACCCGATGAGAAAAACCCATTTTATAGGAAGATATGTGCCATTGGGGTACATTTATCGAGATGGGTAACGATGCACGGTTTTGCGTTGAATGTCAATACCGAATTACCCTATTTTGAAAACATCATACCATGCGGAATTTTGGATGATGACAAAAGGGTGACATCACTGGCCATAGAATTAGGAGAAAAACAAGATATGAATCAAGTAAAATTGGCTTTAAAAGATAATTTTGCACGATTATTTGAATTTGAATATACAAATGACAAAACATAGAAAAAAAGAAAAATTGGTTGGGGAGTCCCTGACTGTAATGACCGAAATGGTGATGCCTAACGATACCAATCCACTAGGTAATCTCATGGGTGGTTATTTGATGCGGTGGATGGATATTGCGACCAGTATTTGTGCCGGAAAACATTGTGAAGCCTATGTGGTCACAGCGTCTGTTGATCACGTCAGTTTTCAGAATCCTATCAAGCTAGGAGATGTGATTACGCTTACGGCTAAGATTACCCGGGCATTTAACACATCCGTAGAGGTGTTCGTGGAGGTGAGTACAGCCAATATCATGGGAGGAGAGGCTAAAAAGTCAAACCACGCCTACTTCACCTTTGTGGCTTTGGATGCACAGACCCTAAAGCCGATTCCTGTCCCGCCCTTGCGACCTGTGACAGGAGAAGAACAAAAGCAGTACGAAGGAGCCGTGCGACGAAGAGAATTGAGATTGATACTGAGTGGAAGATTGGCTCCCAAAGATGCAACAGAGATAAAGAATTTCTTTGCATCTCAAAACTAGATTTAATTGTTAAGGGGCATTTAAAATTTTTATATTATGAAAATAATTAATATGTTTATCCCTTCTTGATTTTGCAAATAATAAAAGTGTTAATTTTTTGGAAAGTAATATTAATCTAGTCCTCGATTCTGACAAGCAATCGGTTTTGAATTATTTTTCTCAACTCTTCGATGAAAAAGTTGGGGTTCAAAAATTTGACGTCAATGGTATCTCCGTACAGTTGAAACGTATCGATGCTTTGGATATCATTCCTGATTCGAATTCTGTGAAATTGAGTCTTCCATTGGCCATGAGCCTGTATAAATCAGCAGGTATTTTTAGTGTCGAAGCGACCGGAAAATTGGCCATGAAATTGGCGGTTAAGTTTCAGATTTTGAAGAATAACGTGCTAAGTACCGAGACGAATATTATTAGTTGGGACTGGATAGAGGAGCCAAAAATTGAAATTGGAAGTCTCGACCTGCCAGTGGAAAAATTGACCAATCTTGCCTTGAAGCATTACGAACCGGTATTGACGGCGAAAATGGACGAACTAATTGCTCAGAACCTCAATCTCAATGATTTTCTGCACACCATGTTAGTCAAGAGTAATGAAGTCATCAGCGCCAGTGATTGGTTAGGTATCAAGTACAAACCCACGATATATAGCATCGATATACATGACTTTCAGTTGCAAAATGACCGATACAAGTTGGATGCGAAAGTGTTTGGTGACATCGAAGTGTCTGACAGTTTTATAGGGTCATCCTTCGTGCCAGAAATTAGGTTGTTTCCGGATGGAAATAAAGAAAAATCAAGCTTGAGTATCAGTGTAGATTTGCATTTTGATGTGATTAAAAACATAATTTTAGACCAATTTTCTGAAATTGAAATTGGTGGTAAGCCACTTAATCTTACAGACATTGATGTCCATTATATTGGCGATAAATTGAATCTGGAAATAGACATAGATTCTCCTATCAAGGCCGATTTATTTTTAAGTGGTAAGCCTCGATTTGATTCGAATAATCAAAGCATTGACTTTGATGATTTGGATGTCAAAGTGAAGGCCAGTAATATCCTTTACAAACTGACGGCACCGGTCATAGCAGGGGTCATTGAAAACCGCATCAAGAGCATGGTGCCCATCTCTGTAAGAGAATTATTACAAATAGCCAATCAAAAATTGAGCGACACTACCCGTGAGAAAACAGGGGAGAAAATAAATCTGAGCATCGAGGAGTCAAGAGTAGAAGAAATCATCATCTATAACAATATGATTTCCCTAAAAATCGGGGCTTATGAGGTGGAAGTGATGGTAAATCTCTTGCCTTCATAGAAGGAAGCCGACCATGTCTGACATAGTTGCGGCACAGAGATAGGATGATTAATGTAGACGATTGATTTTTGGCATTTAATCAATTTTAAGCAATTAGAAGCTGAATGTTGCTTAGAGAATTTGAAGGTATATTGAGCAATGCAATGGATGTGATTTAAAGATAATGATATTTTCTTGCACAAGAAAGTAAAAAGAATTACCTTTGCCCCGTTAAAAATCCGATGCTCGCTTTTCGAGGTATTTGGGTTTGGCATTAACCAATTAAATTTTAACTTAAAATGGCAGTAAAAATCAGACTGGCACGTAGAGGCCGAAAAAAACAACCTTTTTACCACATCGTAGTAGCCGATGCGAGAGCTCCGAGAGATGGTAAGTACATCGAGCAGATAGGAAGTTATAATCCTATGACAAAACCTGCAACAGTTGAGCTAGATAGAGATAAAGCGCTACAATGGTTGCAAAATGGAGCTCAACCAACGGAAACAGTTAATTCTATTTTTAGATTTAAAGGGGTGAATTTTAGAAAACACTTATTGAGAGGTGTTAAAAAAGGAGCTTTTGATCTTGAGCAAGCAGACAAACTTTGGAAAGAATGGATAGATGTGAAAGAAGCTAGAATCGAATCTAGACGTGAAGCATCAAGACAAGAAAAACAAGATTTCTGGAAAAAATTCAGTGGTGAAATAAAAGAAGTTAAAAAGCAAGATAACACTGAAGCGCTTAAAGAATTTACCGAGGCCGGTAAGTCGACAGAAGAGGAATAGTGAAAGACCCCTTGAGGGGGTAATTTTATATAAGACGGAACAATCAAAGACCTGATAAAACGAATGCAGTTTTATCAGGTCTTAATTTAAAGGCACATTATTAAATAAAATATATTCGACATGCAAGAATTAGATAAAAACTACTTAACAGAGTTACAAAATATTTCAGGAGGTATTCAAAATTCCGATCTTTTAGCTCAATACTTGGACACTGAGGAAGAAGAAGTGTATAAGGCTTTGACTGAAGAATTCGAACCGAGAATCCACGAATTATACTTAAAGGTGGCAAATAATAATCCTTTGCAAATCGAATCATTTGAGAATGAATTGCTGAATCCTGAGTTTGAAGGCTTGTATTTACCTAAGGTATTGGGATATTCAGTCTTGCGAGGAGAAATCAACGACCAATACAAGTATATTAAACCACAGAATCACTTTAAAGATGTTTTAATGGCAATTTGTAACTCTGCAAATTTTGATTTGATAAAATTGAGAATTGGGCAGACTGTGCAAGTCGGATTTTTCTTGAGCAGCGACATTTGGATTACTAATTTTATGGATCAGGTGACGAATAAAAAAGTGCTTAATTTTTTAGAGAGCCTCATGAGCGATAGATTCAGAGTAGAAACAAACAGAGAGCTTGCTTATAACAAGTATAAAATACAATTTAACTCTTTTAATTACCAAAGTGCAGAATTTCCAGCCAATCCTGCTGAACTAAAAAGCAAGGCAAAGTCACTAAAAAGCTTTTTGATACACCGTGCTGGAGATGATTATAACAATGATGCATTGATGGGTCACATAGGCCGATTTATCAATAATTCATCTCTATATGCGGAGGACAGTTATCTTGAATTATTGATGATAATTGGGATGATGTTTGACCTGAAGGGAGATTTGAGAGGTAACTATACTAAGGCTTTTGATGAGGTTAGAGCAAAGAATAAAGGTATTCAACAAGATTTCTTCACCATACTCGTGGATCTGCATGCGGATGAAAACATCAAAATGCACCCAGAATATGACAACCACCTTTCTAAGCTTGTCACAAGAAATAAAGATGAAATATCCAAGTATTTTGAATTAATGGATGTCATTCATGGCAAAGGTTATATTCATCAGGACAGCATCGATGCCACACAGAAATACGTGGATCAGCACGAAGGACTATCTCCTCAGAACAAATGTGTGAGGGAGACGATTTTGACCTATTTTGAAAAATTCATGAATAATCTTGAACCATCAGATTACCCTGAATATTTCGAAATTAACAAGACATTTGTGTTGTACATGAATATTTTTTATAACCAAAGATTCAATCAAGCGGTGAAAGATATGAGTCTCAGGTATATTAAAAAATTATTAAAAACCTATACTGATAAACGTGGTCGAGATTATCAGGATATTAAGAAGTTCGTTACAGCCACATTCCTTGATATGAATTTCATGAACGAAAAGGAAATCGCAGAATTATTTAAAACAAGAAGGGTTAAGAAAGTATCAAAGTAGGCTTCACTTTTAGGTTCTTTTTTAGGCTGGTCAGTTAATTGAAATAATTTTTCTCACTTAACTGCTGGTCTAATTTTAGGGGAGTATTATAGTTTTTTCTCTCCATTCAATTTATTTATCCAGTATGTGATATAAACAGTTCCGATAATACCTGGAACAAACCAATTCCATATTCCTGGCAAAATTTGATTTACTACAAAAAATGCGCTAACGGCAGCTATATAGCCACCAGTCATCTTTCCTAAGTGTAATTTCAACCAATTTCTTTTGAGTCGATGAATGTCTTTGAAAAGAGAAATGTCTCTAAATCCAAAAACTAAACCTACTAAACCAAAAACTGCTAAAACAATATTTAGTTTTCCGTTTAGAATCATGGGATATGTAATCATGAATAGACCTGTTAAGATAATCAAATAGGCTATAATTTTGTCAGGTAAAAATTGAAATCCAACTTCCTTGTATCTTAAACTTCTATAGCCACTAATGAGGAAGTAGATGCTAAAAATTCCAATTGAAAACAAAAATGGACTTTCGTGATTAGGCAGTATGGATACAACAAAAGCGAGTATTGCAGAAATGAGCATGGCATAGTAAAATAATTTACCTGATTTCTTATGAAGATTATCACCTTTTTTTGTGATTAGTGCTATCCCCCCACAAAAAAGAGCTACAGCTCCGAATGAGGCATGGAGTAAAATTAAAATTTGAGCTAATTTTTCTATTTCCATCGCTTAGTTTTAGATCCATGAATAAAATTTCGTTCTCTATCTATTATCCTTTTATTCTTTCTTGATGCTACTTAAAATTTTTAATTGTTCAAATCCCTAATCGTTGTCTTGCAAAAAGAAGTATTCCCAAAGTTGTCAGAGAAAATATAGTACCTACAGGAATCTACCACAGAGTGAGAATACTCACCGTTATACCCAGTGAAAATGCCCAAGGCTGGCACGTTGTGAGGCCATAAAGCCATAGTAGCCATAGTATTCCTAGCGAGATAAATAAGGGGCCAAGCTTGAATACATTTATTTCAAATTTGTTAAAAATAATAGACCATGGCCCTGGTTTTTCTGGCCCGATATACTTGCCTTTGAGTATTACATAAATACCATCCAGCAGCATAAAACCTCCATTTGCAATGCCGAGAATTGTGAGTATTGTTTTCATTTTTAATGCTTTATCAATATTGGTTAAACTAAAAAACACCCATAATAAAAACTGGAAATCATCATTTCAGAGAGAAAGATAGATATTCTCTAAATGTTATGCAAGATTGGAACTTGCAATCTATTCTAACTTATGCGATTATCACGATGTTGTTCACACAGAATCGATAGTCTTGAGTATTGGGTACTAGGATTTTATTGGCGTCCTATTTTTTACTATTTTTACATCATATTTTATAAAACAGATGAGTGTAGGCATTAGGATGAAACTAAATGAGGGCTTCTATCTCAGGAACCCTCAAGACACCGAAATCGGGAGAAGTATTATCAAATATAGCATTAGGTTGATTCACGAAATTGGCCTAGAGGCATTTACTTTTAAAAAATTGGCGGCCGAAATAAATTCTACGGAGGCCACTATTTATCGGTATTTTGAGAACAAACACAACCTACTATTTTATCTGGTATCGTGGTATTGGGAGTGGATTAATTACCTAATTTATGTCAATACTCAGAATATTTCTGATCCCATTCAAAAGCTAAAAATCGTCATTCATTCCTTCATTGTTGCACGGATGGACAATCCGGATATTGATTATGTAAATGAATCGATTCTACAAAAAGTGGTCATCGAAGAGGGACCCAAAGTTTTCTTTACTAAAGATATCGATAAGGAAAATTCCAAAGGCTTTTTTGCAAATTATGTTCACCTAATCGACACCGTGTCGCAAGTGATTTTGGAAATAGCTCCTGACTTTTTATATCCGCATGCATTAGCAACGAATTTGTACGATATGGCAAATAACAATGCTTATTTTGCCGAGCATTTACCAGGTTTGACGGATATTCCTAATAGCGTGAATACTCAAGAAGAACTTGAAAGTATGTTAGAGAAATTTTGTGCTAAATTGTTAGATTTTTAAAACTTAGACTATTCACATAGTGAGCCATAAAGGTCAAATTCTTCAGCTTCCTCAATTACTACTTGGCAGAAATCACCGACTCTGAGATAATCTTTGCTGGCATCTATCAATACTTCATTATCTACTTCGGGTGAATCGTATTCTGTCCTTCCTACATAATAACCACCTTCGATTCTATCAATTAATACCTTATAGGATATTCCGATTTTTTCTTGGTTTTTACTCAATGAAATGTCTCTCTGCACATCCATCAATTGATTCGCTCTTTCCGTTTTCGTTTCCGGATCGACATCGTCCTCCATTAGATAACCGCTTGTGTCCTCTTCGTGTGAATACTGAAAGACTCCCACACGGTCAAATTTCATTTCCTCTACAAATCGAATCAACTCATCGAATTCTTTGTCCGTTTCTCCCGGAAATCCAACTAAAAATGTGGTTCTTATTGCTATATCAGGCACGGTCTTTCTTGCATACTCAATAAGTTTTCGTTGCTCTTCCCGTGTCGTTTGCCTGTTCATGCGGTTAAGAACTGTATCAGAGGCATGCTGAAGAGGAATATCAATATAATTGCAGACTTTGTTTTGATTTTTCATGACATCAAAAACCTCGAGTGGAAATTTGTTAGGATATGCATAGTGTAGGCGTACCCATTCGATGCCCTCAATCTGACATAGATTTTCTAGCAATTCCGCCAATGCCCTTTTCTTGTAAAGATCCAGACCGTAGTACGTCAGTTCTTGAGCAATAAGCATGATTTCTTTGACACCATATTTAGCAAGATTTCGTGCTTCAGTCACGAGTTCTTCGATTGGTCGACTTATGTGTTTTCCTCGCATCAACGGTATCGCACAAAACGAACACGTACGGTTACATCCCTCCGAAATTTTCAAGTAGGCATAATGGGGTGGTGTTGTAATTTGGCGTTGACCTAACAATTCGTAACGGTAGTCCGCATCAAATTTGCTCAATAGTGCAGGTAATTCCATCGTTCCAAAAAATGCATCAACTTCTGGTATTTCCTCCTCTAGGTTATCCTTGTATCTTTGGCTGAGACATCCAGTGACGTACAGTTTTTCAATCTCTCCTCTGGATTTTTTGTCGGCATATTCTAAGATGGTGTTGACCGATTCTTCCTTTGCTAAATCAATGAACCCGCAGGTATTGACGATAACGATATTTGCTTCTTCATTATAATCTTCATGAGCCACATTGATGTCATTTGCTTGAAGCTGAGTAATGATATTTTCTGAATCCACCAGATTTTTCGAACAGCCTAGGGTGATCACATTGACCCTGTCTTTACCTAACTTCTTTGTTTTCATGATTTAATTTCTTACTTTGAAATTCCCTTAATATTTGCCGAAATACCTTCTTAGAAACCATTCGAGTGAAAGTAAGGCAAGGATTAGCCAAAAAATCCATTTGTGATTCAATAATGACGAGGTCGTGCTACTTGCATATACCACAGGTTTAATGGATTTAGCATTGAGAATGTCGTTTTCTAATTCACTTATTTGGTTAGGGAAATAGGACTTGCCCCCATATTTTTTAGAAATAGCATTCAGGATATCGTGCCTTGCTACCAGATTACTATTTTCAATTTCTGACGCCTCCACACTAAATTTTCCACCGGAACTAAGTTTTTCGCCATTGAACA
>ERZ795057.2852-NODE-2852-length-12486-cov-5.175609_pt1 | contig 12486 bp, 9 predicted proteins | sample MGYA00375141_ERZ795057 | MGnify/ENA primary metagenome ERZ795057 (study PRJEB30186, sample SAMN05720163) | activated sludge metagenome | isolation source: Anaerobic digester | place: Hong Kong | collected 2015-01-26 ... | reverse complement strand
AAAAACCGATCCTTCGTTAAGGATCGGTTTTCATCTGCGATCTTGAAGCATTCTGTCGTTTAAAAAAAAATCCCCAATAGTATTTGTCAACGGAGGAGAAACAATTTGGCAACGCCAACCGGTTTTCCTTCGTGATATATTCGGATAAAATACATGCCGGTATTCCTTACTTCCGGCAAGAAATGGATCGTGGAAAAATTCATTTTCTGCCTCCATAATTTGACCCCGTAAGGGTCTACCATTTCCATTTCCAGATCATTTAACGAACCCTGATTAAGCACGGATAGGGTAATCTCACCCTGGCTAGGGTTTGGAAAGACACTTATTTGCAAGCCATTGTATTTGGCATCCGGATTAGTCGGTACTACATCCAGTATCTGTGCCTTGATCAGATGATCGGTTTCATTGGTCAGATAAGGGCCTTTCAGGTCGTAATAGACGACGGCGCGGCTCTGTACATGTACACCGGCAGGCGCATTCTCGTAAGGTAGTATGGTATAGGTAATAAAGCCTACCGAAGAAGGACTATCCGTTGATTTACCCGGCAAATTGACATTGGAAAAAACAAAACGGATAACCCCGTTTTCATTAAGATCATAGGTGAAAGGATGAGAAGCTGGACCCACTTGAATGGTCCGCGGGTCCAGCCACTCGGATAGGGTGTCTAAAATAACGACCGTATGTGCAGTGTCCTGTAAGGTGTTCTGAAATTGAATGGTAAAGCTCAATTGTGTGTGTTGGTCAATGCGGTGTTCAAGCCCCACACCCTCAGGAAGGCTTTGCTTACGATTCGGAATAAAGACCCGTTCATTGTTTATGCAAAGGCGTGAATAATTTAGTTCTTCATCATACATTGGAAACTGGGTGATGATACCCGGGCTGGCGGTTCCTACCGAAGGACAACCTTCTTTGTAGGTAAACGTATGGCTCACGCCGGGATACCCGTCAGGTTGACGTACTTCCAACCGGTAAGTATGTGTTGTCGTGGGGATTGATATGGATTCCTGCGCCAGTTGGTTCAACCGGACATTGTCGTCCTTCAGGAATATGACGACGTCTTCGGTGATGACGAAGGAGGCTGGCTTGGTCATATCACCAGGACCTACATTGCGCAGCTGAAACTTGATGGAATCACCTTCACATTCGCTCTTTACTGCAATGACGCCCTCATTCCAGGTCCCGGCATCACAACTGTTGTCGGCAAAGATCCCACTTTCCAGGCAATGCGTCAGTCCGGACAATACGTTACAGTCGATACGAACACTCAGTGACTGGGTATATTGCTCAAGTGGCTGTAAGGTCCCCAGTGAAAAAAACAGCGTGTCTCCGTGAGCGACGGAAGGAATGGTGGCCTGAACCAGGGACATAGCCGGATCCAGGATGATCCACAATTTGGCATTCGTCGCCGGTAGTGCACCCAGATTGGCATAGGACACATAGAGCTTGCTGCTGCTGCAAGGCCGGCTATCCAGCATAGAGGTTTCCACATGGAGTTGGGTACAGGCGCGAACCGGATGCTCTCCCAGATATTGGTAAGGTGCATTCCCTGCGGCAACGACCACCTCCTGATCGATAGCACAGCTCTCCCAACCTCCGGTCGGGTCATATGTGTTGATGCGGTAAGTGCCGTCAGCAACAGGAAACCAAAATTCACCGTCATCATTCGTCAAGCGCCGATAGAGTTTCCCGGTTTTTACATCGGTTAGCTCCACCATCCGGTGTGGAATCCCTTTTTCCAAAATAAACTGGCAATCCTCGTTGGCATCCCAGTAAACCTTGCCATTCATGATGCCACCCTCGTAGTTCTCCGTTCTGATCTCTACACTGAGTGGATTATTGTCCAGATCGGCAATTTCAATAACTGCCGGGTCATCGTTAAAAAATACGTAGGCCGGACCCGGAAATATTTTTCGGAAACGGAAAGTAACCAGAGGAAGACCTTGTGTAAAGTCAAATTCATTATCCAGCGGGTCAGGAGAAGTCCAGAGGAAGATAACTTTTCCTTTATTAGCCTGGTAGGTACCAATGGTCAGTTCAGGCACTCCATTGTCAAATAAATCCTTTATTCCACTGTATCCCAGTGTAAGCGGATCCCAGTTGACAGAGAAAAGAATCGCTCCCAACTTAACCGGCGCCTGCAAAACAACCTGGGCTTCGACAGCAGTATCGGACTCACTCAGGTACATCGTCAACTTGGCCTGCCCCCACCCGGCGGTGGTCAGAAGCAGCAAGATGCCGACGAAAAGTGAACCGATGTATTGCTTACGTACCATGGGACAATTTACATGCATTAACCATTGATAGACCAAAGATCGCTCAAAAGGCACCATACTCCAATTATTAATTTTTGATATTGTACGAATATTATCTTTTTACACAATAGTATAACTTGTTAATTTATAATTAATTAGATTTACAATATAAATGATGTTGTAATCGTTTCGATTCTTTAATAGAAATTTTTTAAACCCCTAATGGCACAAAAGGCAAAATTGTCAGCAGCAATCCAGGCCCTGGACCCTGACGAACGCGATGAGTTTCGTCATTTCCTGCTTAACCCGGCATGGAACGCCAGCACGGAAACCCTGTCCTTATGGGATTACCTCCAGTCCGAAAACCACAATTGGTCTGCCGAGGGACGGAAGACCTTTGCCAGGACCCACCTTAAAAGCGACGAACACCGGGATGTCGATCTGCGATTGCTCGGCAGTGAACTGCTTCGATTGCTCGAGCGATACCTGATCTGGCGCCAAATTCAACACAACACAACTCTACAACGATCCATCCTGACGGAAGCTTATCTGGAAGCAGGACTTTCTAAGCACGCCGGGCAGGTCATACGACAAACCAGGAAAACTCTGGATCAGTCCAACTTGCAAAATGCCGATTATTACCAGGCTGATCTGGATCTGTACTTTAAGGAAGTGAGCTTCCAGCAACAAAACAAACGCAACGACCCAACCGAACTGCAGGAATATTTTGATCGCACCAACCTGGCTTTTATCACCCAGCTGCTGCGCCAGAGTTGCCAGCTACTCACCAACAGCGATGTATACAATACGCAATTCAATTACGGTATCCTGCCTGATCTGCTCCAGTATGTAAAGAATAACGAATTCCTCCAGGTTCCCGTCATCGAACTTTATTACAACTTTTATCAATTAATCACCACGCAGTCTCAGGTGTATTACAACCGGCTGGTTGAACAACTTCCTCAACACATCGATGCCTTTAGCCCGGCCGAAATCAAGGATCTATATCTTGCGGTCAACAACTACGGCATCCGCAAGGTGAATCAGGGTGATAAATCGTTTGAACGTATTGCATTAAACTGGTATAAAGTGGGGCTGGATATCGGCGTACTGATCGACAAACGCAGAATGTCCATGATCACCTTTAACAACATCGCCGCCTTGGCTTTAAAGAGTAAAGAAGTCGAGTGGACCAAACAATTTGTAGAGCAATACTGTGAATTTTTGCCTTCCAGTGAACGTGATAATGTGGTCCTCTTTAATCTGGCCCGGATCCATTACCTTGAGAAAACATACCTAAAAGCCACCGAATGCCTGCAGAAAACCCATTTCAAGGACTCGCTGCTCAACCTTGCTTCGAAAGCATTGCTTGCCAAAGTCTATTTCGAATCCGGCGAGTGGAACCTGCTGGAGTATCATCTGCTGGCTACCAAAGCTTTTGCCTACCGACAAAAGCGATTAGGGTATCATAAACGCTCTTTTCTGAATTTTATACGTGGAGTCGATGCCTTGATGACGCGGAACCCGGACCGGCAAAAAATCGAAAAATTACTCCAGTCCCTGAGTCCTACCGTAGAAAAAGATTGGTTGCTGGAGATGGCTGCCCGCGCTTGAGGCATTGGGTTTTATAGAATAATTGAGCCGGTTACTTCTCGTCTGAACCAATCATCGCAGAAAAATATTGCCGGTTCATCCGGGCGATATTTGTAACCGAGATCTCCTTCGGGCACTCCACTTCGCACGCCTTGATGTTTGAGCACATGCCAAAGCCTTCCTTGTCCATTTGATGGACCATACTGACCACGCGACGATTATGCTCGACTTCTCCCTGGGGAAGCAAGGCCAGGTGACTGACCTTCGCCGATGTAAAGAGCATCGCCGATCCATTGGGGCACGCTGCTACACAAGCACCACAGCCGATGCAGGCGGCTGCATCAAATGCTCGCGAGGCTACATCCTTCTCGATGGGAATGGCATTTCCGTCCGGAGCCTGACCGGTATTGACCGATATGAAACCACCCGACTGGATGATCCGGTCCAGGGGCGAACGATCTACCACCAGGTCTTTGATAACCGGGAAAGCCTGTGCACGATACGGCTCAATAACGATGGTTTCGCCTTCCTTAAAATGGCGCATGTGCAATTGACACGTCGTGGTCCCAGGCAAAGGTCCATGAGGACGACCGTTAATAACCAGATTACAGGTTCCACATATCCCTTCACGGCAATCATGTTCAAATGCTACCGGCTCCTGTCTTTTCTCTACCAGGCCTTCGTTCAGTACATCAAGCATTTCCAGAAAAGACATATGCTCATTGGCATCAACCTGGTAGCTCTCGAAAGCCCCTTTGGTTTGAGCAGATTTTTGGCGCCAGATTTTAAGCGTAAGTTTCATCGGTTAAATCCTTTTTATGAGCTTGATTTATTTGTAGCTACGGGTTTTCAATTCGATGTTTTCAAACTTCAATTCTTCCTTGTACAGCTGCGGATCCGCATCCCCCTTCCAATCCCAGACAGACACATAGGTGTAGTTGGCATCATCGCGAAGGGCTTCTCCCTCCGGTGTTTGGTATTCTTCGCGGAAGTGACCGCCACAACTTTCATTGCGATTTAATGCGTCAACGATCATCAATTCGCCCAGTTCCATGAAGTCTGCCACCCGGGCCGCTTTTTCCAGCTCCGGATTGTAATCGTCCATTGACCCGGGTACAAAACATCTTTCCAGTATTCTTCACGCAATGCACGTATTTTCTGCCGGGCAGTGTTCAACCCCTCTGCATTACGGGACATGCCACAATAATCCCACATAATCAACCCGAGCTCACGGTGGAAACTTTCTACTGACCTGCTACCACCGATGGACATGAGTTTTTCCAACCGGGCACGCGTCGCATTTTCCGCTTCCTCAAATTCAGGTGCGTCGGTTTTGATCGCCGGGGTCCTGATTTCGCCGGATAAGAACGGACCGATGGTATAAGGAATCACAAAATAACCATCGGCAAGTCCTTGCATCAAGGCAGAGGCACCCAGTCGATTGGCCCCGTGATCGGAAAAATTGCATTCTCCCAAGGCAAACAATCCTGGCACATTGGTCTCCAGGTTATAATCCACCCAGAGTCCGCCCATGGTGTAATGCACCGCGGGATAGATCATCATCGGGGATTTATAGGGATTGGTACCCGTAATTTTCTCATACATTTCAAACAAGTTGCCATACTTCTGTTCGACAACTTTCTCACCCAACTTGCGCACCAGGTTCTTGTCCGAACTATCCAGGCCTTGCTGATGTGCCTGGCTCTTACCATACCGCTCGATGGCACTGGCAAAATCAAGGTAAACGGCAAGTCCTGACTTATTGACTCCAAATCCATCATCACAGACCTGTTTCGCTGCACGGGATGCCACGTCTCTGGGCACCAGGTTTCCGAATGCCGGATAACGCCGTTCGAGGTAGTAGTCGCGATCCTCTTCCTTGATATCTACCGGACTTAAAGTACCTTGGCGGATGCCTTCCACATCTTCTTTTTTCTTGGGTACCCATACCCGTCCATCGTTTCGTAGCGATTCGGACATCAGCGTGAGTTTGCTCTGATAGGCCCCGGATACGGGTATGCAGGTAGGGTGTATCTGGGTAAAACACGGATTCGCCATCATAGCCCCCCGTTGTACAGCCCGCCAGGCGGCCGTCACGTTACAGTTCATCGCATTGGTAGAGAGGTAGTAGACATTACCGTATCCGCCGGTGGCCAGAATGACGGCATGTGCAGCATGGCGCTCCAATTTTCCGGTAACCAGGTTACGGGCGATGATACCTCTTGCTTTTCCATCGATGAGCACCAGGTCAAGCATCTCATGCCGGTTAAACATTTCTACCGTACCTAATGAGATCTGCCGTGAAAGCGATTGATAAGCTCCGATTAGGAGTTGTTGGCCTGTTTGACCGCGGGCATAGAAGGTCCGGGATACCTGTACACCGCCAAACGAACGGTTCTCCAGCAATCCACCGTATTCCCGGGCAAAAGGGACACCCTGAGCAACACATTGATCAATAATATCGACGCTTACTTCCGCAAGACGATATACGTTGGCTTCACGGGAACGGTAATCACCCCCTTTTACGGTATCGTAAAACAAGCGATACACGGAGTCCCCGTCATTGGAATAGTTCTTTGCTGCATTGATCCCGCCCTGAGCTGCGATGCTGTGGGCACGTCGCGGACTATCGTGAAAGGTGAATGCCTTAACATGATAACCGAGTTCGCCAAGGGAAGCTGCGGCCGAAGCGCCTGCCAGTCCCGTCCCAACAACGATGACTTCGATCCTTCGCTTATTGTTCGGAGCTACCAGGTTTACTGTGGAGCGGTATTTCCTCCATTTGTCTTCGAGTGAACCGGCCGGAATTTTGGCATCCAATTTCATCGTCTCGTACTTTTATTGCATTAGAAAGATGTAGATCGAAATAAGGGCAAATCCCAGTGGAACCAGGACTGCATAGGCAGTGCCTAAAAATTTGATCAGGCCATTGTATTTCATGTGATTCAGCCCAAGCGTCTGGAAAGCGCTCTGAAATCCATGCCAGAGGTGAATTCCCAGCGCCAAATAGCCGATTAAATAACAAATCATGACCACCGGATTCTTGAACGATGCAACTACCCCGGTATAAACATCCTCAATGGGATGACTCATTCCAGCATATTGCAACAGGGCATATGGTTCATCGGTAAATTGTAGCTTCCACCAGAAATCACCCATATGGATCATCAAAAATGCGAAGATCAATATACCCAGGATAGCCATATTTTTTGAGGCAAAAGAGGCATTGGCTTTGGTCTGAACCAGGTATTTCTGGCCTTTTGCATGGCGATTGGCCAGCCACAACCGGATGCCTAACAACGTGTGGATTACAATGAACAAATACAGTCCCCATGCTACGGTCTGAACCACCGGATTATGACCCATGAATTCAGAAACCAGATTGAAGGTCTCTCCACCATCCGATCTGAGTAATTGCAGATTAGCGGTAAGATGGACGAGTAAAAAAAGGATCAGAAAAAGCCCGGTAAGTGCCATCACCAGTTTGCGACCCAGTGAAGAAGTAAATAATGTGGAGACCCAACTCATAACATATTATTTGGTTCCTTTGATTGATCTTAAAAGCCCTGCAAATCTATTGATTTATCAGCGCTTCCCAAGATGGATCAATTGTCGGATTTTTATTTAGAACCAGTCTAATTATCTTTAACGGTTTGAAGGCCTTGCGCAGCACGCTGCCTACCGGAATTGACAGGATTCTTCAAGGTTCGATGCACAAATTCACCGGGAATACAACCTATTGTTACTTTTGTTGTTATACCTCTACTTGACGCCAATTTCACAAGGAATCAACATGGCTCCGGCCTTCTATGAGAATACCCTTATCTTTAGCCGGAATTTAAATTTGTCTGTTACAACATGAGTACCGTCAATTTCGGTGATCTTCTGACAATCTTCCCTGAAGTAGAATTACCATTGTTTCTCGATGAAGACAGCGCATCGCTCTTCAGCCAGAATAATGATCCTTTTCCGGAGGAGCTTTTTGACCGTTTTTTACGTCCTCTGTTGCCTGAGGACGATGAATACACCGAATATGTGCCATGTTTCCGGATTAGCAAGGATGAGTATCATGCGCTGGTGATCTGGAAAGCCTCCCTGCTGACTTATGAGTACCTGATGCTGGTGTTTGACAGGCGGGGCGATTTTCTGGGATCAGAACGCATTGGCGGCATGCTCGTTCGCGATGAACAGCTATTTCGTCGGGTAGCCCATTTTGATACCGATGGAACCATTAACATTGCCGAAGGATCCAGCGACCTGAAAGAATCTTTTGATCCCCAGGCAAGCAATACTTATGAACTTGAAATTTTACCGAACGGAGATATCTATAATTCCCGTTCCAAACTAAATTAAATGACTCGAAAAAAACCGTTCAAAAAGAAACCAAAGTCTAAAAAGAATCTCCAAAACCAACTTTATCAATTTTTCCACCGCCACCCACAGAAAAAAGTCAACATAAAACAAATCAGCAAGAAGCTTCAACTCAGTTCCACCTGGGAGGAAATCCGACATGCTGTCTACGTCTTACAAAGCCGCGGCATCGTCGAATCGGCTGGTGAAGACCGGTTTATGCTGCATTCCGAGCGGGCGAAAAATGAATCCTTCCAGGTCAAGGAAGGCCGGGTGGACATGATCCGCTCCGGAGCAGCTTACATCATTCCTGAAGATGGTTCAACCGATATATTTGTTCCGGCGAAACACCTCAATCACGCGCTCAATGGAGATCTCGTAAAAGTGCGTACGACAGGAAGTTCACGCAACAAACCCTTTGGAGAAATCCTGGAAGTCATCCGGCGTCAACAGGATCAATTCGTCGGTACCGTTATCAGCAATCGAAAACAATTTTTTGTCCTGACGGATAATCCCCTCATCCCGTTTGACATCGTACTGAAAGAATTTCCGGACGACATCGAACTGGACGAAAAGATCATCGTGCAGATTATCGACTGGAACCTAGGCAGGAACCAGGTCGCCGGCAAATTCCTGGAGCGGCTGGACATCGAGGATATCAACGATTACAACATGAAGTCCATTCTCCTCCGGCAGGGATTTTCGGTTAGTTTTTCCGATGAGGTCGAAGCAGAAGTGGCGCAAATTAGTCCGTCCATTACACCCGAAGAGGTTCAAAAAAGAAGAGACTTCCGGTCGGTACTTACCTTCACCATCGATCCGAAGACAGCCAAGGACTTCGACGATGCCCTCTCCTATCAGATACTTGATAACGGGCAAATTGAAGTAGGCGTCCATATTGCCGACGTAACGCATTACGTGCAACCACACACCGCATTGGATCAGGAAGCCTACCGGAGATCGACATCCGTCTACCTGGTAGACCGCGTGGCACCGATGCTGCCCGAAAAATTATCCAATGACCTGTGTTCCCTGAATCCTCATGAAGATAAACTCACTTTTTCAGCCGTATTTACGTTCGATAAAAAACTGAATATAACTTCTTCCTGGTTCGGGCGAACGATCATCCATTCGGATCACCGCTTTACCTATGAAGACGCACAGGAAGTTCTCGAAAATAAAACCAATTTATATCAGGACCAATTGGTCCAGCTAAACAAGATTGCCAAACGATTGCGGCAGCAAAACATTCATCGTGGAGCCATCCAATTCGAGACCGACGAGGTCCAGTTTGAACTGAACGATAAAAACGAGCCCATCGGCATATTTGTGAAAGAACGCAAGGATGCGCATTTGCTTATCGAAGATTTTATGCTTTTGGCTAATCGGGAAGTTGCACGATACATCGCCGAAAAAGGAAAGGAGCATGAAATTCCCTTCATTTACCGGGTTCATGACCTGCCGGATATCGATAAACTTAATGAATTCAGCATTTTCGTCAGGGACCTGGGCTACGAACTACAGACGCAAACACCTCAACAAATTGCAAAATCATTAAATGCCATCCAGGAAGCAGCTCAAAAAGACCCGGTATTGAAAATGCTGGCGCCTATTGCCATTCGGACCATGGCAAAAGCCGTTTACACCACCAATAACATTGGACATTTTGGACTGGGTTTCCCATTTTATACGCACTTTACTTCGCCAATCCGCCGCTATGCGGATGTACTGGCGCATCGAATTCTGGCTGAAAATCTGGACCAAACAGTCCGCGAGAAAAAATCCAGACTGGAAGACCAATGCAAACATATTTCTACTCAGGAGCGCAAAGCGATCGATGCCGAACGCGAATCCATATCTTATAAACAGGCCGAATTCATGGCCAGGCATGTAGGTGAATCATTTATCGGGTATATTAGCGGCATCATTGAACGCGGCATATTTGTATCGCTTGCCGATTCAAAATGCGAAGGACTGGTTCGCTTTGATTCAATGAATGAAGGCTTTTCCGTTGCCGGACACCGGTTGCGTGCCATGGGCTTACATACCGGAAAAGTCTATTCCTTTGGTGACCAGGTCAATGTACGAATTATCTCCGCCGATCCGGAAAGGCGGGAGATCGATATGGTTTTAGACGAGTAAACAGGAACAGTAAAATGAAGATTGGAATTTTTGTCGACGCTGAAAATATTACCCGGAGTGGCGGCTATGCCATGCGCTATGATGTTTTAAAAGAGTACTGCTCCCGATACAATGAACCCCTGCGCCTCAATACATACCTCACCGTGGATGTTGAACGATCCAAAGCAGATAAGGAATATCGTGAAAAACATATGACCTATTTATCCATCCTGCGCAGCTTCGGATATAAGGTCATCACGAAAGCCATCAAATGGTTTGAAGATGAAAATGGAACCCGGTATGGCAAGGCCAACGCCGACCTGGACATGGCTGTAGACATCTTGACACAATCCCAAAACCTGGACAAGGTGTATCTGCTCACCGGTGACGGCGACTTCACACGGGTCGTGCAGGCTGTTCAGAATATGGGTGCGCGAGTTGAATTGATCGCTTTCCGCTACATTTCCCGCGAATTGCTACATGAAGTGGATCAATTTACTTCTGGTTACCTCATCCCAAATTTGTTATCGGTCGAAGGTCAAAAACCAGAAGACTGGGGCAAGGATGGCTTTAGAGTTCGTGGGGTCTGCTATTCCGTTCATGAGGGTTTCGGATTCCTGCGGGTCTACAATCGTGATTGCTCAGGCACTTTTGAAGTGTTTTTTCATTTCTCCGAGTTGCCCGAAGGCCATTTTGTGAACCCGGAAGATGTCTTCGAGTTCACACTGATTGATGCAGAACGTGGACTTGTCGCTAAAGAAATGGATGTATTGTATAAAAAGATCGGGTACTAGAGCAGGCTTCACCAAGTTGGAGTAGTTTTCAGGTAAACCTAATTGCGTTTTATTCGAATCCATTATTTTGCAGATATGGAAAGAAAATCAACGCTATACCTGTGTCTGACCCTGCTAGCCTGGTCTTGTGGTCAATCAATCACCAATACCAGTCCGGTTAGCCGGCACTACAACGTTTACATCCAGGGCCATTCTGCAGGACAATATGAAGTCGAATGGATCGATGCAACCAATTGCAAATTTTCCTATTTCTACAACGATCGCGGACGCGGTCCGGAACTAACCGGGGACCTTTCCCTGAATCCCGACGGCTTCATCAGCGATTTATCCATATCCGGTCTGAACTATCTCAAGGACAGCACGCAAGAATCTTTTCATATGGGCCCGGAATGGGCGTTCTGGAAGGGCACCGAAGAAAAAGATTCGGTAGCCAATCCCGGCGATAAAATGTACACCCCTGCCAACAGTGTCCTGACCGCCCAGGAAGTATGTATCCGCAAAATGTTGCAAACACCGGATCAGGAGGTAGCCATCCTCCCCGGAGGTACCGCTCGTATTACCGCTATCAAGCCGGTACGCCTGCGGGATTCCCTTGATCTGCAACTGATCGAATATACCGGCTTTGGATTTTCCTCTGAATATGCCTGGCTAGACAACGATCAGCGGCTATTTGCCCTGGTATCGTCCTGGCTGACTTTTATTCCGGCTTCGTATCACTCCTGGGCTGAAGAAATGTACGAGCAGCAATTAGAACTCGAGCGGGCCTATTTCGCCCGTCTGGCTGATTCGCTGACTGAAACTCCCGATTCCACACTAGTCCTGAAAAATGTAAACCTTTTTGACGCCAATAAAGGAGAGGTGCTGACGGGTCGTTCCGTGGTCATTGCCGGCAATCATATTGTGTCCATCCTGGACGGAAACCAACCCATTCCCGCAGGCTCGCAAGTGATAGACGGTCAGGGAAAGTCACTCCTGCCCGGCCTTTTTGACAATCACTGCCATGTACAGCGCATCGATGGCTTGCTTCACTTAGCCGCCGGGGTTACGTCTGTCCGGGATATGGCAAATTCACCTGAGTTGCTGGAAATCCGGGATGAGTTCGATGCCAATCAAATTCCCGGTCCCCGGATCGTAACCATGTGCGGATTCATCGACCAAAAAGGACCCTTTGCGGGTCCCGGTCTTACCATCACCTCAGTGCCCGAAGGACTCGAAGCCATTGACAATTACCACCAAAAAGGCTACCAACAGATCAAACTATATAGTTCCATCGACCCGGCCTGGGTCAAGCCATTGGCGGCTCATGCCCACCAACTCGGTATGCGGGTCTCCGGACACATACCCGCCCATATGCTGGCCGCTCAGGCGATCCGGGA
>ERZ795057.2845-NODE-2845-length-12498-cov-6.603552_pt1 | contig 12498 bp, 10 predicted proteins | sample MGYA00375141_ERZ795057 | MGnify/ENA primary metagenome ERZ795057 (study PRJEB30186, sample SAMN05720163) | activated sludge metagenome | isolation source: Anaerobic digester | place: Hong Kong | collected 2015-01-26 ... | reverse complement strand
TAAGAACTTCTCCCATGGGTAATTCCCCACTTCTTTCCGGACTGAAGGGTCCTTCTTCGTTGGCATTGTTTACATCAATCATCTTTCCTTGTCTTTGTGCACCAATGGAAATACCGCCACCCAAATGGGCGATTACAAAATTACAATTCTCGTATGGTTTTTCAATTTCATCGGCAATAACCCTGGCAACCGCCTTCATATTCAACGCATGAACAAGACTGATTCTGTTTAAATCAACAAAACCTGAAACCCTAGCACACTCATTGAATTCATCGATTGAAATCGGATCTGTGATGTAAGCCTTCTTTTGAGTTGCCTGAGCAAAATCATAAGCGATTACAGCTGCAAGGTTAGACGGATGATCCATGTGGCTTTTATTCTTTAAGAAATCTACCATTTCTTCATTAACTTCATACGTACCGCTTTCCATGGGCGGTAAAATACCACCTCTGGCGGCAAAAGCATCGAAATCGTTGATGGAGTCCCCTTGGCTGGCGATAAACTTTAGAATATCTCGTTTTCGAATTTCCAATTGTTCAATCGCATGGTGCATATGATCAAATTGAGCGGCATCGTGAACAACCGTTTCACTGACTTGGAGCACATCGTCATGAAATTTGCCTATTTTCGTAGAAGTCGAACCCGGATTGATGGATAAAATCTTAAACATCCATTACCAACCCTTCATTTGTTTGTATTCGTTAATGGTCTTAACAAGCCTCTTGGTGCCTTCAACGATCTGCTCATGGGATGGCAGGCAGAAAGAAATTCTCATGCAATTTTTCGTTTCTTGCCTTGACTCCTCGTTAACTGAGAAAGCTTCACCGGGTATGTAAATGATTAAGTTCTTTTTTGCTATTTCCAACATCTCATTGGTATCAAACTCTTTGGGAAGAGTGACCCAAGTAAACAATCCACCGTGGGGATAGGTCCAACTGATACCGTCAATCTGAGTCAAAATCTCATCAAAAGCCTTCATCATCGTATCACGTTTAGATGCATACAATTCCAACGTAGGCTTCATCCCCTCAATCGGATCGTTTTTCTCCAAATACCTGGCTGTCAAGCGTTGTGTTAAGCTTGAAGAACATAAATCTGCAGCTTGTTTTCCCATCACCAGTTTTCTGATCATAATCGGATCGCCAATAGTGAATCCCATCCTTAAGCCGGGTGAGAGCACCTTGCTGAACGTATTCAACAGCAATACCGGATTCACCTCGTATTTATCATTGTCCTGTGCCAACTTATAGATGGTTGGAACCTTCTCGCCTTCAAATCTCAAAGCCCCATATGGATCATCCTCAACGATAATCAGATCCTTGGAATAGGCATAGTCCAAGAGCTGTTTACGCTTTTCCAATGAAAGGGAAATCCCGGTCGGATTGTCAAAGTTGCTGACAATATAAATAAACTTTAATCTTTGGAGTTCATCTGTATTCAGGGCATCGATCTTTTCCTGCAAAAGGTCCATATCCGGACCATCCTCTTCCATGGGAACGATGATAAATCTAGGATCCCTGACTTTGAAAGCACTAGCAGCCCCCAGGTAAACCGGAGAACAAATAGCACAAAGGCTGTCTCTATCCAAGAACGTCCTGCCAATCAAATCCAATGACTGTTGACTTCCGGTTGTAATAACCACATTATCCGGTGTTAAGCCGGTTATATCGTGGTGTTTCTCAAGCAACTTGATATATTCTTTTCTGAGAATTTCATCGCCTTCAGTTGTACCGTATTGAAGAGATACCCGATGTTCATTTTCAATGACATCTTTTGCAATCTCAGCCATAACGTGTCTTGGAAAAGTATCCGGGTCTGGCACTCCCCCTCCAAATGATATCATTCCAGGAATTGATGTGGATTTCAACAATTCTCTGATGATACTAGCCTTTGTATTCTTTGCGATCCAGGACAATTTTGCGTTGATATATTGTTCACGCATCGTCATATCCAGCACCTCCAATAATTTTTTAATCATTCAATTTTATTCTAACAGAATCAAGGGGCAGAAAAGCCATATATGAATATTATATTGATATGTATATATATTATTAGATGTATTATAATATTCTTTTTCTTAATACTTTGAAATTATTTGCACCCGAATGAACTACTGTGCAATCTATTTCAAAATCTCAGAGGTTGTTTTATTCGCCCAAAAGTGATAAAATAACTGTTGGTTTACTTCTACCGGGAGGAAAAAAGCGTGTTTCTAACTTATCAAATCATCGTCATTTTGTTCCTAATCTGGGTCTACTACAACCTGATTACGGGCAAAATGAACAAGGCGGCTGCGGGATTTGCAGCAGGCAGTATTCTTATTTCTATCAACAGTATCTTTAAAATTATTCCGGAATTTGATTTGGAACATCTCAGCCAATTTGTCGACTTTAAAACCATTGCCTTGCTGGTGGGAATGATGATTATCATGCCTTTTATTGAAAAATCAGGATTCTTTCAATACCTCGCCATCATCGTAGTCAAAGCAAGCCGTGGAAAACTGCTGTTACTCTATCTGGTTACCTCCGTCACAGTAGCCATCTCTTCGGCTTTTTTGAACAATGTCAGTACCGTATTGGTCTTTGTGCCGGTTATTCTAGCCATCATGGAAACCATCGATAAAAATCCCTTTCCCTTCCTCATGATGATTATTTTATCCGCAAATCTGGGAGGAACTGCTACCTTAATCGGAGATCCGCCAAACATGGTCATCGGTTTTGCAGCAGGAAAATCCTTTATTGAGTTTTTGGTTAACGTTGCACCCGGCGTCCTTTTTACTTTAGCCTTTGTCTTGATTTACACCATAAAAAAAGAATGGAATGTCTTTAAGCTGACAGAAGATGAGGAAAAATTGCTGGAGGCCTTCCGTGCCACAGATCCGAAAACTCAAATAAGAGATAAAAAACTATTGATCAAATCCCTTTCGGTCTTTGTGGGAGCAATTATCGGTTTCATGCTGCCTCCTCAATCAGGTGTAGATCCTGCAATCATCGCCCTCATCGCCGGCGCAGTGATGCTCATAGTTCTTCGTGCTTCTGATGAAGACATGGAGGAAATCTATCGCAAAATGGAATGGGGTACGATCTTCTTCTACATCGGAATGTTCATACTGGTATTTGCTCTGCAAAGCATCGGTGTCATCGATCTGATTGGAAATGGATTAATGCTGTTCACAAAGATTCCAGGTATCGGAGAAACTGCAGTCAATATCATATTCCTTGTCTTTCTCCTTTGGATTCCCCTACTACTATCCGGAATCATGAGTGCGGTTCCCATGGCGATGATCATGGTACCCATCGTGCATTCTTTAATCGAGAAATCCCAAATCATCGGTATCACCATCACCCCTTTGGTCTGGTGGGCTTTGGTTTTTGGAACCTGTTTTGGAGGCAATATGACGGTAGTAGGCGCTGCAGCAAATATCGTGGTAACCGGAATGACCGACAAACTGCAACGGGGAAGAATCACATTTTCAAATTATATCCGCTATTCATTGCCAATTGTTCTTTTTTCCGGTGTTATTGCTAGCGGGTATATCCTTATGAAATATTTCTTCTTCTAATCACATAACCGGACAACATCAGAACAACTGGTTATTGCATAGGATTCAAACCTTTATGAAGATTGGTCAATCCATTAGATTGACCAATCTTCATAAATTAAGGACCCGGTACAATTATTTTTTTAGATAAAAATCCCAGGACTTGGCATTTCCCCAATCATCCTCGATGATAATCCTTGCTTTGGTAGTAGCGCCAAGTGTCATTTCATTCAATCTATTCAAAACAATGACGCCTTCTCTCCTGGTAGAATACAGTTTATACCAGTAATAGCTGCTTGTTGATCCCTCTCCGAAAACCAAATCACCCTGTTCCTGAAAATTTTCCGGAATGGTTTCAAACAAAAGCTGATAAACCTCTTCGTCATTAAAAAAGAGCTGAACACGATGAACCCCGTAGCGGCTGCGCCGGTTATTATCTTCAAGCCTAGCATTGATCTCTATTTGCGGAATGGGATTCGAATAATAATAACTCCCACCATTACTGATGTTCTGTTCCTTTCCATCCACCCTTACTTTCACAAAATCCAAGAAGGAATCCGGACGGTTCAGCTGGTCCTTTAAATAAACCAAGGGATCAATATACATACTCTGCGCAATATCAAAAAACTCCACATGACAATAGGGTGCAATCGCTGAACCGGTCTGTCCCGAATAGCCAATCACATCTCCTTTGCGAACAGTATATTCGTTGGAATTGAATTCTATAATCGTATTGCTCTCTTCACCAAATTCCACCATGACAGATTTTAAAATAGCATCGTACTCGGAAGAAAAGCGGTTTAAATGCCCATAAATCGTAGCCAGTCCGTCGGGATGTTTGAGATAAATAATATTCCCGTAAATCGGATCATTGATCACCAATTTCCAAACAACCCCATCGTTCATGGCATATATTTTGGTGTTTTCAACACTGTTAGTAGATAAAGCCAACCCAATATTAAACCGTTTCACATACGTATTGGCATTGATTCTGCACTCTCCGAAAGTTCCGGTAATACGTTTGGTTGTATATGTTGGCAAACCGTAATTATTGGCCCAGGAAAAGGACCAGAAAAACAAGCCGATCATCATCAGCAAGAGAATATGATTTCTTTTCAACATGGCATCACCATCCCGTTTTTACCTTCTCTACTATTTTAACACATACGGGACAGGCTTATGGTCGACTCATCAAACGATCGAAAAACAATATTCCATAACACAATCAACAGAACTCCTGGAAAGCCTGACAAGATCGCCTGTCTCCCTCCCCATCTTTTTCATCATCAACAATGACATTCGAAATCATGTAATCATCTCGATATGGCATTCCAATACCATAATATCAGCTTTTCGATTCAAAGCCTTTGAAATGTAATTCGACCCATCCCTTTATGTTAAAATCAAGCATAAAGCATCCGATAATACTACAGATTAAAAAAAAAGGAGTAAATTTATGAGCATAATCGATGGAAAAACGATACTGTTAACCGGAGGAACCGGCACATTTGGAAAGGCTTTCACGGAATATATTTTCAAAAATCACCATCCCGGAAAATTAATCATCTTCTCAAGAGATGAATTCAAACAATACGAAATGGAAAGAAGATTTCCGCTTGATAAATATGAAATTCGTTATTTTGTCGGGGATATCCGGGATAAAGACAGACTGTATCGGGCCTTTAACGGTGTGGACTATGTTATTCATGCGGCCGCATTAAAACAAGTTCCGGCATGTGAATATAACCCTTTCGAAGCGGTAAGAACGAATATTTTGGGAGCTCAGAATATTATTGATGCTGCCATTGACAGAGGCGTAAAAAAAGTCATTGCCATTTCCACGGATAAGGCCGTCAATCCTATCAACCTTTATGGTGGAACGAAAATGGTCATGGAAAAACTCATGATCGCAGGCAACTATTACGTTGGAGGAAGAAACACATTGTTTTCAGCCGTCAGATATGGTAATGTGGTAGGGAGTCGGGGAAGTGTCATTCCCTTCTTTTTACAGTTAAAGAAAGAGGGAAAGAAAAAACTTCCGATTACTGATAAACGAATGACAAGATTTTGGATTCCAATAGAAGATGGAGTAAAACTGGTCATGAATGCCCTGGAAGAGTCCGTGGGCGGGGAAACCTTCATTCCGATCATCCCCAGTATGAAAGTGACCGATCTCGCAAAAGCCATCATGCCAGATGGTGAGATTGAAGAAATTGGTATCAGGCCAGGAGAAAAACTACATGAAACACTGATCAGTGAAGAAGAAGGAGAAAAGATTTACAAAATGAACAAAGATAATCAGGATATGTTCGTCATCTTGCCTCACTTTTCTGATTTAAAGGGTAGATATGAAAAATATTTGAGCTTATTCGAAATGCCAAAAGACTTCTCTTATACCAGCTCAAACAACGAAGAATGGTTAACTGTTGAACAAATAAACAAAATGATCGGGAACCACATATGAAAATCCCTTATGGCAGTCAGTACATTGACGATAACGATATCCAAGCCGTTATCGATGTTCTCAAAGGCGATTGGCTCACACAGGGGCCTAATATCGACACCTTTGAGAAAGCCTTCGCTCAATATGTTAATGCCAAATACGCAATAGCCTTCAATTCAGGAACTTCTGCTTTGCATGGGGCAATGTTTGCTGCCAATGTCACTGTTGGAGATGAAATCATCACCTCTCCCATAACATTTGCAGCTTCTGCTAACTGTGGGGTTTACATGGGGGCAACACCTGTTTTAGCAGATATTGATCCAAAAACTTATTGCATTGACCCCGAAGAAATTAAAAAAACCATCTCCCAAAAAACAAAAGCCATCATACCCGTCGATTTGGCAGGATATCCCGTGGACATGGACAAAATTAAAGAAACAACCAAAGACACCGACATTGTCATTGTTGAAGATGCGGCACATGCCCTGGGAGCAACAAGAAAAGGCGAACAAATCGGAACCCAGGCCGACATGACCATGTTCTCCTTCCATCCGGTCAAACATATCACGACCGCAGAAGGCGGGATGATCACAACCAATAATAAAGAGTATTACGAAAAACTCAAATTATTCCGATCCCATGGAATTACTAAAGATGCTGATAAACTCCAAAAAAACGACGGCCCTTGGTATTACGAAATGCAGACACTGGGCTATAACTATCGAATCACAGACATGCAATGTGCTCTGGGTCTTTCACAATTGAAAAAGGCCGATAAATTTATCAACCGAAGAATCCAATTGGCTGATCGGTACGATAAAGCTTTTAAGGATAATCCATTAATACAAACACCACCACGACCAAAAGAACACGACGGCAGACATGTGTTTCATATCTACCCCATCCTGTTGGACAAATCACTAGACAGAAAAGAAATATTTATCAAACTCAGAGAAAACGGAATATTCTGTCAAGTCCATTACATCCCCATTCATCATCAACCCTATTACCAAAAACAATTTAATTACCAAACCAGCCAATTTCCAAAAGCCAACGATTACTATCAAAGAGAAATCACAATACCTCTGTTTCCAAAAATGACAGACGAAGAACAAGCATACGTTATAGAAAATATCAACAAATTGACATAATAAATTGGTATTGTTCTACTGGAAAAAGGGACTTTTAACTAACATGATTCCCTTACAAAGACGTGAAAACACCTCCAATAAAGACGTAGGGGAGCCCCCGTGTGGGCTCCCGCAGAAGAAAGGAGAGTTATATTACAAAAGCACTTTCAACAAAAAGAACTATTCTCAGTAAAAGCAAAATACTATTCCGAACTAACGGCGGCCAACAAACTGGATTGGGACACATAATGCGCTGCCTGTCCTTGGCAAAAGCTATAAAACAAACCCAAAAAGCTACCATCATATTCAGAATTAACCAAGATATTGAACCTCTTGTAAAAGCAGAGGGTTTTCAAACACAGATCACTGAAGCCTACAATCAACAAGACGCAACACAAATCATAAACCAAAACCCTGATTACGTCGTTTTTGACTCCTATCTGGCAACTTCTTTATACTTAGAAACCATCCAAAGAGAAATTCCCATAATCCAATTCGATGACAACAATGATATCTATACCCCTGTCGTTGCCAATATAATCATCAACGGTAATATTCACGCAGAAAGCCTTAATTATCAATCCAAAAACAAAAACACAAGATTCTTACTTGGCCCAAAATATCTTATTATGAGAGATACCTACTGGCAAGACACAGAAATAACAAAAGGAAAAGGAATCTTAATCACTACAGGAGGATCTGATTTCCTTCATCTCATGTCAAAATTTATTCAAACCCTCCAAAACACCACCTTCCTTAAGAAAATCATCATCGGACCGGCGTATGAAGAATCCGAAATTGAAGAAATCAGAAAACTAACACACCACAACCAAACCTTTCAACTCATCCATAAACCCACTTCCTTAAAAAAACACATCGCCAGTTCCGAAATGGTCATTACTGCGGCCGGAAGCACCGTTTATGAAGTATTGAGATTGAGAAAAATCCCTTTGATCTACACTTTAGCGGATAATCAAAAACAAATCGATAAAACCCTCACTCAAAATGGCGTTGTATCTTTGGGTAATCATCAACAACTCCAATTTGATGAAATACATCTCTTAAAAAGAATGCATGAAGCAACCATTACCAAAAAAAAGCTGGAGAATTTATTTGATATAATTGATGGAAAAGGTGTTTTTAGAATTTTAGAGAAGATAACACAAAAAAATGAATGTACTCCACATCGATGATATGAACCCTAAAGAAAAAACGAAATACAGAAAAATGAAAGGGTGAAATTATGACTGAAAAAAATAAATTTCTGAACGAACAAGAAGAAAGAGAGTACTACGATAACCTTGATGTTAGTCAATTAAATTACGAAAAGTTGCCTGAAGAAATGAAGGTTCAAAGGCAATTTTACCGACCAGCCCCTTCCCTTCAAGAGAAGTTTTTAGAGACGGTTGAAAACATCTCTTATTTGCAGGGAGCATTAAGAAACGAAAAAGATTATACACAAAGATTGATGAAGATAATGAGAGAAATTGAAGAAATAAGAGACTCCCTTACAAAAGAAACTCTATCGAAATAATCGAACCAAGAGGGGGGGGTCTCAAGTTTTTTTAATCTCCCAAAGATTCGGCATAATAATAGACCTCTCAATATCCGCAAACTTCTCTCTAAGTTCCTTTTTCAACGATTCAGAAATCCACACACACACTAATTTCAACAACCTCTTTCAGCTGCTGAACACTATCTCCGCCAAAAACAAAAAAATGAATTCTCTCATCATTCAAACTAAACAACTCAGATACTGACAGTCTTGAAAAACCGTACTTTTTGCACAAATCATCCAGTTCACGGACATACCCCTTCGCTTTCTGTAAGCCTTCTGGAATATCCGAAACATCCATTACAGTCAATCCCTGTAAAAAGGCACTTCTGGCAAAGACCGTTTTGTTATTGTTCCTTGCCTAGTCAAAGAAATCAGAATGCGACAACCGTTTTTAAAGGTCATTCCAAGCCTCATCATCTATTTTGTTATGCCAAAAATCCAAACTTGATTCAGATAAATGGACCATTTCTTGCAAAGAATCACTGTTTTGCAATTTCTTCAATTGTTCCTTAAAAAAGATTTTAAAAACTCAGAGTCATATCTACCTAACAATTTTTCATCAACATCAATCTTAAGCGTTATCATCTTCTCACCTCTTCGACAATAAGCCCTAATAAGCAATCAGAGACGTACCTGCAAATCACGTTCTTCGTTACTATGCTATAATAACACAGGTGGTGATACCCGTGAAAAAAAGAATTCCCTATGGCATCGGTGACTTTGAAACAATAGCGAAAGAAAAATATTACTATGTGGATAAGACAAAAACCATACAAGAGCTGGAAAAACACAGATACCCATTCTTCATCCGTCCAAGGCGATTCGGAAAATCTTTATTCATCTCCACCTTGGAACACTACTACGACATCGAAAAAAAAGATGCCTTTGATGAGCTCTTCAAAGGGTTGTGGATACACGAGAACCCGACAGAAGAAAAAAATGCGTACCTTGTTCTCAGACTTGATTTTTCAGGAATAGAGACAGATAAGGGGAAAGAAGCCTTATTCAATTCTTTTTTATGGAAAGTAAAAATGAAGGCAAAAGACTTTGTCAACCGATATAAGCCTTATTATTCACAAGGAAGCACAAATATCATTGAAAAAGCAGAAAATCCCTCATCGATAATAGACACCTTGTGCACGTTAATAAAAGAAAAACAAATATACCTCCTCATCGACGAATATGATAATTTTGCCAACGACCTCATAGGTGCCAACGAAGACAACCTTTATTACGAAATCCTCAGCAAAACCGGCTTTGTTAGAACCTTCTACGAAGCCATCAAATCCGGAGCCCAAGAAGGGGCCATCTCAAGAATATTCCTGACAGGCGTCAGCCCCATCATGCTGGATGATTTAACATCCGGCTTTAACATTGCCTCCAACATCACACTGGATAAAGAATTCAACGACTCGCTGGGTTTCACACAATCTGAAACAGAAGCCATCATGGACTATTACAACATTGCCGGAGAAGAAAAAAGGACAAAAGCCATGGAGGACATGAAAAACTACTACAATGGCTATCTCTTCAACGATGAATCAACCGTTAGGCTTTACAACCCGGATATGGTCTTTCACTTCATGCGCTACTTTCAAAACGGAGAATACCCAAAAGAAATCATCGACATGAATGTACGATCGGATTACGGAAAACTCAACCGATTAGTGGCTGAAGACAAACGATACACGCAAAAACAAAGCGGAAAAGTCAAAAAGGTTCTCAACGAAAGAGCCTCACGAATCGAGCAAATACTTCAAGAAGAACAAATCAACACCCGAATCGTCCAGATGTTTCCCTTGGAACGGATCGGCTACAAAGAAAGCTTTATCTCCCTCATGTACTATATGGGCCTGTTAACCATCAAAGAAAAAGACATTGACGAAGTAGTCTTAACCATCCCAAACCTGGTGGTAAAAAAACTCTTCTACGAATACATCCGGGAAAGATACGAAGACACCTTTGACGATTATATGATCACCACAGCCATCAAAGACCGGTTACGAACCATGGTCAAAACCGGAGAAGCATCTCCATTTATCCAATACACCTACAACCAGGTCATCCAATACATCACCAATCGGGACCTGATCAAACTGGAAGAAAAACACCTGAAAATGATCCTAATGAGCTTCTTATCCATTACCCAAGCATACATCCCCTACTCAGAACTTGAGATGAATAAAGGCTACTCCGACATCGTCCTGGTTCCTGACACCAGATACAATATCAAAAACTCCCAAATCTGGGAATTGAAATACGTCAAAGAAACAGAAGATCCGCAAGAAAAAATAAAAGAAGCCAAAAAACAAATCAAGCGATATGAACAAGATCCAAAATTCCAACGCTTGGCAGCAGGTACCACCGTTTACAAACATATCATTCTTGCCTATAAAGACCGAGTGGAGATTTTGGAGCAATAAAAAGAGGGAAAGAATTCCAAATAAGAATGAAATTGCTTTAATTTTCAAATCATTGTTTTGTTGTACAACCTTTTGAGGCGGAATATGCATCACCGTTTCTTTTTTGATTGAGTTTTTTATTCACATGTTATAATTCAACATGACTTTGATTGAAAAATAGGTGGTTGCTGAATAATGTATAAAATAGATTGGAAAACTTCAGCTGTTGAACACATAGCTAAACATCAAGTGGAACCTTATGAAGTAGAAGAGGGTATAAACGAAGATAATCCAAAGATATCCGGAAGAGGAAAAGACCGTCAAATATTACTGTGCCAAACATTAACGGGTAGATATCTTGTTATTGTTCTTTCATATCCACCAGACTCTGGGATGATTCGCATTATTACTGCAAGAGACATGATTTCTAAAGAAAAAACGAAATACAGAAAAATGAAAGGGTGAATTATGACTGAAAAAAATAAATTTCTGAACGAACAAGAAGAAAGAGAGTACTACGATAACCTTGATGTTAGTCAATTAAATTACGAAAAGTTGCCTGAAGAAATGAAGGTTCAAAGGCAATTTTACCGACCAGCCCCTTCCCTTCAAGAGAAGTTTTTAGAGACGGTTGAAAACATCTCTTATTTGCAGGGAGCATTAAGAAACGAAAAAGATTATACACAAAGATTGATGAAGATAATGAGAGAAATTGAAGAAATAAGAGACTCCCTTACAAAAGAAACTCTATCCAAATAATCGAACCGAAGTGGGGCCTCAAGTTTTTTTAATCTCCCAAAGATTCGGCAGTATAATATCCCTCTCAATATCCACAAACCGCTCCCTTAAATCCCTTTTCAACGAATCAGACAAATCCTCAAACTCACTAACCTCAACAACCTCTTTCAGTTGCTGAACACTATCCCCACCAAAAACAAAAAAGTCAATTCTCTCATCAGTCAAACTAAATAACTCAGAGACTTCCAACCTTGAAAAACCGTACCTTTTGCACAAATCATCCAATTCCCGGACATAGCCCTTCGCCTTCTCCAAACCCTCTGGAATATCCGAAACAGCCATTAACGTCAATCCTTGTAAAAAGGCACTTCTGGCAAAAACCTTTTTATTATTCTTACTTGTCAAGTCAAAGAAATCAGAATGAGATAACCGTTGATCAAAAACACTGTAAGGAATTTGGATATAATCCACCCAGTCCATTTGAGCGGCATCAAGGGCATGCTTAGTCTCATAAATCGAAACACCGATATTTTTAACAAGCCCCTTTTCTCTGACTCGGATCATCTGTTCCACAAGGTCTTCCCGGTAGATATATTCAGGTGTATGAAACAAAAACCCGTCAAGTGCTTTTATCTTCAACTTCTTCAACGATGAAACAACCGCTTCTTCTATATCTTTAAAAACAC
>ERZ795057.2844-NODE-2844-length-12499-cov-5.092977_pt1 | contig 12499 bp, 11 predicted proteins | sample MGYA00375141_ERZ795057 | MGnify/ENA primary metagenome ERZ795057 (study PRJEB30186, sample SAMN05720163) | activated sludge metagenome | isolation source: Anaerobic digester | place: Hong Kong | collected 2015-01-26 ... | reverse complement strand
CAGCTGGTGGACGGCGCACAAGCCGCACAGGCGCTCGAGGTTCCTTCGCTTGATAAGGGCCGCGCTTCGTTGTACATCGATGCGGTCAAGGAGGCCAAGGCGTTGATTCCGGATAAACCGCTGCTTGCGGGCGTCATCGGGCCGTATTCGCTGGCTGGGCGTCTGATGGACGTGACGCAGATTTTCTACACCTGTTTTGACGAACCGGAAACCGTTCACATGATCCTCGAAAAGGCGACGCAATATATCATCAGCTACTGCCAGGCGTTTAGGGATGCCGGTGCGGACGGCGTTGTGATGGCCGAACCGCTGGCTGGGCTTTTAAATCCCAGCATGGCGGAAGAGTTTTCCAATCCCTATGTTGTGAAAATTCTGGCGGCTGTACAGTCGGATAGCTTCCCGGTGGTTTACCACAACTGCGGCGGCGCGACGGTGAGCATGCTGCCGGAGCTATTTGCGATGAAAGCCGCAGCCTATCACTTCGGCAACGCGGTCGACATGGAAACGGTGCTCAAAGGCGCGCCGGCAGACGCATTGTGTATGGGCAATATCGACCCGGCGCGGCAGTTTGCCTCCGGTTCGCCAAAGGGGATGCACGACGCAGTATTTGATCTGATGGATAAGTGCGCGAAGTACCCGAATTTCCTGATTTCCTCCGGCTGCGATATACCCGCCCATGCAAGCTGGGATAATATCATCGCGTTCTTTGATGCCGTGGCACAATACAATGGCAAGTAATGAGATACAGACGGCTGACGATCTGAAAGCGCTGATCCTATCCTGCGGAGCCAGAAACGCCGCGGTAGTTGGCAACGATCAGATCGTGCTGTCCACGGATTTCCGGGAGATCTGCAAAGGCAACGCCTGCGGCAATTACGGGCAATGCTATATGTGTCCGCCGGACGTTGGAGAGATCGACGACCTGATGGCACGCCTGCGAACGTTTCAGACCGGCATCCTATATCAGGCGGTGTACAGCCTGGAGGATTCCTACGATTTTGAAGGCATGCAGGCAGCCGGGGCGGCATTCAACCGCACGTCGCAGGTTATTCACGATAAGGTACTGGAGGGTTTCAACTTACCTTTCCTGCATCTGGCAGCGGGCGGCTGCCGTATCTGCGAGGTTTGCGCCAAGCGCGACGGCCAACCCTGCCGGGAACCGGACAAGGCGCTTCCCTCGCTGGAAGCATACGGCGTGGACGTATATCGTACCGCAACCAATGCAGGCCTGAAGTACATTAACGGACAGGATACCGTAACCTACTTCGGTATGCTGCTCGTGTAAGGAAAATGGATGGCAAAGCTTACGATCCGGCAAGGGGATAGGCGTTCAACCCTTACATTTGATGGCGAAACGCCGCTGACTGCGCTGCTGCGAAGGCACGGACAGACCATAGCGACGCCCTGCGGCGGCAAAGGGACATGCGGCAAGTGCAGAGTGAGCGCAACGGGAAACCTCTCCTGCTTGACCGAAAACGAAAACAAAACCCTGACCCCGGACGAAATCGCCCGGGGTATTCGCCTTGCATGCCAGGTTACGGTATCGGGCGATGCCGAGGTGACAGTTCCGCAGCAAGCTGATTTGATGAACGTACAGCTCGAGGGGGATATACCGGACTTCGTCTACCAGCCGATGCAGGGTCCGTATGGCCTTGCCGTTGATATCGGTACCACCACGCTTGCGTTGCGGCTTTTGGATCTCAAACGCCACACACTGCTCAAGGCAGCGACGGCTTCGAACCCGCAGGGTGAGGTGGCAGCGGATGTCATCGGCCGTATTGAAGCAGCGCTGCACGGCGAAGGCTATCGCCTGCAAAGGCTTGTCACAGATGCGATTGAACAGGCGCTCATCAAGCTCTGCGCAGATAGCGCTATATCGCCCAATGAGATTGGGTCCATTGTGATTGCCGGCAATACCACCATGCTTTATCTGCTGACAGGGCGCGATCCTGTAACGCTTTCCCGTGCGCCGTTTGAGGCGGATACGCTATTTGACGCCTGGGTAGACGGAAAAGCGCTGCGCCTGTTATCCGCAGCGAACACCGGGGTATATCTGCCCGCATGCATGAGCGCGTTTGTCGGTGCGGATATCGTATGCGGCGTGCTGGCCTGTGGCATGTGTGACCGGGAAACAACCTCACTTCTGGTAGATTTGGGCACCAACGGGGAGATTGCCCTATGGCATGAAAGAAAGCTTTATTGCTGCGCCACGGCGGCGGGTCCCGCCTTTGAAGGCGTCAACATCCGCCACGGAGTCGGCAGCGTTCCGGGCGCGATTGACCGTGTGTGGGTCCAGGATGGAAACCTGTCCTACACGACCCTTGGAGGGCAAGCGCCAGTGGGTATTTGCGGCTCCGGTTTGATCGACGCGGTGGCGGCGCTGCGCGAGCTATCGCTGGTCGATGAAACGGGCTTGATGGAAACGGGTGAGGAACGGATCGGCGGAGAGATCGGCCTGACACAGAAGGATATCCGCAGCATTCAGCTTGCCAAGGGTGCGATTGCCGCAGGAATTAAAACGCTGTGCGCCTATGTGGGCATCAGCGCAGAGCAAATTAAAACGCTTTATATCGCCGGCGGCTTTGGCAGCCATGTTTCGGTGGGAAAGGCAGCAGCTATTGGGTTAATTCCGTTAGAGCTTAAAGATAGGGCGCTCGTTCTGGGTAACGCGTCGCTGACAGGCGCGGAAATGCTGTTATTCAACGAAGACTTTGTCAAAGCCGCGCGCAACATCGCACAGAAAGCCGTTTCCGTGCCTCTTGGAGGAAGCGCGGCTTTTGCGGAGTATTACATGGAGAGTATGATGTTTGAATAAATTCGTGAACTAAGCCGCGGTTTCAGACCGCGAAGGGGAATGCCATGAAGAAACGCGTACCGGAATTTGACAATGTCCTGCAGGCGTTTCGCAGGGAAGTGCCGCAAAGACCTACGCTGTTTGAGCTGTACATGAACCTGCCTCTGTACGAAGCGGTCAATGGCCGCAGGTTTAGAGGCGGCATGATGCTGGATGAGCTGCTCTTCACGGCAGAGGCGTTTGCCGGGCTTGGATACGACTATGTTGTGGCAAAGGCCTGCGCCATGGAGTTCCCAACGCGCGGTCACGATACCCTCCGTACAATATCCCTAAACGACGGGGGACTGGTAAGTGATTGGGAAAGCTTTGAACGCTATCCCTGGCCTGATCCAGACAGCTTTGACTACAGCCATCTGCGGCAAGTGGATGGGCAGCTGCCCGGAAACATGAAGGTGATGGTCATGGGTCCCGGCGGGGTGCTGGAAAACGTGATCGCGATCGTCGGCTATGAAACCCTTTGTTATATGCTCTATGAGGAACCGGAGCTTGTCAGGGCGCTGTTTGATGCAGTGGGCAAACGATTGTGCCGCTACTACGAGCTGGCGCTCGGGCATCCGTCCGTCGGGCTGATCAGCTCTAACGATGACTGGGGTTTCAACACCCAGACATTCCTTTCGCCCGAAAGCATGCGGGAGTATGTATTTCCCTGGCACAAGCAAATTGTCGACCTGACACATGATGCGGGAAGGCCGATTCTTCTTCACTCCTGCGGAAAACTGCACCAGGTCATGGACGATGTTGTAGCGCTTGGCTACGACGCCAAGCATTCGTTTGAAGATGGGATCCAGCCTGTGGAAGAGGCCTATGAGCGATGGCATGACAAGCTGTGTATTTTGGGCGGCATGGACGTTGACTTTATCTGCCGGGAAACCGAGGAAGCAATCGCAGCGCGAGTCCGTGCGATGATGGAACGGTCGAAGTCAAGGGGCGGATACCTGATCGGCACAGGTAACAGCGTGCCGGAGTATATACCAAGGAATAAATACCTGGCAATGGTCGAAGCGGCGATTGGCTACAATCCGCTGGGATAGCAGGAAAAGGAGCAAACCGATATGACAGGCAGAGAACGGTACCGGGCATTGCTGCAAAACCGGAAGGCAGACAAGGCCGGGTTTTGGATGGGGAACCCGCACGATGATACGCTTCCCGCTTACTATTCCTTTTTTCGGGTCAACAGCAAAGAAGATCTGGGGCATAAGCTGCACGATGATTTTGCCTGGATTCCCGCTGATTTGAACTATTGGCGGCACCCGCAGGGGGAACCGATATTTGATCTTTTGGGCGGGAAGGCGCGGCATTCGCTGGGCCAGCCGGGCGTGTTTGCGGAGTGCGAGGATGTGCGCGAGGTGGAAGCCTTCCACTGGCCGGATGTGAAGCATATTGACCTGGCCCTGCTGGAAAGCGATATCGACCGTGCGCTTGCCCGCGGCATGGGCGTTGCAGGGGGAACCTGGTCATGCTTTTTTCACATCGTGGCCGATTTCTTTGGCATGGAGAACTACTTTATCAAAATGTATACCGATCCCGGCGTAGTGCAGGCGGTAACTGAGCGTGTCATGGCGTTTTATTTGGAAGCCAACCAGCTGATCTACGAAAAAATGGGCGGCAAGATCGACGCGCTGTTCCTGGGGAACGATTTTGGAAGCCAGCTGGATCTGCTCATCAGTCCTGAAAGCTTTCAAACCTTTGTGCTGCCGTATTTCAAGCAGCTCATCGACCAGGCGAAGCGAGCCGGGAAATATGTGATGCTTCATTCCTGCGGCGCAATCGACCGCGCCATCCCCATGCTGATCGATGCGGGGATCGACGCACTGCATCCTTTGCAGGCGAAGGCCAGAGGCATGAATGCTGAAAATCTGGCGAAATACAGGAACGATATCTTGTTTGTCGGGGGTGTGGACACACAGGAGCTTCTGCCATTCGGCACACCACAGCAGGTACGCGATGAGGTTCGCCGCCTGCGCGATCTCTTCGGTACCGGCTGGGTAGTATCTCCAAGCCATGAAGCGCTATTGCCCAATGTACCGCCGGAAAATCTGCTAGCCATGCACGACGCGGCGATGGAAGGCTAGTATATACGTATCGTATTCATACATTTAGGGCGCCATTGTAACGAACTTAGTCAAGACATAGCCGCGGTATCCTTCCACTTCAATTTCGCACCAATCCCCGTCGGTTGCGATCACAACAATTGCTGTTCCGGTTGGGAATTTCCCGATGATATACCCATCGGGCGTTAAGCGGATATTGATGGATTCTTTGCCGTTTGTTACCCCGTTCTTGCTCAGTACCGCTTCGGTAAAACTGGTTTCTACACCCGGAAGAATCGTAAGCGCGGAGTTTCGTATATAGCCAATCTCGTTTCCGTACATCACAAGCGAGTAGTCTGTTTCCTGAGCGATCACATACACAATCGCACCGGCGTTGCATTGCAAAAGGGTTTTCCCGGAATCGGAAGCGGTCTGCCGCAGCGATGCTCTGCCTGTATTGGGCGCGTAGATTGATCCGAATGTGAGCGACGAATCCTGAGAGAATTGCAGGCTGCCGGTGGGTACCGCTACAGTTTTATTATCCTGTTTTAGTTGTGTGTAGACCGTTCCCAATGCCTTCACAGTCACTGCGTTGCCTTGCGAATCGGTAATCTGAACGGCTTTCCCTTGTGTATTTTGCGGTGCGCTTGTTGCCGAAGGGGGCTTCGCCGTCGGTTGGGCTGTTCTGTTTGATGTATACGGACAAACGCCGCCGGGATGCAAGTGTGCGGGATATCCGCCGCAGTGATAATGGTAGGAGCCAAGCCCGCTGACGTTTTTTGTGTCCTTATGTCCGCCGCTTGCATCGGTTCGCCCGGAGTGCGCATAGGAAACAGAGCTGATAAGCAGTAAACATATCACGAAGATGAACATCGAATAACGCTTTATCATGTCATATACCTGTCAGTCTGTGTTGGTGCTCCTGTCAACTAGATTCAATATGGGTTGAGTATACCATACATGGCGGCTGATGATAATAGCGGCAGCTTTGTTCACATACGAGGATAGATATTCGATATGCTTGCAGAAAGAAAGCTGCTCCCGTATGATACGGTTCGCAGCTTGTATGATGTGATCAAATGAGATGAGTGAGAAAACGTCAAAGAAGTGAATCTATAGAAGCTTTTTTAATGGAGATTAGTGGTTAGCTCATACAGGAATGTATACACCATCTCAAGCGCTTCCTGTGTGACAATCTCAACGGTATCCCGGCTGCCGTTGTGCATGGTTTCGATAATAGGGGGGAATGCAGTCTTAGGCACATCCGTTTGTCCTGAAAACAAGACGGACATTGGCTGTACGTCCTGCTCTTCCAAAATGCACACAGAGATGTTGGGAATGCCATGCTCTTCAAAGGTGCAATCATCACCGGTCGGGAGCTTTTCGAGGATTCCAAACGGCGCGGCGCTTTGATCCACCTTCTGCACAGCCTGGGCAAGAATGCTGCTTTGGAGGTTCTTTTGCGGCGCAATCAGCACATGGTCGCCTACGCCGCAGATATCCAGATTGATCATCGCCAGCACATCGCTGCCGTACTCCTCTACATACAGCTTACTGCCCAGCGCATGGATTTCTTCATAATCGAAGAATACAAATTCCAGATTCGCGGCAGGTGGTTCGCTATGGAATTGCCTGATCAGTTCCAGCAATATGCTGACGCCGGAGGCATTATCGTTAGCGCCGGTGCTGCCGTCTACACTATCGTAATGTGCGCCGATGACAATGCGTTTTTGGGCGTCGCCGAATTTTATGATGAAATTCTCAACCAGCAACCCGTCAACATTGCCGCGCTGGGTTTCATAGTCTACACCGATTGTTTCTAGTTGCTCAGTCAGCGCTGTCTTTCTGGCTTCATGGTCCGCGATGGCGAGTTTGTGTACAATTTGCAGCATTGGTGTCTCCTGTTCTGCTGATATCGGGCGTTCGCTGATGGAATTTGCGTGTCCGGAAGGTGTGAACACAACAAAAAGCATAGACAGTATAATTATGGTGAGAAAAGGTAATGCGTACCGGATGATCTTTGTACTAGCTTTCCGTATCATATCCATAAACTTCCCACTGTGAGAGCGACTGATATGGCGAAGGACTGTCGGCTTTGATGAGCGTATCAAGCGTCATCCAGGTTATGGTATGGAAGTCATCCAGCGTTATTTCCTGCGGGCCATCGAACTCTTGGAGATCAAATGTTTTCTCATAACCGTCCGACAGGCGCAGGGTGGCGCGTTTCCAATAGCCGCTGTGCTTGAAGTCTGCGCGCAGGTAAAGCACCGCTTTGTCTACGCTGACATCGCGGCCGAAATCCAGGCGGATGGCTGCGTCGGCACGGCCGCCGATGCCCCAGCTCAGGAAAGGCCAATAGCCATGTGCATACGCAATATGTTCGCCGTCGATTACATTGCGGGCAAAAAACACGCTTTCGTCCCGTGTTTCCACGTTGGCGGATGCGTGGGGATAGGCGCTGCTGGTATGCCGCTGGTCGGCGGGGTTGCAGGCGAGGTTGCGGTATTCATTCCCCGTATCGGTTTTCAGGGTGATCAGGTGCTTGTCACCCTGGAACGCGAACGGCGGATACATTTTAGGCAAGTCCCCTTCCAGGGGAAGCTGGAACATCCATTTTCGGTCTTTCAGATATACCCTTGCAGGCGCGATGGTATGATCAACTTTCGCGATCACATGGCGTGATGCGCTTTCAAAGGCGATCACATCGCCCGGCTGATATTCGCCATGAAAAAATTGAAGCGCCTCATCTTCTGCGGCAATCGAGGCAAGCGTCTCGTCTTTACGGATGATACTGATCTGGTTCATGTTCGGTCTCCTTATGGATGATCTGTGTGTACCCACTATACCATCGGAAAATCCTCCTGTCCATGACAGGAATGGGGCAACACTGCAACGTTTTATGCCATGTGCGATATATGAAGATTGTTTTGTGCCATGACATTGGTTTTATGGTATGCTTCTGAAGTGAATAACGGGAGGAGGAACAACGTTTGACTGATAAGAGCAACGAATATCGTATTGTTCGCAAGCAATACATAAGCGATGCGGACTATACGCAGATCTCTGCTTTGCAGCGCGTGTGCGAGGATGCGGAGGGGATTGCCCTCAAGCTGGAGCTGGACTATAAGCTAGCGGATGCCCAAAATCGCAAGGAGTTGATCAATGATCCGACAGTGAATGAGTTTATGTGTTATCACGAGGATACGCTGATCGCTTATCTGGGCATATGCGGGTTCGGTGAACAAACGGATCCTTTGGAGCTGACCGGAATGGTACATCCGGATTACAGACGAATGGGGATATTTCGGACGCTTTCAGAGCAGGCTTTGGCAGAGTGCCGCCGCAGAAACACACGGCTCGCGCTGGGCCTGTGTGACCGGAAATCGGAAGCGGGACAGGCGATGCTTCACAAACGGAGCGATGCGCTGCATCATACAGAGTATGAAATGGTATTACAGGGGAAACCTGAAGCTCCGGGTGAAGATCAGCTTCGGGGCGTAAACTTGCGCAAAGCCGTAAACGCAGACGCAGCAGAACTGGCCCGACAGGACAGCATCTACTTCGGAGAGGAGTTCGGCCAGGGCACTGAAGCCGCATCGAAAGCCTATGTCAAAATGCCGGAAGAAGAGGAAAAGCGGGGGTTTATCATCTACCTCGCGGTGAAGAATGGCGCGGTAATCGGCAAGGTCAACCTGCAGATAAGCAATGGCCTGGGTGGTATCTATGGGCTGGGCGTATTGCCGGAAGAGCGGGGCAAGGGCTACGGGCGCGCGATATTGCGGCTAGCCGTACAAAAGCTGATCGAAGCTGGGGCGGAAACCGTGTATTTGCAGGTGCTGACGGACAACGAAAAGGCGCTTGCGCTATACCGGTCCTGCGGGTTTGAAACGAGATCTGTGATGGACTATTTTATAATTGGGTGATAACAAAAACAACCCCCGACGGAAACTCCGGCGGGGGTTGTTGCATTCTGACGGCACTATGATAATCTTTGTTTGAAATCGGAATACCCGAACGTGCGGATGAGCTCCGTTTCACCGTTTGGATGCAAAAGGGCAATGCCTGGCAGCGGCATGCCGTTGAAGGTGTTGTTTTTTACCATGGTGTAGATTGCCATATCTTCAAACACCAGCAAATCGCCGGGCTTGAGGGGATGATCAAACGAATAGTCACCAATAATATCCCCGGCCAGGCAGGTGGGCCCGGCCAAGCGATAGGTGTGCGCTTTTTCGCCGGGCTGACCCGCGCCATGCAGCGGCGGGCGGTAGGGCATCTCGATAACATCGGGCATGTGGCAGGCGGCGGAGGCATCCAAAATCGCAATCTGCATTCCGTTTTCGACGATATCCAGCACGCGTGTCGTCAAATAACCTGCGTTGAGCGCAACGGCCTCGCCTGGTTCTAGATAAATCTCCACATCATACTTCGCTTTGAAACGGCGGATACAATCCACAAGAGCCTGAATATCATATCCGGGCCTGGTGATGTGATGTCCGCCGCCAAAGTTTACCCAGCGCATTCCGGGCAGAAATTCGCCGAACTTTTCCTCGACCATCGTAAGGGTTTCGATCAAGGCGTCGGCGCCCTGCTCACATAGGGTGTGGAAGTGCAAGCCGTCGATCCCGGAGAGCAGATCTTTCCGAAAGTTTTTGCGCGTAACGCCCATGCGGGAAAAGGGGGAACAGGGATCGTAGATGGCATGGTCCTGTGTGGAGCACTCCGGGTTGATGCGGATGCCGCAGTGCTTGCCGGCGGCCAAAGCGCGGGCATTAAACTTTTCCCATTGCGCAAACGAGTTGAATACAATATGGTTGCAAAGCGAGAGGATTTCATCGAAATCCGCGTCCTGGTAGGCGGGGGAGAAGATGTGCGTTTCGCCGCCCATTTCCTCATGTCCGAGCCGCGCTTCATAGAGTCCGCTGGCTGTGGTACCCGCGAGGTACTTGCCGATCAGCGGATACAGGTTGAACATCGAAAACGCCTTTTGCGCAAGCAAAATCTTACACCCGGCCTGCTCGGATACGGATTTGAGGATGGTCAGATTGTCGATCAGCTTCTGCTCATCCACCACATAGCACGGGGTGGGAAGCGCTTGCAGATCGCGGATGAGCTTGTCCATCAGTCTACGAGTGTGGGGTTGAAGTCTTCCTGCCAGGGCAGGCCCCATTTGTTGAGCGCATCCATAAAGGGATCGGGATCAAACTCCTCCATGTTCCATACGCCGGGTTTGTTCCACTGTCCGGTCATCACCAGCATCGCGCCGATCATCGCGGGTACGCCCGTGGTGTAGGAAATCGCCTGGCTGCCGACCTCGCGGTAGCACTCCTGGTGGTCGCAGATGTTATATAAATAATAGGTTTTGGGTTTGCCGTCCTTCACACCCTGGAATATACAGCCAATGTTGGTTTTACCCTTGGTACGTGGCCCAAGCGACGCCGGATCGGGCAGCACGGCCTTCAAAAACTGCAAGGGAACAATCTGCTGACCCTGGAACTCGATAGGCACAATGGAGGTCATGCCGACGTTCTCCAGGCACTTGAGATGGGTCAGGTAGCTCTGCCCGAAGGTCATGAAGAAGCGGATGCGCTTGATGCCCTTCAGGTTTTGGCCAAGGCTTTCTAGCTCTTCGTGGTGCAGCAGGTACATATCCTTTTTGCCGATGCCTTTGAAATCGTACTCGCGCTTGATTTCCATGGGCTCGGTTTCCACCCAGTGACCATTCTCCCAGTAGCTGCCCTTGGCTGAGACCTCGCGGATATTGATTTCTGGGTTGAAGTTGGTGGCGAAGGGATAGCCGTGATCGCCGCCGTTGGCATCGAGGATATCCAGATAGTGAATTTCATCAAACTGGTGTTTTTGCGCATAGGCGGAAAATACTCCGGTTACGCCGGGATCAAACCCGCTGCCAAGAAGCGCGCAAATGCCCGCTTCCCTGAACTTCTCCCGGTATGCCCACTGCCAGCTGTACTCAAACTTGGCGGTGTCCTCCGGCTCGTAGTTGGCGGTATCCACATAGTGGGTTTTGGTCTGGAGGCACGCGTCCATAATCGTGAGATCCTGGTAGGGGAGCGCGAGATTCAGCACAACATCAGGCTTGAAATCGTTGATCAGCGTGACCAGCTCGTCCACATGGTCGGCGTTCACCTGTGCGGTGCGGATTTTGGTTTTGCCGCCGGAAAGCTTTTCCTTCAGGGCGTCGCACTTGCTCACGGTGCGGCTGGCAATCAAAATCTCTTCAAAAACATCGCTGTTCTGGCAGCATTTATGGATAGCAACCGAGGCCACGCCTCCGCAGCCGATAATCATACATTTTCCCATGGGTTACGCTCCTTTCATTTGGAGAAGAATCTCCCGGACCAGTTTGCAGGCAACGGCGGTCGATGCGCCACTTGGGTCATAGTGCGGGGCAAGCTCCACCACGTCGCAGCCGACAAGCTCAACCTTGTGCAGCTTTAATACGGCGGACAGCAAATCGGTAAAGCTGACGCCGCCGGGCTCCGGCGTACCGGTGCCGGGGAACCAGGCCGGGTCAAGGATATCCAGGTCCAGGGTAAAATAGACGGGCTTGCCTTTGAGCGCCGACAGCGTTTCGGCAAAGCCGGATAGGGAAAAACGGTGCATATCGGTGTGCGCGTCGGCAAATGTGAACTCGTCTTTTTCGCCGCTGCGGATGCCAAACTGGTGAATACGCCCGTCGCCAAGCAAGTTCCACACCCGGCGGATCACCGTTGCGTGGGACATGGGCTCGCCCATGAACTCATCGCGCAGGTCGGTATGCGCGTCCAGATGCACAACGTGCAGGTCGGGATAGCGTTTTTGCATTGCGCGGATGGCGCCAAGGGTTACCAGATGCTCGCCGCCAAGCATCAGCGGCCGTTTCCCGGCAGAGAGAATCTCGGCGACCGTTTCCTCGGTCATCTCCAGCACCTTATCAGCATTGCCGAACGGTAGTTCCAGATCGCCGATATCACAGATGCTGCAATCGGCCAAGTCGCGGTCGGCATAGGGCGAATAGGTTTCCAGGCCGTACGAATCCTGCCGGATGGCATTTGGCGCAAAGCGCGAGCCGGGCCGAAACGAGGCGGTACCGTCAAACGGTACCCCCAAAAGCACCGTATCGGCAATGGCATATTCCATGTCGCAGCCGATAAACGTCAGCACGTTTTTATTCATCCTTTTGCAAGGCCTCCTCCACATAGTTGGGCAGCGCGAACGCGCCGATATGCAGGTTGGTGTTGTAATAACGGGTTTGAATCTGTAAAGCGTTCCAGCGGGCTGCATCCAGATCGTTCACCGGGTGCAGGGTGTTGGAAGCGAAGCCGAACAGCCAGTGGCCGGTGGGGTAGGTGGGTATATGTGCCTGATACACCTTGTTGATGGGGAATACGCTGCCGCAGCGCACGTGCGCCCGCCGCAAGAGGATTTGATCCTTCAGGTAAAACGGGTCATCGTGCTGGCTGACGAGAATACCGTCCTCGGTCAGGGCGTTGTGACAACCGCCGTAAAACTCCTTGGTGAACAGCACCTCGCCGGGGCCGGAGGGATCGTTGGAGTCGACGATAACCAGATCGTACTGCTCCTTGTTGTGGCGGATATACTTCAATCCGTCCATGAT
>ERZ795057.2841-NODE-2841-length-12500-cov-6.937565_pt1 | contig 12500 bp, 9 predicted proteins | sample MGYA00375141_ERZ795057 | MGnify/ENA primary metagenome ERZ795057 (study PRJEB30186, sample SAMN05720163) | activated sludge metagenome | isolation source: Anaerobic digester | place: Hong Kong | collected 2015-01-26 ... | reverse complement strand
AGAGCAACGTAGCTATTTGGAAGAAAATCTTGGCAAAACGATTCTGCCGTTGTCCCTTCTCGAAAACAAAACACTGATCGGATCTAATCCATTGGAAGTTTTGTTGTTTTATAAAAAAGATTGGACGTATGAACAATTCGGAGAAGCTTTTCTGAAAGCGGCGCATTACTTCAATCTCTTTTCGAGCCGCTTGATCAGGATGGATGAGGATCGGTATGCGTTACACTACTGCGCGGACGGCGTTGAGTTTAATTTTTTACCGCCCATGGATGCCACCTCTGATAGCGTCGATATTGAGGATATCCGGAAGAAGATCAAAAAGGTTAAAACATTGCCCGGCGGGCCGCTGCTTTGTCTTACGGGCATTGCCGTGAAAGACGGAAAATTCGGCGGCATCAGTTGTTCGCACGTGATTGCTGATGGATTTTCATTGATTCTTTTCCTGCATTTATGGGGGTGTATTATCGAAGGCAATGAGCTCCCGCTGCCGTCGCCTCAACGATTATTCAAAGGAGAACCCGTTAAATCCGAACGGATTGATCCATTGTTCTTTCCCCCTTTGTCTGATTTAAACGATGAAATACAGAATCGATATCAATCAAGTCATGCCCGGATCTATCAGAAAAGAGAGTATTTTTCGGATGAATTTCTCCGTGAACACAAGCAGAAGGCAAAATCAACCCATGAGAAATATGAGGTTTCCGATAATCAGATTATGGTGTCCTGTTTATTGAAAAAATATCATCGTCACATCTTGCCGGATACTGACAAGGTCCGATTAAGGCATCCCGTTAATTTGAGAGAGATACACCCCGACATCGATCCCATGTATATCGGCAATGCCTTTTTCTTCAGCTGGACGGAGTTTACCAAGGATGAAATCGATCAGTTGTCCATATATGAGATTGCTTACCGCCTGAAAGAATCCATCCGGAGCGCGAGAGATCAAAATTTCATTCAGGACATATCCTATGTGTCGAAATACGGGATCGAATTCAAACCGGATATGTTCAACCATTACAATGCGACCGATATGGATACGGATATCCTTTCAACCAATTTAGCGCATATGAACGATCTGGCGTCTCTAGGCATCGGGCCGGATAAGGGACGCTTTTTATATGTTGATTTGCCGATTCAAAACAGCTTTATCATGTTAAAAGAGAAAAGCGGCGAAGTGTTTGCGCAGATCACCAGCCGATATCCTCTGCCGTCATAGTGCGTGATTGCATTCCATGAAAATGCCTATGTTGTCATTCATTGCACAAGCGCGGAATTCTTTGCATTCCCGAAGCAGGATTGCCTTATGGTAAAAATTTATCTTGACTTATAGGGGTATAATTTCTAAATGAAGCCCCATTTTGCAGATGCTATAAGGGCGCCTGGGACTATTAAATTCAGGTAAAAAAGACGACGAAGCGTTATACCCGGCGGAAACTATAACGATCTTTAACAGGTGGTTTGACGTTGATCATTACGGCTGCCGGTAATGTTCCATTTTCCCGGAACATAAAGGTTTTATCATTTTGTTATTGAAGGCATTTTGAATGTTAAAAGTAATCAAGAGTTTTGCCGCTGATCCGGTCAGTCTCGAGTTGCGGACTGAAGCATTGCTCGAAATCGGAGCGGACAGCAGAAGCCAGACTGGTGAAAACGGCCTGACGCCGTACGGCACCACCCCCGGACCGCGCAATGCCGTGCCTCTTGGCTCCTGCACGGCATCATCACCTCTTCAACGGGTTTTCGATGCTGCGGTTACCCAGCATGCCCAACTGCGCGATGCTCATCTGCAGGGCGAATTGCTGCAACATATCCGTCATCGTTATTGCCGGATCAGGATGGCTGTTCGTCGTCATTTAAGAATCAGCCGACAGGATGTGCGCATCGCGTTGACGCCGTCCGGCACGGATGCCGAGCTTCTGGTTTTGGCGCTGGCGCTGGGTGATCGAAGCCGTCCGCTTTGCAATATCGTCGTCGGACCGCAGGAGATCGGCAGCGGCAGTTCACTGGCTGCCGCCGGTCGATACTTTGACGCGGTGGTGCCTCACGGTCCGCGGCAGGTCAAGGATACTCCCATTTCTTCAGCTATTGCCAGGCTTGTCCATGTCGAAATGATACCGATTCGCGATGCCAACGGTTGCGTGCGTGAGCCGGGGGATATCGATGCGGAGACCGATGCGTTGATCCATGAAGCGCTCGCAAAACGGGAGCGCGTGCTCATTCATATCGTCGCACACAGCAAGACCGGTATCTTTGCTCCGGGAATATCCGCGGTAAGAAAGGCGCAGCGAAAATATCCGCGCGACATATCCGTTGTTGTTGATGCCGCCCAGGGGCGATTCAGTCGTAAAAGCCTGAACGCTTTTTTGAAAAATGGTTTTCATGTTCTCTTTACGGGATCAAAATTCTATGGAGGCCCCGCTTTCTCGGGCGCTCTGATGGTTCCGGGTCGTTACGATTCCATGATCAGGAAGCTGCCGCCACTGCCAGTCGAGTTTGGCCATTATTTCAGCCGGTGGGATTTGCCGGAGGAATGGTCTTCATTGTCTTCGGAACTTCCACACGACTATAACCTCGGCCTGCTGCTTCGCTGGTTTGCCGCGTTGGAGGCTATCAAAGCTTACTATTCCGTACCGGGACGAAACCGGCTTGCCATTTTAAAGCGTTTTGAAAATGGCGCATTAAAGGAATGCGGCGCGTATCCGTGTTTCAAATGTGATCGGGTTGAACCCGTGCAATTTCCGAAAGGGAAGGAAAGGCTCCTCGAGTCGAGAACGAGTGTGTTTTCATTTTTTATGCGCGTGTTGACCGATTCCGGAGAACTGCGTTATCCGGGAAATGACGAGCTTAAAGCAATTTGCAAATGGATTAATGAAGATATTTCCCGATTTGCCGCCGGAGAATCGTCTGTTCTGAAAAAAGTGCTCGCCTCAACGTTCAATATCGGGCAGCCGGTTTCAATCGGGAGTGAAAAACATCCGGCTGTTTTGAGAGTTGCCCTGGGCGCGGCGCTGGTTACCGACGTCGGACTTCATCGTTCCTGCGGCGCTGTTCGGGGCGAGCGGTTGGCCTGGCTTGATGAACAAGTCCGTAATGTCTTTTTCAAACTTGACTGGATTTCGCGGAATTATATTCTGCTCGCCCAGGCTAAGGAAATGCCCTGATAAATTTTAAAGAGGCTAAGATGGATGCAAGAATTCCTGTAGAAAAGGCAGCACAGGTTTTCCGGATTGCCCGTGAATCCGGCATTATTTCATCGGCGGACACTGCCGTAATTTTTCATGATCTCGGCCGGATGGAAGGCCGCATCAAGCGGTTGCAGATACTTTTCCCCGAATCGGCCCTGCATGCCCTGGCTATCAAGGCCAATCCGCTGGTCGCGTTATTGAAGCGCGCAGTTGCCGCCGGAGCCGGTATGGAGGCCGCCTCCATCGAAGAAGTTCATCTTGCCCTGGCCGCCGGATGCCCGCCGGAAAAGATTGTTTTTGATTCTCCCGCCAAAACAGACGCTGAACTTGCTTTTGCTCTGAAGAAGCGAATCCACATTAACGCGGACGGTTTGCAGGAACTGAAGCGTATCGAAGAGATGATTGCCGCGGGCAGCGATCATGGACGTGTAGGATTGCGTGTCAATCCCCTAGTTGGAGCAGGGTCCATTGCCATGACCAGCGTGGCGGGAAAAAATTCTCATTTCGGCGTTTCTCTGGATGATAAACATCAGGATGTCATCATGAAGGCTTTTGCGTCCTGTCGGTGGCTTTGTGGACTCCATTCCCACGTCGGGTCTCAAGGCTGCGAATTATCGATGCTGACCGCCGCAGCGGACCGTATTTGGAAATTCCGGCAAACCGTTCATCAGGAAATCGGACGGGAACAGATCAACGTGATGGATATCGGAGGAGGGGCGCCGGCGTTATACTCTGATGCGGAAAGTCGTTTTTCGCTTGAGGACTATGCTGAAGCTCTGAAACGGGAAGTTCCCGGACTGTTTGAGAAGGATATTCGTCTTGTCACCGAATTCGGCCGTTCTGTTCTGGCCAATTGCGGTTTTGCCGTAGCCAGAGTCGAGTCCGTCAAACAAATATCGGACCGACGGATTGCCGTCGTGCATCTCGGCGCGGATTTCCTGTTGCGGCCGGTTTACCAACCGGAATTCTGGCATCATGACTGCTCGCTGCTGGATACCCGCGGCTATGTAACGTCGGGAGATCCGGCGTCATGGTCGCTGGCGGGTCCTCTCTGCTTTTCCGGAGACTGTTTTGCCGGAGGCGTGATGTTGCCGCCTGTTCATTCCGGTGACCATATTGTTATCCGGGATACCGGAGCATACACATTGAGCCTGTGGTCGCGACACTGCAGCCGGGCAATTCCTCTGATCATCGGTTATGATGAAGCGGATGATCGGAATATCCGTTTTGTGACGCTGCGCCGTCGTGAAACCGTTGACGATATCGTCTCGTTCTGGAGCCCGTGACGTAGAAGCCATCGACGATGACTGAATCCCGATTTTCCCCTTCAATGCTTATTTGATCAAACCGTGACATTGCTTGAATAACATGGCCAGACCGATTCCAAGCAGAAGAATCCCCACGGTAACATTTAAAATCTTCGCGGAGGTCCTGTTGGCGAACATGGAAGAAAACCAGGCGCCTGACGTCGCCGAGCAGATGCAGGCTGTCAGGATGGCGAGGTCAGGGACGCCTCCGATGATGAAATGAGAAAAAGCTCCGATTAATGCTGTAAAGGCCATAATATAAAGACTGGTTCCCAGCGCCGTCTTAAGTTCATATTGAAGCAGGAACACCAGAGCAATCAAAATCATCAGACCGCCGCCGATGCCGAATATTCCGCTGATGAGCCCGATGACAGCTCCGCTCAAAAGGGTCGTCCATACGTGCTTGCGGTTTAAGTTTTCGGGTATGCTTTCGAGGGGACTCTTTACAGGCGCCACCAGGAATTTGCCGCCCAGAAACGTTGTGCTAAAAATCAAGCCATATCCAATGGCATTGTCGGGGGTATGGGCTCCGATATAGCTGCCGAGGGCGGTGAAGACAAGTGTGGTCATCAATAAATAATAACTTCCCCGGAAATTTACATGGCGGTTTTTCCCGTACATAATGGCGGAGGCCGTTGAAGAAAAAATATCGGCAGCCAGTGCGATTCCGACTGCTGCATAAGCGGGAACGTCTAAAAAAGTAATGAGCACCGGTGAAATAATAATTGCAGCCGAAATGCTGCTGAGGACTGTGGCCAGACCTGCGGCAAAACCTGTTATGATACAGCAAACGATTTCTGCCGTCATAGATAAAGCCTGCCGGGCTTGCTTATAGTGGTCAATTTGTAAGTGATAATAAGCATATGGGTTGCGCTTATATGCGGCATCATTCTTCAACCCTTTTTTATAAAACCGTTTTGTGTCGTCAAAATTACTTCTTGTTATATGGTTTTTTCTATAATACATTATTAAAATTAAATTTCAGAAAAAAGTTCAGACGGGTATATTCTGTCGGACAAGCTGTCGGGAAGGAAACCGGATATGAAAGACCAGTATCAATTTTGTAATATTGATGAAAAGCCGGGGAAAAAAAATTGGGATGACATCCATCGTCATTTGGAGGAATTGTCCTCTGATGAAATCATAGATTTATACTATCGTCTTCGTGATGCGTGCACCGTTTCCGGCGGAGAAGTCTGCTATCCTAACATACAATATCTGCATGCGACAACTTTTGAGAGGGAGAAGGATCGCCGTGAGCAGAGGCAATGGATTCAAGATAAAAAAGGCCTTTCTGACGTAGTGGAATGGTATCGTGAAGCCAGGGATAAATCCTGTGTCTGGTGGCTGGAAAATCACGTCATTGCAAAACATTCCTTTTCCAGTTGCATGAGCTGTGGCGCGTGCACGGCGCTTTGTCCGGCGGCGGAGTTTTATGATTTCAGTCCGCGGGAAATGATGACACTGGTTCAGGAAAAAAATGAAGAAGATATTATCGAATTTTTGAAATCAGAAAAGCTCTGGTATTGTCATCAGTGCGGCTCCTGCAAAACAAAATGTCCGCGCCAGAACAGCCCTTTTGGAATCATTTCTTCCCTGCGTCAGTTGAGTCAGCTGAAAGGGTATCATATTGAAAGCATTCGGGGCAGACAACAGTATTATGCCCGCCATCTCTGGGGAGGTAATCTCTGGAACAGAGCCTGCACGCTGTATTTTAGAAATCCCCTTCCTGACGTCCATCAGGATTTCGGTCCCCGGTTTGCAACATACTTCCGTCACAAGGACGAATTTATGAAAAAGATTGGGGCGCATCCCGATATGGACGGTCCCTACTCGGGAAGAAAGATTGCTCCCGCCACGCTGGATGAATTGAGAAGGTTATGGTTCGCCGGAGGCGCGTTGTTTTTGTGGTCGTTAATTGAAGAGGCCGCTCAAAAACAGGCGCGGGACATGAATGTATCTATTGACGAATATCATCTGAAAGTAAAAACCGAAGGCTGAAGATTCATGGTCAATTACAATCAAGAAGGACGCCAAAAACTCTGGGGAAAATATTCCAAGGATATACCGGGTGACCATTATTTCCTCACGTTCAGTTGTATTTTGGGCAGTTTTTACCCCGCATCGGAAACCATGGTGCCCGGAATTTATGATCTTCTGGATGTGAACTGGAAAACGCAGTACGAATCCAAATCGGGCTGGTCCTGCTGCACGGCCATCGGTTATCACGGTGACATTATGCCCATTGAAGCGACGCTCCTGACAGTGGCCCGGCTCTGGTCCATTGCCCAGGACGCCGGCATGAACGTCATTACGCCGACGTGTGTGACGTCTTTCGGCACTTATTGTGAATGCAAGGAACTCCTGGAACAGGAACCGGATTTGAGAAAAAAAATCAAAAGATTGTTGAAGGAAACGTGTGATCGTGAATTTGAGATTCCCGAATACCTGGTCCATGTCAGCGATATCTATTACCATCATCGCGAAAAAATAAAAAAACACTTTCAATATGGTCTGACGGAAGCGAAGACGGGTCGGCCCTTGCAGGTTGTGGATCAAATCGGCTGTCATTACAGTAAACTTTTTGCGGACAAATATTCCCTGGGCGGTTCCGAATATTGCGAGGTTCTGTCGGGAATGGTGCGCGCCTGGGGAGGCGAAAATATCGACTACCCGGAGCGTCGTCATTGTTGCGGTATGGGATTCCGGCAGTGCATGATACCGCCCAATCGCGGAGCGACCATATCCAATGTTTATAAAAAGATAAAAAGCATGGCTCCTTTTAACCCCGATTTGATTTTAACCAATTGTCCCGGATGTCAGGTGTTTATGGATAAGGAACAATGGGCGATCCATGAAGTAACGGGAGAAAAATATTTTATTCCTGTTCTGACCTACCAGGAACTGGCCGGTCTTCTGTTGGGCTGGGATCCGTATGATGTTGTGGGTATTGATGCCCATACGGTGCCGGTTGAACCGTTCCTGGATAAAATAGGCATTGTGTATGACCGAAAAAAATCCATGCATCTGGAAAAAACCGGCTCCTATGATGAATAAGAAAATGATGAAAAGCAAGGTTCTGATCATTGGCGGCGGCGTGACCGGACTGGTTGCGGCCGTTTCTCTGGATGAATTGGGCATTGATTCGATCATTGTTGAAAAAGAACCAGAATTGGGTGGAAAAGTTAAGAAATATTCCAGGGTCTTTCCGGATTTTCGCAGCGGTAAAACGATTACTCAGAACCTGATTGCAAAAATTCAAAAGTCATCACGTGTCCGCTCTGTTGTTTCCACATCCGTTGCGTCGGTGGAAAGAGTCAACGGATGGTATGTTGTGACGGATTCCAATGACACTAAATATAAAGTCAAGGCGATCATATTGGCCTGCGGTTTTGACGTTTTCGATGCGCGCTGTCAGGACGAGTATGGATACGGTGTCTATCCTAATGTTGTCAATTCGCTGGAACTGGAAGCATTGCTGGAAGCCCAGGAGCTTCAAGGATGTTCCTTAGTGAGGCCCTCGGACGGAAATCCGGCCAACAGGATCGCCATCATCTTTTGTGTCGGATCGCGCAGCAGACGGCTGGGCAATCCCTATTGTTCGAGGATCTGCTGCTCATACAGTACAAAACAGGCTATCGAAATCATCGAAAAGAATTCCGACGCCAGCGTCACCTGTTTTTATATGGATATCAGAACCTATGACCGAGGTTTTGAAGAAATGTATCAGTACGCTCAGGAACTTGGCGTGAAATACGTTCGTGGACGCGTCTCGGAATGCAGCGCTCTGCCCAATGGAGATATTCAGGTACGGGCGGAAAACACCCTGTTGAGCAAACCGGTACAGGGAATTTTCGATATTGTATCCTTATCCGTGGGCATGATGCCGTGCAACGATGCGGCCGAACTTGCCGAACTCTTCGGCATTGAACGCAGCGACGATGGCTTTTTTACCAGGAAAGACAGATTTTTCTTCCAGCATGACACGGTGAAGGAAGGTATTTTTCTTGCCGGCAGCGTAACAGGACTGAAGCCGATCAAGGATTGCCTGCTGGAAGGAACATCGGTAAGCAGTCGGGTCGCTGCTTATCTGAACAGGAACAAATAGTCATGGAAAGCAGTGAAACAAAAAACGCCGACTACGGTTTCAGGATAAAAGGAAATCCGGTTCTTCTTTACAAAGACCGTTCGCTGGCGGCCGATGAATCAACGCATCAGATGGAAAAAGCCCTGCGCCAGATGAGCATGGAATATTATGTTCTGGACCGTTGTATGCAATGTGGAATCTGTTCCAGTGCCTGCCCGAATGCTTTGCTGAAAAAAGAAAATATTTTTACGCCGAGGACTTTTATTGAAAAAACACGTTTGGGATTGCTGGACCTCAACAGCGATGATCTCTGGTCGTGTACACATTGCGGCAGTTGCCGGATCGCATGTCCTTTCGACATTCCTCTGCCGGACGTGATGGCACAGTTGCGCCATCTGGTTGTTGAAAAGGGTGCCGGTTATGTCCCCGTGTCCATAAAGCGTTCGATTTCTTCGATCGCGTCATGCGGCAATCCGTGGAAGGAGGGCGCCATGGATAGAAAGAAATGGCTTTGCGCTACCGGACTGCCTGAAACCGACGGATATGATGAGAGGAGGGTTTGTGTTTTTCTGGGATGTCTTGCCGGATATGATCGTCGGGCGCGCCAAACAGCCGAGGCGGTCATACGCATTCTTCAAACGGTCGGGGTCCCTTTTAAAATACTGGCTGATGAAGAAGTCTGTTGCGGGGATACCGTGCGCAGGATCGGTGATTTTTCTACGGCGGAGAAGGTTGAAAAACTGAATAGAAAGAATATTATAAAAAACAATGTTGAGACGATGTACGTGTTATCTCCTCATTGTTTCAGTGCGTTTAAGGATGTCCGCCGTTCCGACGCCATGGAAAACATCCGGACTGATCTGCTTATTGAGCTGATATACCGGTTGTTCATCGGGGGGGCTTTCCATTTTACCGCAAGAATTGAGAAGAAGGTTACATTTCATGATCCGTGCTTTCTCAGCAAACATCTGGGCATCATTAATCAGCCGCGGGAAATTCTCAGAGGGATTCCCGGAATAGAAATTTTGGAAATGAAACATCACGGGAAAAGAAGTTTGTGTTGCGGCGGAGGTGGCGGCGGTATCTGGCGGGATGCAGTAAAGGGCGAACGTTTGTCTGAAATTCGTCTGGATGAAGCTATGGAAACCGGCGCTCAAACCGTTGTAACCAGTTGCCCCTATTGTCTGTACATGCTGGAAGATGCCAGACGGGGGGATGAAAAATATCAAAACCTGGAGATAGTGGATCTTTTCGAATTCATCGGGGAAGGAATAAGCCATGAAAATCATTGATTCCAGAGTGCGATTACGCACAGAGCAGCTTCTTAAAATTTTCAACGATGATCACACAAAATATTACAGTGACTATGTTCATTTGTACAAAATGACATCGCGGCTCAGTCCGATGCCGGTTGAAGAACTGATCGGCATTGCCGGAGGCCATGACATCGAAAAGATGATGGTTTACGGCCTTTCGGCGGAGGATAATGACCATGTCCTGAATTTGGCGCGCCGGTTTAAAGAAATCATTCCCGTCGCCGGCGTAAGTTCTGACAAGGGAATTCGCCATGCGCTGCAGGATATACAAAAATATTGCGATGCGGGTGCAGCCGCACTATTCATATCACCATTCAGTCTGAATTGTCCGCTGAATGACCGTCTGTATTATCCTCTTTACGGCATCTGCGAACTATCCCGAAAGGCGGTGATCATTCACGGTTCTATACATTTCTGGCGGGGTGCGTATATGTGGCGCGGGCAGCCTCAATACATTGATGAAATTGCCGTTGATTTCCCCGAATTGAAAATTATTGTTTCCCATGGCGGTAATGGTTTCGGGCCGTCCATCCTGGCCGTCGCCCAGCGGCATCCCAATGTATATCTGGAATTCAGCGCACTGAATCCGTCGTATATGGCGCCTGAATTTCTTTATGCCGCCAATACCTACCTGAAAAACAAGTGCATTTTCGGGACGGATTATCCTTTAGTGGATTTTCATGTGGCGATAGGTCGCTGGAAAAAAGTGTTGCGTGAAGATGTGCAGGATTTATTCTTTTACCGGAACGTGTTGGACGCCTTACATAAAGAACCGGTTTCTTATTGAAATGCTTTCTCCGGAGATATGAAAATGGCATTGGGAATTTTTTGTGATATTGCGGATGATTTCAAGCACGGTAAAAATTTTCATTGCGGATCGTTTGTGAAAATTGAAAAAAACGTGGTCATCGGAGATGATGTGTCCATCGGGGATTACGTTTTGCTGAAATCCGGCGTCAGAATAGGAAATCACGTGGAAATCAAGGAATATGTTATGCTGATGTCCGGCAGCAGGATCAGCGACAGGACCAGCATCGGTAATTATACAAAAATCGGAGAAAACGCCGTAATCGGTGTTCGTTGTCAATTCTTTTCCTTTTGCGAAATTCGCGATGCATGCAAAATCGGCAATAATGTTCTGATGGGCAGCCGCGGCACGCTTTCTGCCCATGCGGTTGTCGAAGATGACGTGGTCATGAAATACAGTTTTGTCGTAACGGACACTCCTGATCTTGATCGGGAAGAGGAAAAGAAAGTGGGTGTCATAAAGAAGGGGTCCAAATTCGGCACGAATGTCTGTATCATGCCGGGAGTGACCATCGGTGAAGATGCCGAAATAGGCGCCTGTTCCCAGGTGCGAAACGATGTTCCGGCCAATGAAGTATGGTATGGAAATCCGGCGCGTTTCATGAAGAAACGTAGTCCATAGAAAAATACATTGTTTGTTGTCGTCTGTTTTTATCGGTTGATCTAAGTGACTTGCCGTTAAAGATCCGTTTACACGTCGTCTTTGCGTTTGTAGCCCGAACGGCGATGTCGTCATAAGATGTTGTCTGTGCTTCCGCCCACAGCACCGTTTTGTTTGCGTGGATGCAACGTGAAAATTATTTCAGAAGAGATAGGATGATGAAAACTGACAGCACCGGTCACGCATCAGAAAAACCCTGCCTGGAAGAAAATCTCGTGAAAAATATTCTTCCGTTGTCGACCCTGGACAATGAAATCAGACCGGGAGGGAATCCCATAGAAATCCTGTTATTTTATAAACGAGAGGTTTCTGTTCTGAACATCCAGGATAGTTTCAGGAAGGCCGTTGAGCATTATAACCTTTTTTCCAGCCGCCTGATCATGATGGATCACGACCAGTTTGCATTACAGTATTGTTCCGATGGCGCGGTCATTAACCTTTTGCCGGCGGTGAACGAAACGCATGACAGCATTGATATTGAGCTTATCAGAAAAATGATGACGCACGTCAAAACCTTACCCGGGGAGCCGCTTTTTGCTTTAACGGTTGTTCCCGTCAGGGACGGATATTTAGGCGGCTTCAGTTTTTCACACGCCATCGGCGACGGAGTCTCGTTGATCCTTTTTCTGTTTTCACTGGGGTTAATCATGGCTGGCGAGCATTTCCCTCTGCCGTCGAGTCAGAGGCTTTTTACGGGCAGTCCGCTCAGTGTTGATCAGATAGATAAATCGTTTATTCTGCCGTTGCACGCCTTGAATAAGAAAATTCAAGATAGAATCAGGCAGGCAAATATGCAAACGTACACAACGAGGGAATATTTTTCCGAGGAACAGCTCAAGGCCATCAAGTATCAGGCAAAATCAGCAGGCGAGCACTACGAGATTTCTAATAATCAGATTATGACATCGCTCTTGTTGAAGAAGTATCATCATCATCTGCTGCCCGATGCGGACAGGATTCGATTAAGAAGTCCGGTGAATCTCAGAGAGATACATCCTGATATTGATCCATGCTATATCGGCAATGCGTTATTTGTGAGCTTCACCGAATTTGAAAAAGATGAAATAGACCGCATGCCCGTGTATGAGATTGCTTGTCGATTTAAGAAATCGATTATGCAGATGAGAAATGAAA
>ERZ795057.2838-NODE-2838-length-12504-cov-5.862800_pt1 | contig 12504 bp, 14 predicted proteins | sample MGYA00375141_ERZ795057 | MGnify/ENA primary metagenome ERZ795057 (study PRJEB30186, sample SAMN05720163) | activated sludge metagenome | isolation source: Anaerobic digester | place: Hong Kong | collected 2015-01-26 ... | reverse complement strand
GCCGCAGTCCTGGTGGGAGATGCGGCATGGGCCAGGGCCCAGGGCTATTCTCCCATGGCGGAGATCCTGGGCTATTCTCCGGGAGCCCTGGCGCCGGATCACATGGGGCTGGGCCCGGTGAAGGCGGTGCCCAAGGCATTGGAAAAGGCGGGGCTTTCCCTGGAGGACGTGGATCTCATCGAGCTCAACGAGGCCTTTGCAGTCCAGGTCCTGGCGGTGCAGAGGGAGCTCGGGTTTCCCCTGGAGAAATGCAATATCTACGGGGGAGCCATCGCTTTGGGACATCCCATCGGGGCTACGGGGGCGAAAATCCTTACCACCCTTCTTTATGCCCTGCAGCGGGAAGATAAAGAGATTGGCCTTGCTACGGCATGTATTGGAGGAGGCCAAGGAGTGGCCATGGTGGTACGCCGGCTCTCCTAAAAAACTTTTCAGAAAGCGGAGGGGAAATCTCGCTCTTTTCGGGAGCGGAATTTCCCCTTCGCTTTTATTGAAAAATCCCAGGCCAAAGAAGCAGAACCGCAGGAAAATTTGGAAAGATCCAGGCAATCCGTGAAGGCCACTTCCTACAAGAAGAGACCTTCCCCCTCTTTACGGGCTTCTTCCAGAAGGGCGGTGTCTTTTGCGGCATCCTGAACGTCGCTCAATCCCCCCCGGCAGAAGAGAAGAGGCGTGTTCATTTTGTGAAGGGTACAGCTCTTCTGGAAGGAGAATATCAGGCCGTTGAAAGCGTCTTTGCTTGTATCCCCTCCGGAGGCTACGAGAATTCCCTTTTTTCCTTCAAGCCGAAGGGGGGCGTTCTGTGCCACGTAGGGGAGCAGACGGTCCCGAAGGGCCTGCATGGGAGCACTCCAGGCGTACCAGTAAAGAGGGGTCGCAAAAATCAGGTAGTCCGCTTCCTTTACCGCCGGATAGATTTGCTGCATATCGTCATCCATAATGCAGGGTTTGCCCGTGGTCCAGCAGCGCCGGCAATCCACGCAATCTCCGATATTCAACGAAAAAAGGCGAAACTCCTTAAGTTCCCATCCCTTTTTCAAGGCGGGTTCCACCAGCGCCCGGGCCAGGGTTTCGCTGTTGCCCTCTCTTCTCGGGCTCCCCAGAAAAAGACAGATAGATCCCATGGTCTATTCCCTCCTCAAGAGAAATTTCGGGGAGCAATTCCCCCGAGATAAAGTATAACAGGAAGAAGTTATTTTTCCTTTTCCTCCGCAACAAAATCTTTCTCCACGTATCCGGGGCACTTTCCGCTTTGCGAGCATCCTCCGCAACCGCCGGGGCAGGTTCCTTCCCGGGCGCTTTTCAGGAGGGTCCGCCCCAGGAAGATGGCGGAGAGAACCACGATGGCCACTACTATAAGCGTCTGCATCCGGATCACATCCTTTCAAAATTTTTCTTGTGTCATATTCCCAGATTCAGGAGCGTGCCCAGCTGGAAAACTCCCAGGGAAAGAAGAAAGGCCAGAAACGTGTTGAAGAGAAGAGCGAAAAGCGCCCATTTCCAGGATCCCGCTTCTTTGGCGATACAGACCAGGGTGACGAAGCAGGGAGCGTAGAAAATCACGAAAAGAATTACCGAAAAGGCCTTCAAGGGTGACCATTCTTTGGAACGTTTCAGCACCTTGCTCAGGGAATCCGGCGCTTCCGGATCCGTCTCCCCCAAGGAATAGGCCGTTCCCAGGGTGGAGACGATCACTTCCTTGGCCGCCACTCCTCCCACGAGGGCGATATTGGTGCGCCAGTCGAAGCCCGCCCAGCGGGTGATTTTTTCGATTCCCTTTCCTATGCGGCCCGCCACGGAATTTTCCAGGGCCGTCTCTGCCCGAAGTCCTTCCAGGGCGAAAAGATCTTTCCGGAGTTTTTCTTCCTCCGGGGTCAGCTCTTTTGTGGGAATCTCGTAATTGAGAGCTCGGGAAGAATCCGGAAGAGCGTAGGTTGCCAGGATTTCCTGGCGTTCCGTTTCGAAGAGAGCCTCCTTCTCCGGAGAGAGCAGAGGATAGGTCATCATGGCCCATACGAGGATGGATATCCCCAAAATCACGGTTCCCGCCTTTTTGATGTATTGCCAGGTGCGTTCCCAGGTGTGAATGAAAAGCCCCTTCAGAGTAGGAATGCGGTAGGGAGGCAGTTCCATCACGAAGGGGGTCGTCTCTCCCCGAATAACCGTCATTCGAAGAAACTTCGCCGTTCCAAGGGCTCCTATCCAGGAGATGAAGGTGATGATCAGGAGCATCTCTCCTCGGGCCTGGGAGAAAAAGGTTCCCACGAGAATGGCGAAAATGGGCAGCTTGGCACCGCAGTTCATGATGGGGACGGTGAGAATGGTGGCAAGCCGTTCCTTTCGGGATTTGATGGTGCGGCTTGCCATGACGCCGGGGACCGCACATCCTCCCGCGATGCCTCCGGAGATGATGAAGGGCATGACGGAGCTTCCGTGAAGTCCGAAAACGCGGAAAACCCGGTCCAGCATAAAAGCCATCCGGGCGAGGTATCCCGAATCCTCCAGAAAGGAAATGCCGAAGAACATGAAAAGGATCAGGGGAACGAAGCCCATGACACCTCCCATGCCGTCGATGACTCCTGAAACGATCATGGAGCGCAGGGGACCCTCGGGGAGAAATTTTTCCGCGGTAGAGCCCATCCAGCCGAAAAAGGACTCGAACCATCCTACGGGAATTTCGCTGTAGGTAAAGGTTACTTTGTAGAGCAGCATGAGAATGACCACCATGAAGAGAGGCCCCAGAAAACGGTTTGTCAGAACCAGGTCGATCTTGTCCGAAATATAGAGTTTGCTTTGGTTCGTGGCATAGTTTACGATGCCGTGACTTACCAGAGATTTGATATAACCGTAGCGCTGATCCGCGATCAATGCCTCGGGATAGGTGTTCAGGGTACTTTCCAGGTGCCGGAGAAGCTGCTGATATGCCTCATCGAAGGCCTTGGCCACTTCCGGAGCCTGTTTGGCGCAGTATTCCTTGATTTGCTCATCCTGCTCCAAATATTTCAGGCTGAACCATCTCGGGTCGTAGCGATCTTCGAGCATGGCATGCCCCTTGATACGGTCCTCCATGCGATCCAGGGCTCGGTCGATATCCTGGCCGTAGTTCAGTCGCAGAGGCTGGGGAGGAGGATTGTCTTTTACCGATAGAGCCGCATCCAGGAGTTCTTCCACTCCCTTGCCCGTTCGGGCTACCGTGGGCATGATGGGAATTCCCAGAAGTTCCGAAAGGCGTTCGGGATGGATGGTGATTCCCCGGTTCGAAGCCACGTCCATCATGTTCATGGCTCCGCAGAGGGGAACTCCCATTTCCAGAAGCTGGATCATCAGGTAGAGATGCCGTTCGATATTGGAGGCGTCGATAATGTCGATTACCACTTCGGGTTTCTCCCGAACGAGATAATTCCGAGTTACGATCTCCTCCAGGGAGTAAGCGGTGATAGAATAGATACCGGGAAGATCCACCACGTGAATGGGGGTGCCCCGGTGAGAGAAGGTTCCTTCCTTGAGTTCCACCGTAACCCCCGGATAGTTGCCCACGTGCTGGCGGGCCCCGGTAAGTTCGTTGAAAAGGGTGGTTTTACCGCTGTTTGGATTTCCCGCAAGGGCGATGGTGGTCATAATTCGTCCACCTCCACGTCGATATGATCCGCCTCGCTGTTTCTCAGGGTGAGAGTGAATCCTCGAAGACGCAAGGCCACGGGATCGTAAAGAGGAGCTCTTCCCTGGATGTAGATCTCGGTGCCCGGCACGAGGCCCATGTCGCGGATGCGGCGTCCCAGCTCTCCCTGGGCCCGGATAGCTCGTATAATGCCTTTTTGATTGTCCTTCATGTTGCGCATGGCGATGATGGGCATAGCAGCATTCCTCCGATTTTTGCGAAATTCCCGAGGGAATTTTTCTCGTCATTCCGTTCCGTATAGCGATCGATCCTGTCCGGATTTACGGGGTTGCCGGAAAAAACGTTCTTCCGGGAAAAGAATCCTCGAAATAACGGAAACGGTTTTGGAGGATAGGAATATTTTAGTCTTTTTAATTGAGCCTTGAAAAATTTTCCTCTCCATGGTACGAAAGTATAGCACGGGGAGGAATATTTGTTCAATATGTCAAACAACGTATTTCCCCTTTTTTGAAAGAAATTGAGAAAAAGAAGGGTAATTCAAAATTTTTGGATATTTCCGGGAACTGGTGAAAGGAGTGTGTGAAAGTATGAGGAAAAAACTGGTACTGGGATTGATCGTGGTGATAGCTGGGCTTCTTCTTGGAGCAGGGGCATTTCTCGCTACAAACATGGGCACCGCTTTTATCGGCAAGGTTCTGGTGGAGCAGGCCAAAACGCAGCTCGACGCCTCTCTCACGTTTCAGGAACTCAAGGGCAATCCCCTTCGGGGTTACACCATAACGAACATGGGGCTCTTGAAAGAGGGGAAGCCTCTGGTTCGGGTTCAGGAAGGTTTTATCCGGGTTCGCCTCATGCCTCTTCTTCGAAAATCCTTCGAGCTCGACCGATTGGAAATCAAGGATTTCCAAGCCTTTCCCCGAGAGCTTGCGGCCTCCCTGGAAGCTCTGAAGAACCTTCCCGCCGAGGCTCTTCGGCCTCTCAAAGGAAGCCTTCTCGAAGTGGAGCAGCAAGGAGACACCTTTTATCTGGGAGGCAAGCTTCAGTACGGAGCTCTTCCTCTCGAAGGAGGAGGGTCTTTCCGAATCGGTTTCGCCTCCGGCAAAGGAGGGGGGATAGAACGGCTGGAGATGCTGAGAAGCAGCTTTTCCTTCGGCGTCGGTGGTTTCGAGGGAAAGGGGCTGCTCTATCCCCGGTACGCTATCGAGGGTGAGTTGCATTGCACAAACCTGGAGGAACTCCTGAGAATGCTTGAAATTCCCGGAACTCCCGGGCTCCCCTCTTCCTTCACCGCTTTTCTGGAGGCTTCCGGAACGGGAGCCCAGGATGTAGAGGCTTCGGGAAGGCTCCTGGTACATCCGGGAAAACTTTTCGGAATTCCTTTGGGAGAAAGCGTCTGCGATTTTTCCTGGGCCCGGAATCTCTTGAAAATGGATATTCCCCAATTTCTTCCCGGAGGCATTCCCTTCCGGGGACACGGTTCCTATCAATTTTACGAAAAACCCGGGATTTCCATGCCGGGTATTTTCTCCCTCTTTCTTTCGGCGGAAAAAATTTCCCTGGAGGAGCTGCGAAGCGTGCTTCCTCGGGATCTTCCTCTTGGAGGAATCGTGGAAGAGGGAAGTATCCAGATCGAGGGGAAGGACGGCGAATTTCAAGGGGATATGCAGCTCTACGCTCCCCGGGTTACCCTGGGAGACGAGGTTTTTTCGGAGCTGAAAGCACTGATCAAGCTCCGGGAGGGGAACACTCTGCATATCACAGCCCGGGGGGAAGGCTGGGGAGGCAATCTCGCTCTTTCCGGAAAGGGTTCTTTTCCCGGGCCTTCCCTGGATCTTACCTTCAACACCAAGGGAATCCGTCTGGAACGACTTCAGGCATTTGTTCCTCCTCTTCAGGGATATTCCCTTCGGGGAGATGTCAATGCGGGCGGAACCGTCCGGGGGGTGCCGGGGGCCCTTGTTATCGCGGGAGAAGTGGATTCTCCGAAAATCGCGGTGTCCCATACCTTCGTGGATAATATCCGTATTCCCTATACCTACCGGGAAAAGGAGCAGGCCCTGGTTCTCAAGAAGGCCCAGGCCCGGCTCGAAGAGGGAACCCTTCACCTGGATGGCACCCTTCGGAACCTCCAAACCTCCTCCCCCGTGGGGGAGGGAACTCTTCAGCTGCAAAAGGTTCCCCTGGCCTCTTTAAGCAGCTTGTATCCCCAGCTCGAAGATGCGGGATTGAAAGGGGAGCTCACGCTCAAGGCCTCTTTCCGGGGCCCCCTTGCCTCCCCCGCCGTCGAAGGAGCCGCCTATGTGCCGGTGCTCACCCTTTCGGAGGGGAGCGTGGTACGGCATGCCAAGGGGGAGATAACCCTTGCCCAGGGGGATCTGCCGAAACTTCTCGCGGGGGAAAAACAGGAGCTTGCCTTCAACCTTTCCGCTGCGGATATCCGGCATCCTTCGGGAGTGCTTCTGGAAAATCCCCGGGGAGAACTCGCCTGGAACATGAAGGAAGGGAAACTCCGTATTCCCCTGGTGGAAAGCACGGTGGGCAAGGCTTCTCTGCGGGGACAGGGAGAAATTACCCTGGGAGAATCCGCGGAAAAAAGCGCCTTCCGTTTCGAACTTGCGGGAGAAAATCTGGATGCCTCCCGGCTTTACCGTACCGATGAAGGAAAGATGCCCCTCCGGGGAACCGTACAGATGCGGGGAACCGCCGAGGGAACTTTCGGTAACCCGCGTTTCGAAGTACAGCTCAGCTCCCCTCAAATCCGGTACGATACCCTTACGGTGCAGAAAATAACCCTTCGGGGAGCCGGGGGATTGGAAGGTTTTTCTCTTTCCGAGGGCAATGCGTCGCTTTACGGAGGAAGCCTCAACCTCGCAGGAGGCGTTTCTTTCGGGGAAAAGGGGCTGGAAACGGAGATGAAAGCGGATTTCGCCAATCTCGATCTTCAGGCTCTGGGAAAGGATTTTCCCAAGCTTCGGGATCTGGAAGCCCGGGGACTCGCTTCGGGAACCTTCTCTCTCCGGGGTCCCCTGGATAATCTCCAGGGCAGCGGGAACTGTTCCGTCCCGGAAATCCATCTCTTCGGCCTCAAGGGAGAACAGGTATCGCTCCCCCTCACTCTGGAAAAGGGAACTCTCCGTATTGCAAAAGGGAAGGCCACCCTTTACGGGGGAACCCTGGGAGCCAATTTCTCGGTACAGTTCGCCAAGGGAGCCTGGCGTGCGGACGCGAAGGGAGAGCTCATCTCCATGGGGCCTCTTCTCCGGGATCTCACGAGAAGCGACAAGGGGCTGCACTGCAACGGCGTTCTGGATTTCAAGGGAGCCGGTAACTTTCTCTCCGGAGCTTTGCGGGGAGAGGGGTCCTTTGCCACCTCCCAGGGGCATCTCACCGGAGTTCCCTGGGCGGACCTCATCGCCAAGCTCCACGGAGGGCGCAACGTGGCCTTTCAAAAAATTTCCGGTACCTACGAGCTGGATGCGTACCGCTTTCTGCTGCGTTCCGGAGAGGTCCAGCCTCTGCAGGGAGATCCTCTCTATCAGTATCTTCGGGCATCGGGACCTATATCCTACGAAGGTCCCATGAACATCGCCGTGAACGGTTTGGTGAACGTCCAGCTGGTGAACGCTCTTACGGGGGGTGCTGCGGGAGGCGTGGCGGGGCTCATTCAAAACCCGGGTTCCCTGGAAGGCCTTCTTCAGGGGGTTGTGGGAGGAGCTATGGATCTGGGCAAAAGCCGGGATTTCAGAAAAGTCACCTTCACTCTGGAAGGAACCGCCAAAAAACCGGAAATGCGGAATCTCCAGATGGAGCAGGCTCCCGCTCCTTCTCCGGAATCCCCGGTTATCGCGGTTCCCGAAACGCCTCAGACGGGAACGTCTCCCACTCCCACCCCGGAGCCTCAGAGCGTGGAGGACGTTATCAAGGAGGAGCTTAAAAAAGAAATCTTCAAGCTCTTTGAATGAAGTCCGAAAAAAGTGCAAGGGGCGATCTTAGGAGGTCGCCCCTTTTTCGGAACGTTCATTCTCCAGGGCAATCTTCGGGGCTTATCCAGGAAAAGGGGTTCCAGGCCACTTCCCATAAATGCCCTTCGGGATCCCGAAAATAACCGGAATAGCCTCCCCAGAAGACCTCCTGCATGGGCTTCACCACCGTGGCTCCCGCAGCTTCGGCCTCTTCCATCACCTGATCCGCCTCTTCTTTGGAATGTACGTTGTAGGCCAGGGTTATACCTTCGAATCCTTCCCCTTTCGGGGGTACCGTGGCGTCCTCCGCCAACTCTTCCCGGTCGTAAAGGGCAAGCCATGTGCCGTTCAGTGGGAAAAAGGCGATTTTCTCTCCATCTCCCTCCCGGCGGGGAAATCCCAGCGCCTCGTAAAAGGTGACCGCCCTTTTGAAATTCCGAGTTCCGAGCGTAATCATGCTGATGCGTGGCTGCATACTCTAACCTCCCATTATGAGATATTCTTCGAATCTTTCGGAGCCGGATCATTTCCGGATTTCTCTCATTGTACTATTATTATGCCAAAGCTTTCGATCCGATCCGGAAAAGCCGGGATGAAAAAGGCTTCATCATTCCGATCCCCTATCTTTGGAGGATAGTAGCTTGAGTGAAGCCATAGGAGTGGTAGCATGAAAAAACAGGAAATCACCATTGATGGAATTCCTTCGCTTCTGTACGGCGATAGTTGCGAAAAGTTGTATCTTTTTGTTCACGGTAAAATGTCTTGTAAGGAAGAAGCGGCAAGACTGGCGGGTATTGCAATCCCCAGGGGTTTTCAGGTTCTCGGTTTCGATTTGCCCGAACATGGAGATCGCAAGGGTCATGCCTATGCATGCACCCCTTGGAACGGGGTTCGTGACTTGCAATCCATCGGAAGCTATGCACGGAAAAACTGGAAGAGCCTTTGCCTCTTTGCCAGCAGCCTGGGAGCATATTTCAGCCTGCTGGGGTATAAGGATTTCGAATTCGAACAGTGCCTTTTTCTCTCTCCCATTCTCGACATGGAACGATTGATTTCCAATATGATGCAATGGTCGAAGGTGGATGAAGAAACACTGAAAGAAAAAAGAGAGATCCCCACGGCCTTCGGAGAAAGCCTTTCCTGGGAATATTATAAATATGTGAAAGAACATCCCCTGCATGGCTGGAACAATCCCACATCCATTCTCTACGGCTCGAAGGACGCTCTTACGGAAAGGCACATCCTGGACGATTTTGTCGCTGCCTTCGGATGCGATCTCGACGTTTTGCAGGGGGGAGAACATTATTTCCATACTTTGGAACAGCTTGAAGCGCTGGATGAGTGGCTGTGCCGCAAGGTTTGAGGGCGTAGTTTTTTTGTTTCCCCCGGGCGGGGGTATGCCGTAGCTTCGATTTGAATATCTCCCGTTCTTGGAAATCCTCGCTTCGGATATTGCCGATTTTCTTGAACGCCAAAATGTTAGAAGTGTTCCGTGGTGAAATTTTTTCGATAAAAGGAGTGGAAGAATATGAACGTCCGGGCTGCCGTAATGAACGATATCGAGAGGGTTCTGGCCCTTCAGGAGCTGAATCTGGTAACGAACCTTTCGGAGGAGCAGAAGAAAAACGGTTTTGTTACCACCCCTCTTTCCTACGAGCAGGTGAAAGAGCTCGTATCCATAGAGGGCTTGGCGGTAATCGAAGACTCGGAAAAAATCCTGGGATATGCGGTGGCCGCAGGATGGAGCTACTTCGAGGGGCGCCCCATGTTCGACTACATGCTGGAGCGATTCCGAAAGATAACCTACAGGGAGATCCTCATTACTCCGGAAAATTCCTACGAATACGGTCCCGTATGCGTGGATACTTCCCTTCGAGGCACCTCGGCTTTCCCCAAGCTCTTCGCCAAGAGCCGGGAGATGATGGCCGCGACGTATCTCATCGGGACCACCTTCATCAACAAGGTCAACGAGCGATCCTTTCAGGCTCACACGAGAAAGGCGAAGCTGGACGTGATCGACGAATTCGAGTTCAACGGAAACGACTATTACGGCCTAGCCTTTCTGACGCGCTGAAAAGCTCTTCTTTCGAGATCGGGGATATAGAACCGGGCTTTCTTCAGAATTTTCCGAGGAGCTCGTATTCTGCGGGGGCGGAAGCTCCGGGCGGCAGGAAAAGAGGAAAAATGAAAAAGATCGCTTATCTTTATGTCTGCGACACCATGGCGGATTGGGAAACCGGTTATATTACTGCGGAGCTTCATTCAGGGCGGTATTTTCGCAAGGGTGCTCCATCATACGAGGTAAAGACGGTGGGGCTCTCTTCCGCTTTGGTTACCACCATGGGAGGTATCAAAATATTTCCGGACCTTTCCGTGGCGGAAATGGCGGAAACCCATGCGGGGATCCTGATTCTACCCGGAGGAGATTTGTGGCTGGAATCGTTTCACGATCCCCTGTTCGATAGGGTAAAGGCCTTTTTGGATGCCCGTATTCCCGTAGCCGCCATCTGCGGAGCCACCATGGGGCTGGCAGCCAGGGGCTTTTTGGATGCATGCGGTCACACCAGCAACGATTTGGGGTACCTGAAAGCCGTATGTCCCGCCTATCGAGGAGAGTCGTTCTATCTTTTCCAACCCGTGGTAACCGGGGGAAACCTTATCACCGCTTCGGGTATCGCTCCTCTCGACTTTGCCCGGGGGGTTCTGGAAAAGCTCGATGTCTTTTCTCCCGCCACCCTGGAAGCGTGGTACAAGCTGTATCAAACCGGAGAAAGCGCATACTTTTTCCGGCTTATGGAGAGCATGTCCCGGGAAAGTAACGAGGCATAAAAAAAGTGGGGATTTCCTCCCGGGTGCCCGGAGAATGCGGAAAATAGAGATTTGCAAAGGGGGACGAAAAAGTATGAACGCCGGAAACGTAAAACTTGCGGCCAGGCTGCTTTCCGTAATGGAGGAGGATATCTGTCCTCTCACGGAAAGGGAGGTTCCCAAGGGGAACAAGGTTTTCGGAGCCGCCATACTGCTTAAAGAGGACTGGTCTCTCGTGGTGGCGGGAACCAACCGGGAGGGGGCAAATCCTTTGTGGCACGGTGAAATTGCCACCATGAACGATTTTTACGCCCTGCCTTCCCACCCCCGCCCGGAGGAATGCCTTTTTCTCTCCACCCATCAACCCTGTTCCATGTGCTATTCCGCTCTTGCCTGGGCGGGATTTCCCCAGGTGTACTACCTTTTCGGTTTCGAAGAAACCCGGGATCTCTTTTCCATCCCCCACGATATCCGCATCCAGCAGGAGCTTTTCGGCTGCACCGTGCCGAACAAGAAAAACGCCTTTCTCGAACTTATCTGCCTGCGGGAGATGATTCCTCCGGAACGGGAGGATTTGACAGGGCGTATAATAAGGTTGGAGAAACGTTATGCCAGGCTTGCGGAGGCCTATGAGCAGATTCGGGAATCCTGCGGGGAGATTACCCGGAAGTAAAAGCGGTGTATGGTTTGATCGCCAGGGAGGGAAAGCGAATGAGCGTGAGAATAGAAATTCCCCGGGAGGCTCTTGATACATTTTGCCGTTCCTGGAAGATTACAGAATTGGCGTTATTTGGTTCTGTACTACGAGAGGATTTCGAAGAGCGGAGCGACATTGATATTCTGGTAACCTTTGCATTGGATGCGACCCCTTCACTCTTTGATATGGTTACCATGGAAGATGAGCTAAAGCATATTTTTGGCCGTTCTGTGGATCTCGTGAGCCGTCGAGGGCTGGAAAACAGCCGGAATAGCATTCGCCGACAAGCTATTTTGGAATCTGTGGAGGTTGTCTATGCAGCGTGATTGGGCATACATCCAAGATATTATTGATTCCGCAAAATTGGCATTGTCGTATGTAAAGGGGGTTGATGAGGCATCTTTCTCGTGTAACCTCCAGCTGCAGGATGCTGTTCTCAGGCGATTGGAAATTATCGGAGAAGCCGCTCGGCGAATTTCCGACGAGACGAAAGTAGAGCATCCAAAGGTCCCGTGGCGCCAGATGATTGGGATGCGAAACCAGGTAATTCACATGTATGATGGTGTGGATTTGCATATCGTTTGGCATACGATCCAAAATGATGTATTTCCTTTAGTCGAGATGTTGGAATCCCTCGTTCCGCTGAAAGATATATAGCCTGTAGGGAGATCAAGCCCATTTTTCATTGCTCTCGGCACCAGGCATGTTATGGTGGAAAACGATACATTGATATTGCATTTGAACGGAGGAGAAGCAATGTCCGAGCCTCAGGAGAATGTAACTGTTCGATTGATAAACCAGAAAGTGCGGTTTTCCGGGATTTCGAGCAGCAACCCGGATAAACCGATTACGTTCGATTATGTTCCTCCCATAGGGGATGGAGAATGATATAGCGGGCTTAAGCTGTTGTTCATGAGTTTTGGCGGATGCAGTGCCACATCTGTGGTGTATCTGCTGCGAAAAATGGGCAAAACCGTATCCGGATTGGAAGTGAAGGCGAAAGGGATTCGGAGGGTGGAGCCACCGATAAAACTCGAGAAAATTTTTGTGGAATACCTTCTTAAATCGGAAGATGCAACGGATGCGGATATGCAAAAAGCTCTCCGGATCGCCGAGGAATCTGTTTGCCCGGTCTGGCAGATGATAAAGAACAATACCGAGATTATACCGACATACAAGATTATTTCCGAAGGTTTCTAACGGAAAAGAGGGCTGTTTCTCAGTATTTCGGATGTATGGCATCAAAACGTACCTTTGCAACGGCACTTCAAAAACGGGGGAGTTTAAAAATGCGGGAGCAGGAAGTTTCCTCGGCAATATCACAGATGGTGCACGACCTCTACTGGACTCACGACATCAACTGTGCGCGCACCACGCTTATGGTGCTTTCCAGGCTTTTCGATCACGAAATACATCGA
>ERZ795057.2833-NODE-2833-length-12523-cov-7.930302_pt1 | contig 12523 bp, 9 predicted proteins | sample MGYA00375141_ERZ795057 | MGnify/ENA primary metagenome ERZ795057 (study PRJEB30186, sample SAMN05720163) | activated sludge metagenome | isolation source: Anaerobic digester | place: Hong Kong | collected 2015-01-26 ... | reverse complement strand
CATCCAACGGGAATTTTTAGATATCGTGCTTCATTCGGCAAAAAACCTTTTGCAGTTGATTTCGGATGTCTTGGATTTCTCCAAAATAGAATCCAACAAATTCGATTTGATCCCTGAACGATCTGATATCAGAGAGTTAGTGGACAGCACGCTGGCATTGGTTGAATATCGGTCCATGCAAAAAGACCTCAAACTTGAGAGAGATATTGACAACACCTTCCCCGGCAATGTGTTGATCGATCCGTTAAGATTCAAACAGGTGTTGCTGAATTTACTGACCAACGCCATTAAATTCACAGAAGAAGGAAAAATAACCGTATCGGTTCACCCAAAGCGCATCAATCACGCTCAAAAGCGGCTGGAACTGGCCATATCTGTCAGCGATACGGGAATCGGCATCAAGAAAGAACACCAAAGGATGATATTCGATGCCTTCAGGCAGGCGGATATGTCCATCACCAGAAGATTCGGAGGAACCGGATTGGGGTTGGCAATCTGTAAGCAATTGGTGAAAAAGATGGGCAGTCAACTTCAATTATCCAGTGTTGAAGGCGAGGGCAGCAAATTCTTTTTTGACCTTATCCTCCCCTTTTACGGCGAAGACCCTGTCACAATCTCTCCTGATCGGCCAAATGCCCTTGGTGACCTAGACCTTCATCAGGCGGATTATTCGGGAAAAAAGATCCTCATTGCGGAAGATGATGAGATTAATATGAAACTTGCAAAAATTGCCTTGTCAAGATTTTCAAAAGAGTTGATTCTCATCGAAGCCCGTAACGGCGACCAGGCCTATCAACAATACTTGGAACACAAACCCGATTTGATTTTCATGGATATCGTCATGCCCAATACGGACGGCTATCAAGCCACAGCATTGATCCGTCAACATGACACTCAGATCCCAATCGTCGCCATGACCGCCAAAGCACTCAAAGACGATGAACAGGCTTGCCTTCAAGCGGGAATGACAGCTTATCTTTCAAAACCCATTTCGTTGGAGCATTTAAGAGATACCCTTACGCAATACTTGTAAGAAAAAGGCTTCGTTTATTCCGGCTAATACGTCTTTTTTATTCATCCCAATCGGTTTCGTTCGTAAAAGACGGAATGTTGTATTTTCCGTTTTGATCGATTTTTCCACGATTTTCTTCCATCATTTTGATGAAGGTTTTAACCAGCACGGGATCAAACTGCTCGCCTGAATTCTCCTGCATCTCACGCAAAGCCGATTCCACATCCAAAGGAGCTTTATAGGATCGTTTGGAACACATGGCATCCCAGGCATCAACAATGGTGATGATTCTCGAAAGCTGCGGTATGTCATGGTCATTCAACCCGTTTGGATAGCCCCTGCCATCCCATCGCTCGTGATGATGGAGAACAATTTTGGCAATGGCTTTTAAGCGGCCTGAATTTTTCAAGGTTTCATATCCCCAAACCGGGTGCATTTTGATGATGTCATATTCTTGAGGTGTCAATTTCCCGGCTTTGTTTAAGATTGCATCGGGAATAAGGATCTTTCCAATATCATGAACCAAGCCTGCCCAATAGGCTTGTTTACAATCCGACGGACTTAAATTCAACTCTTGGGATAGAGCCATTGCCAAATTCGCCACATTTTCAGAATGCCCTTTGGTATACATGTCATGAATCTCCAGCATCTTAATAATGGAGATGATGATTTCTCCTGAGTTTATCACGGGGTATAACTGAAAGGAAGCAATAGCGTAAAAGTTAAAAACAAAAAATGCCAAATTGCCACCACGTTAGTGGTGAGGTAAAAATAATTGAACTCACAGGAACAATTTAGACTGTTCAGTAATGTTATTAGGAGGCTTAATTCTAAAAAGCCTTACCAGCTTATTACCAAGCGAATCCCCCTTTGTCTTTAAAAAATAAGCTTTATCGTGAACCGAAAACCCGACCACCTGCAAGGCATTCAGAGAATCCTTCAGCATCTGTGGAGAGGCAGAAATCCCATTTTCCTTCGCCTTAATCTCAAGTGAACGCTCTAACAGAAAAGCGAGAAAACACAAAACAAAATGTCCCCGGATACGATTAGGCGTCCAATGAAACACCGGTCTGGTTTCAAGCGTTGACTTCAGAATACGAAATGACTCCTCAATCTTCCAAAGCGTGTTTTTCATCTCAATGATCTGCATAGGGGATAAATGCTTTTCGCTGGTCTGAATGCCATAAAGACCATCGAAAGCAGCTTCTTCTTCGATTCGCCTCTCATCCAGTGTCCAGACACTCTTATCAGGTCTGGTTTCCTTGAGATACTTCTTGGGCCCCCGTCGGTTGGAAGCATTGATCTTAGCGGTACTCTCAAGCAACTTCTGCGCTTTTTCCAGTTGTCGGTTTCTATCTTTTTCATCCTTTTTGGCCCTTTTTAGCGAATAGGTGACGATCAAATGCTCATCCAGCTCATGGTAGCAACTGTTTGGACCATCATACACCTTGTTGGTATGATCAAGCACCTTGTACTTGAAAACCCCTTCCTCTTCACAGGCGTGATTCACATAATCCCAGACATCTTCCTTTACCTTGTCCTGCAAAGCCTTGGACATCCCTTTTATTTTGGAAGCAACGACATACCCATACCCACTCTCGGTAATCGCCTTCAGATTCATCTTGGAATTAATCCCCCTGTCTGCGACAATCACCGCCCGCCGGACCCCGAACTTCTGATTCAGACTATCCAACGCACGCACCAGCGTCTTGGAATCAAACGTATTACCGGGGAACAATTCATAGCCAATGGGACGTCCTTCAAGATCCACCAGCATCCCCATGACAATCTGAACCTCATTAAACTTCCCGGCCTTTGAAAAACCAAAATTCCGCAATTCATCGGCTCTCACACTCTCAAAGTGAAACGTTGTGACGTCATAAAAAACCACATCCACCCGCATATTGAACAACGAACGATTCTTCTCAAACACCGCCTGCTCAATTTCATCTTTGTGAGCGGCCAGAACATCCAAGCATCTGTAAAAGGCATTGATGTCATCATGGGTCTTCAAATTGGCATACACACTTTGTCGCTTGTGAAACCCGGATAACTTGGAAGAGGGATTCAACAAATGATTCAATACCTCATAGAAGACCACGTCATTCAAAGAATACTTCAAGCTCATGAGCGAACCGATCTCGTTCAAAATATGATCCAAACCGTATTTTTCCCATTGACGCTTGTAAACACAATACCCCCAATTCAGGACCTGTTGACCCGTCACATCCGCTTGCGCAAGCTCCGGGATTACCTCTTTTGAAAACAACTGCGACAGTTCCAGAAACACCCTCTGGGCACTGTCATCTTCCAAAAGTTTATCCAAGCGACCCAAATTGGCAAGGGTTTTATGCTTCACCTTTCCCTGCTCTCTATACGATTGTGCAATTTGAACGTAGGTATGCCCACCGGCTTTTGTGTATTTAATAAACATGGCTTATTATACTACATTTACTGCCTGTTGTCAAATACGACACACTGTAAGAACAACAAAGAACCACATTTGAAAGTCATTATAATAACAACTTATACATCGTAATTCAACTATTATGCTGAAAATATACCGTTTCATTCAAACAAGAGTCTTGCCACTACTATATTTTCGTGGAAATAAAAAAAACTCCCAGTTTTAGGGAGTTTCAAAACCCGTTGTTACACGTTCGTCATTTTTGGTGATAAAGTCAGGCCCCCCAAGGGGGGAATTTCCCGCCTTTAGTCAATGGGCCTGTATTTCAAGGCCAACTGCTTGGTTTTTCGTCAAACCCACCGTGAAGTTTTGCTTCTCAAAAACTTCAAGGGCTGATTTTTAAAGTCCATGCAGCTAAATTGGCAAAAAAGCTCTGTAAATCTTTATTTGTTAGGGCTCTGAGTTATTCAGCAGGCCCTAATTAATTATTTTTAGGGACACCGGTGTTTGAAATAACTACACCTGTGAAAAAACAAAATAAATGGCAAAGATGACCATCGAAACCAGGGTGTATCCGGTTAACATATTGTGGATATACGTTTCTTCCGCTTTGTTTTCTTTACTCATAAAGACCGGGAGGATAAAGGGCGGCGGGAGGATGAAAAGGGTAAAGAGTGCGTGGGTAAACATCTTTCCGAAAGGAAAGAATAAAGGGATAATGAGGTAATTTAATAACAGGAAAATCGGCATCCAGAATCCCAGTCTTGTTAGAAGAACGATTCCCAGTTCTTTGAAGGATGCTTTTTGAAGTTGAATGCCGTATCCAATAACGATCAAAATCAGGGGAACAACGAGGTTTGCCAAAAAGTCAAAGGTGGTCATCACAGACGCTGTAATCCAGTTTTCGTAAAGAAATGCTTTTAATCCGAGCAAATTGAATAGAATACCGAATATGATCCCGATGATGACCGGGGATTTTAGAAAATTGCCGATAACCCCTTTAACAGAGGTTTTGTTTGTCACTGTATTCATTAACAAAGGAACAAAAAGAAACCAAATGAAGAACTCATGCCCCAGGTCAGCCAAAGCGATTGCTCCTGCATTTTCAAGCCCATACGCCCCTGCAAACAAACTAAGCCCCAGCATGCCGTATTCATATCCGGGGATCAGGAACGGGAAATACGGATGGTCTTGACTAAAATGTTTTCCCGTGAATTTCCCCCAAAAGATGGCGAGTGTGTTGAAGCCAAAAATGATCAGGGCAAACACGAAAATGTTAAAATCCAGTTCAACGTTTAAAAAAGTGATGAACAAAGCCGGCGGTAAAGCGAAAGTCACCACGATCCTTTTCAAATCATCAATGGTTTTTGCAGTTAAAAACTGGCTTATTTTTATTAAGTAACCCAATCCCAATAAAAGAAATATGGGAATGACTCGGCTGATTAAATCAAGTACATTATCCATTTTTTCACCCTTCTTTGCTTATGATGGATTATGTAAGCGCTATCGATTCAACACCCTTTTTTTACTTCCGGTATCTTTCCATCATCTGTATCGTTCTCTTGATTGCTTCCATTGCATCGTGATGATTCTGAGAAAAGTTAATGCGAAAATGTCTTGTGAATTGAGGGCCAAATTCCGTTCCGGGGGTTACGGTAACATTCGCTTGAACTCTTAGGATTTTTACAAAGTCTGTCATGGAAACCTTTAGCTCAGGGGCTTTTATGAAAAGATAACTGCCTGCCTCTGTTTTTCTGACTTTAAGTCCTTCTACCCCGTGAAGGACTGCAACCAAATCATCCCGAATCTCTTGATGCGCCTGGATTCTGCGTTCCAGCCAACCTTCCGGTTCTCTAAACCACGACGCAAGGACTGCTTGAGAGTATCCACCGGCTCGTAAAGAGACGATGGCTTGCAGTTTTTCCATTCTGGAAATGATCTTTCCAGAGCCAAAGGCTATGCCAAGACGATAGCCGCTGAGTGATTCTGTTTTAGACGGGCCGATGATGGTGATTAAATTTTCAGGTAGACTATTCTGGGCACATAGATGGGTATAATCTCTGTTATCAAATATTTGCCTCGCATACAGTTGATCAACGATCACGGATACACCATATTTGCTTGCAAGGCAAGCAATAGATCGAATTTCGTCAGGCGAATAAATGACACCGGTAGGGTTATTTGGATTGGAGAACAAGAAGACTTTAGCACCCGCTTTGAAAGCATCTTCCAGCTGGGTTAAATCCAAACCGGCTCGTTGTTCTGTTTCCAGAAATTTCAACGTGACAGGCATGATTTTCCCTTCCAAAAAATGAACGATTTTCCGGTTGGCAAAATAGTCTGGCTCGACGATTGCAACCTTGTCTCCACACCCGATCAACGATCCCATGGCCAAAAAAAGCGCTCCCTGAGTTCCCGGTGTGATTATGAGCTGCGTATCGGCGGAAATGGGTGTGTTGGTAAATATGGAAAGCCTTTCGGCGACGGTCTCTCGTATGCTTTTTTTCCCCTTATATTCAGTATAGGCTTGCTCCCCACCTAACTGAACGCCTTTGACCAACGCATCCAATGTTCCCGGTATCGGTTCAAAGGCATTGACATCCCCATGGGAAAAATCAACCGCTTTTCCGGGGAGTTTTTCTCCGATGAAATAAAATTCCTGCTCTGCTTGCGTGATTTCCTGCCCGGGAGCATGATCAACTCCAAGTTTTGAGAATGTATCTGTTAGATTATCCATTTTCACATTTTCCTTTCATCGAATATCGTTTCGTATTCACATCCATCTTAACCCCTTGTTGGTTACTGGTGAAGTTCTTTAGGAGATTTATGCCGTTTTTAAGAGTTAGTTCTTTGATTTTCGTAAGTGCGTATCTTACTCAATACAGTCGAGTACAGTTGATACAAGCCTTCGTTGTGGTATTTTTTCGCTCGTGATGCCCTTGCTTCAAATTCTTTCAACCAGTTGATATTTCCCTTTGAATCCTTTTTTGTGCAGAAATAATTCTCGCTTGAAATCTTTTTCTGTGGAGAGCGTTCTGGATTAAATGTGATGATGGCATATTCTTTGAAAGTCAAGACGCTTTTTTCAGTTAAAGCCAAGGCGTATTCGCAAAATTGCTTGTGATTGGCGTTGTTGATGTTGAAATTTTCGAGGATCGTAGTTGTATCAGCGGTAAAGGGTTTTGTGTTTTTGTCAATTTTGTAGGGCCTTATATTTTGGACGGTTTGATCAATTGTTTCCATTTTCACATTATCACCCTCTCCTATGTTATGCGTTCAAGCAATAATTTCCTTCGGAGTTTCATAGGCTATTATATCACTATAACCATGACCTAAATAGGGTCTGCTGAAAAACTAAAAATTCCTCCTTTAGTGCTGGCCTTGAGATACAGGCCTTGGAATTTGCTTTTCAAATTCCAGAACAGTGATGTTCACGTTAGAACGTATAGGCCCCCCCATAAATGGCCCTCCCCCCCCAAGGGGGGAATTTCCCGCCTAAAGGCGGGGCAAACCACGGGGTCAGTCCCCGTGGTTTAAAACGAAACGATCGATCATCTGACACAAGAGATCCATGCGTATATCCGATGGTATAATGAGGACAGAATTAAACTTCATTTAAATGGCTTGTCACCGATAAGATATCGTTCACAAGCCAATTTAGTAGCTTAATATTATGTCCAACTTTTGGGGTTCAGATCAGAGGTGTCCTCCCGCAAAATATTACAACTACGCTAATTTTGTCATTGATTCTTAAAACCAAAAAAGGGAGCCCGCTTTAGACTGGCTCCCTTTTTCAAGAGTATAGACGATGAAGCTTATTCTTCAGAACTGTACCATCCATTTTCAAAATTTTCAGTTAACTCTGTCAATCTGCCACTTTCTTCCAACATATCGAATCCCCTATCAAATTTGTTCATGAGCTCTTTGTTGTTCGGATTCGTTTTATTCAACAATAGATGATAAGTGATTTCTTTTATGGGTATTTCAGCGCTGGTGATTGATTCCCTTTGGGATTCTGTCAGAGCACTTAACATGAGCTCATTGGCAACTTCACTGTTCATCATTATCCCATCGATTCTCCCTGAGGCTAATTTCAGAATGTTATTTTGATCGGATGAAATCATTTGAAACGTCAATAAACCCTCTTCTATGGCTTGATCAATTTCTTCGCCATATGTGTATCCAATATGGCCCCCGATGTTATATCCAACCAGGGATTCAGCTGTTCCATCCCAATTAATGGAATTTGTTTTCAAATAATACAAAAGGGTCTTTTGCCCAGCTATAACGGCATTTTCACTGTAATAAAAACTTTTTGCTCTCTCCTCTTCATAGGACCAAATTAACGTACCGTTTATCTCATCTTCCTCTGCGGTTGAATAAGCCCTAGCCCAAGAATCGCCAAACCATTGGTATTCGACTTCTATCCCAACATTTTTAAAGGCTTCCGTCACTATATGACTGGCATAACCTCCGTGTTTCAAAGTTTTGGATAAGTACGGTTTCCATTCACCGTTACCAAGGACAACGGTTTCTGCGGCAACTATACTAAAAAGAAAGAGCGCTAATAAAAGAGTAAAAGCAAGCTTTTTCATATTACACCTCCACTTTTTAGGTTTTAATAACGGGTAACAAATAAGTTATCTGCATAAATTATAACTATAATATGACGATTATTCTTTGCTGAAAATTCCATGCTAAATTTAAGCCAAGTGTTTCAAAAAGGCAACGAAGTTCTTTATACCATTTTCTTTTAGGGTATTTGTTCCTTCATCGATATATTGGGAGTTGTGTTGGATAAAACTGATAAAAAGAAATCTGAAAATGTGGGATAGAGGAATAGCTGCTAAGCGGGTTTGTGGTGATCACTCTAAGTATCAAGGGTAGTAAAGTTCCTACACATGGCACTCCCCATGGAGACAATCATTTTCAAACCTTCTTCAACAGTAACATCTAATACCTCCACCATTGTTTTTTCAACAATTATCAAGAATCCATTGGTTGGATTGGGGGTAGTGGGGATAAACACCGCTATTTTGTTTTCATCGTTTACAGATAGTTGATCCGAAGTGATAAACCCTATGCTTTTTGTGCCTTGCATGGGAAAGTCAATGAGTACGACTTGTTTAAAACTCCCGGATTTATTGGCTGAGAGGTTACTGACAATCTCGCGAATGGGGTTAAAAATGGTTTTTATGAAAGGTATTTTCCCGATGACGTTTTCCCCGTATTTCACTATTTTTTTACCCAAGAAGTTTGAAGTAATCATGCCAACAACCAAAACAATCAACACAACCATGATTAAGCCTAATCCGGGGACTTCATATCCAAATTGCCGTACCACCCATTCCTGGAGTATGCCATCCAAAAAATAAAACAGTTTGGATAAAACAAACACAGTTAAACCAATGGGAAGGATCACACTTAATCCGGATAAAAACCAGGTTCTAATCTTCTTCATTGCATTTTCTCCTTATCCTTGATTTTCTTCTATTGTATCATTATCTTTAAGTAGCCTTTTTCGATTTAATCACACTCGGCTCTTTCTCTTTTGTTTTGAAATACTGAACCACTCCAAAATCCAGCATTGTGAAATAAATTAACTCAAATCTGGCAGCGGTCAATGTCCAAGGGAGGAGGAAGAAAACAGCTTGGCTGACGGGTATGCCAAAGGGTGAAGCAACAATGGATATGGCGAACAGATCAACGGGAGCGGGAACGCCTATGGTAGCAAGGGCTGCTCCAACCGAACCGATCAAGATGAAAATGTATTGCATCAGGGCAATTTCAATTCCGGTTAGCTGTATTAAGAAAATAGTCGTTATAGCAAAGGTGCTGGCCATAGATGGTACAAGCATAACCAAAATCAACGGCAAGGTTCCCTTAATCTGTTCATCGTTAAACTGTGGGTATTTATCACAAACCTCAAGGGCCGGCGGGATCGCTGCAATTGTTGACATCAGTGAAAAAAGAATCAAAGTGGGTTTCTTGATCATCTGCAAGTATTTCCAGGGATTGACCTTTGTCTTGTAACTTCCCAAAATAACTGAAATGACAAACCAGATACACAGAATCACAAATTGACATAGAGTAAATTTTAAAAAGGCCGAGAGCATACCGGCGTCTTCAATAAACAACCTGGCCTGTGGGAGCATCAAAGCAAAAAGGCCGAATGGCAAAACATAGTAAGATAGTTTAAAGAGAAACATAAACAGCTCATTAAGCGTATCAAAGGCGCTGATGACTTTCTCCCGTCTTTCGTGTGTCTGAAATTTCAATCCAAAGGCGCACAAAATGGCAAAGAAAAGGATGGCAAGGGTCTGATTTTCCAAAAAGGGTCTAAGAAGACTGTCTTGTATCATCGTATTGGGCAGCTTCCAAAATAAAGTTTCCGGAGAAATATCGACAGTTTCATTTAATGTCTCCTGGGAACTTTCCTGCATGGCTTGTGCTAACCGCTGTCGGTTTTCTTTTGACAAATTACTTCCGGGTTGTCCAAAAACCCCTACAAGAACTCCGATTAGGGACCCGATAAGAAACATGATCAAGAGTATTTTCATGAATTTAAAGAAAAAGCCCAAGCCGTCCATCTTCATCATCAGTTTGATAAAGTTGATCACAACCACAAAGAACAAGATGGGAATTCCGAACAGAAGCAGATAGTTGAAGAAAATATCCCCGAAAGGACTTAAAAAATCTACCACGGAAGGGAAAACCGCACCACAGTAAAGACCGATTATCATGGAGAAGATGATGGTCCAGAAGTTGAACAGCCAGTTCTGCCGCTGGACTTTTTCCTGCTTTTTTTGTGTGATATCAATCAGGATAAAGGCCAGAACCAAGAGCAGAACGAGAAAGATATATCGCCAGGGGTCTCCGATTACGGGTTTTACCTTTTCTTCTTTGCTGATATAAGCAGAGATCCCCTGTGAGTAATCGGCATACATCTCTTCGATAATTTGATCCATGTTCAAATTGGTGGTGATATAGTTTTCAAGCCAATGATAAAGCGACTGATTGTCCGGACAAACGCCAATCACAATACGATCAGCTTTGTTGAGGGGGTATAAACTGTAATTCAGGTAGAATTCCGGGTTTACCGTCAGAAAGAATTTCGTCCATAACTCATCAAAATAAAAGGCATCAATTTCCCTGTTCGTCAACATTTGTTCGATTTGAGAAGGCTCATAAAGTTTTATCGGTGATTGTTCAAAAAGTTCATGTGCCCACAGTTCGTGTGAGGTTCCTCTCACTGTTGCTATTTTAAAGTGTTCTTTATTCAGTGCTTCTGTCAAAATTTCTGGAGAGATGACCGGGTGTTCGCTCTTGATTCTTTCCAGCACACGGTTGTTAATCAACAAACTATCAGCACTGTTGATATAAGGGCTGGTGAGAAAAACATCAATATTTCTTTGCGGCGTATAGGAATAATAGGAGATGATCACATCTCCCTCACCATTATTTAAAGATGCTGCAAGCTGGTTGAAACTATCTTTTCTGATAAATACCGGTTGAACGCCAAGTGTTTCACATATCTTTTCAGCAACGGTAATGTCGATTCCGGATAATTCACCTGTTGCATCAGTATGAAAGAAAGGCCACCAATCATCTTCAGCCATGAGGATACGCAATTCTCCCGATTCTTTTATCTCTTTAATCCCTTCAGAATCAGAACCCATCATTAAAGCGCCAAATATTAAGAAAGTAATCGTTACCATGATTACTGTTTTCTTCATCTTCATATCCCACCACCTTCATAATCAACAGATTGTATCATTTTTTTTCAGTTTCGTGAAATTAGAAGATGGTTGAATGGGTTATCTTGTACTAAAACGATTATGATATAATTTTTTCATTCTAAAAAATGACTGAATGTTATGATCTGAGAAAGGACGGGATAAAAATGGACATCAAGCAATACACAAATGCCAATAAAGCCGCATGGAATGAAGTAATGCCCAAACATCAAAAAGCACGAAAACAAGAGTTGGACACATTATTTGCACAACCTGGCTTTATTGAACAGACCGACCAAGAACTTTTAAGGATTTTTGATCAAATCAAGATTTCAGATAAAGATGTGATCCATCTTGCCTGTAATAATGGAACAGAACTTTTATCCATCAAAAATATGGGGGCAAGGCGCTGTGTCGGAGTAGACATCTCTGAATGTGCCATTGAAGAAGCAACCGAAAGAGCCAAGAATAGTCATATTGACTGTGAATTTATATGCTCGGATGTTTATGAACTTCCAAAGGCGTATTACAACAGTTTTGATGTGGTCCACACAACAGCCGGATGCATTGGCTGGATGCCCGATATCAACTTGTTTTTTAATCTATGCGCCAAATTACTGCGCTCTGGTGGATATCTCTTCATGCATGAAATGCATCCTTTTTCAGAAATGTTGCCCTTTGACGATGCTGACATAGACAATAGACTGCAGATTGTGGATCAGTATTTCCATGATGGACCTATCGTTGAAAATACTGGTCTTGATTACCTTGGAGACGAACAATATGAAGCAAAAACCCAATACTGGTTTGTTCACACCGTTTCAGACATCATCATGTCTTTGAAGAGAAACGGTTTTAATCTGGTTGAATTTCTTGAAAGCCCCAATGATATTTCAGCTGTTCATCAGGAAATAGAAATATTAAATGCCAAAATACCCTTGAGTATGCTTATTTTGGGACAAAAGTAGTACCCAGGGGACAGTTTAGCAGGGAAAGGAAATGGTATTTAAATAGAATTTGGGAGGCAAAAAATGAATTACAAAACGATAATCTCAACTATTCAAGATAAGATTGGCACGATTACATTAAATCGCCCCGAGGCCAATAATACGTTTAACATCGAAATGGCAACTGAGTTAAATGCTGCATTGAGAGAAATGGATAAGGATTCAGATGTTCATGTCATCGTGATTAATGCAACCGGAAGAAATTTTTGTACGGGAATAGATGTTAATTATGTGGACGGAAAGCCTATGAAAGAGTATTTGGACTGGGTTAGATTGATGGAAGAAATGAATATGACCATAGCAAAAATGGCTAAACCTGTAATAGCTTCCGTTCACAGGATCGCTGTGGCCAATGGCATAG
>ERZ795057.2832-NODE-2832-length-12524-cov-4.605101_pt1 | contig 12524 bp, 8 predicted proteins | sample MGYA00375141_ERZ795057 | MGnify/ENA primary metagenome ERZ795057 (study PRJEB30186, sample SAMN05720163) | activated sludge metagenome | isolation source: Anaerobic digester | place: Hong Kong | collected 2015-01-26 ... | reverse complement strand
GGATCAGGGGTGTTCTGGTGCTCCAGAAGCTTTTTGTTGGCTTCAATGAGGCGGGCCAGTGAATCCGGGTCCAGAGAATTTTTGTATTGCCGGAGCTTTTCCCGAACGGCCTGTTCCTTTTTCTCTCCGAGGCCCTTCGATGGTTTCAGCAGTACAGTGGAGCTGTGGGTATTTCCCAGGAGCCAGGATTGTATCAAACCCTCAAAATATCCCTGTGACGCCGCGCCGCGGATTTTTTTGAGTATGCCGGCAAATTCAAGATGCACGAGGGGATGGGCGCCGTACAGCCAGCTTTCCATGACGACAAAGTTATAGTAAAGGCCCTTCGGGTACCGGGCAAACTCCGCCTCCCGAAGCTGGAATTCAATGTAGTTGATACTTGCTTCAATAAGGACAGGGTCAATGCCGTCCGAGGAAAGTTTCACAAGAACTGTGTTCACAAGGTCCCGGAGGGGGTCAATGCTTTCCACATCGGTATGTTTGGCGACGATGGAAAAGAAAGGCTGGAGGATACCCCCTTCATACACCCCCATGACATCCTTGCAGAGCCCTGATTCAAGGAGCGCCTGTTTGAGGGGTGACGCCGGGGTGCCGAGCAGTATGCGGTTCAGTATTTCCATCGCGTGGTGCAGCTCCGGGTCAGCGGCGGTGCCGGTCGCGTAGTTGAAGCTTATGTAGCTCTTGCCGGCAGTATCATCATCCGGTGACACCGAGAAGCTTTCCTCCATGCGGACCGGTTCGCTGAATGCCGGCTGTTCCTGTATGGCGGAGCGCACATCGATTTTTTTGAAGTCTTTCAGGTACTGTTCATGAAGGAAGCCGAGTTCCTTTATGGTGTCGCCGTCTCCGTACAGGAATATGTAACTGTTGGCGGGGTGATAATATTCGCGGTGAAAATCGAGGAACTGCTCCTGGGTCAGGTCAGGTATGAATTCCGGATCGCCCCCCGACTCGAAGCCGTAGCAGTTGTCCGGGAACAAAGATTTCTGAATGATTGAATACAGCATCCCGTCAGGGGAGGAAAAGGCCCCCTTCATTTCATTGTACACCACGCCGCTGTAGGTAATCTCCTCTTCCGCGCTGCCGATATCATAATGCCACCCCTCCTGCATCAATGTTTCCGGATTATGATATATGTTCGGATAAAACACCGCGTCGCAGTACACGTCCATCAGGTTGAAAAAGTCCTGCCCGTTTTTGCTCGCAACGGGATACATGGTCTTGTCCGGGAATGTCATGGCGTTGAGAAAGGTGTTCAGGGACCCTTTCAGGAGTTCCACAAAGGGCTCCTTTGTGGGAAACTTTCGTGATCCCGTGAGGACAGAATGTTCAAGGATGTGCGGGAGTCCTGTATCGTCAGCGGGAGGTGTCCTGAAGGTAATGGAAAAAACTTTATTGTCATCATCATTCACAAGCTTCAGGAGGCGTGCCCCGGTAATGTCGTGGGTAAAAATTAGTGCCGTGGAGCGTATTTCCTGTATCTCGCGTGTCTCCTGCAGCGTGAAGCCGCTGTATGATGATCCTGTTTCAAAATTCATTATGTCGTTGCTCCTTGTGTCGAAATTGTGCAATAATCTACACATGTACTGTAGACATTACTTACAATGAAGGGGCGGGAGAGTAAAGAAAAAAAAGATACACCGGAGAGGGAACGGAATATTTATCCGGTGATGCCGCAGAAGGTCTCCGGCACCCGGGGTGATACTGCTTCAGGGATACAGAGCCCCTTCGTGAGGGCGATGCGGAGGTCACTGAGAGAATATACCGGCATAGCGAACTTTGTTACAACGCTGCCGAGTTCTTCTATACTGTGGGCATCACTTCCCCCGCATACAGTAACGGGATATGTGCTGACCCAGCGGGAAACCATGCGGTTTTCTTTATCGGTGTTGCGGCCGTTTATGCTTTCAACTATGGTGCACAGGCCATTCCTGATGATATCTTCACTGAAGGGACGGTCTTCACGGAAAGGGTGGGCCGCAACAGCAAAGCCGTTCCGTTCATGTGCAAGGTGGAGGACTTCAACAGCCGAAAGGCCGGGCCGTATGTCCTCCATCGGTCCGAAGAGGAGTATGTCCCCCTGAGGCGTGTCGTATTCCATCCCCACCAGCACCACAAGGCCGTCCTGTTGTACGCCTTCATTGATATGGCGGCGCGCGTCCATTGTATTGTGGTCGGTAATGCAGACGCCGTCAAGACCGCGGTCCTTCGCCATGGAAAGAATTTCGCTGATCTCCAGAGAACTGCATGGGGACAGTGCGCTATGTACATGAATATCAAATATCATGGGACAATGTTCCGAATTGGAAATTATTATGCAATAAAAAAATAATATTTATGTATTCATTATATAGATGCATGGAAACTGATTGCGGTATAAAGGGATTTTATTTCCCGGAATAAAAGATAAAAGTAATTGTTTTCAAACTCATACTACACTACGATGTATATGGATTTTCCTGTAAAATCATATAGTTTGTATGCTGAAGCGGATGATATCTCCCCGGAAGGGGGAAAGGATAATAGAAATATGACGAAAAAATGTATACTGGTCCTCCTTGACGGTCTCGGAGACAGGTCATATCCGTCACTGGGAAACCGGACGCCGCTTCAGGCAGCCCGTACCCCTGTCCTTGACGGACTTGCTGCGGTCGGGGCAAACGGACTATATCATGCATCAGCACAGGGACTTGCGCTCCCCAGTGAAAATGCCCATTTTTCAATGTTCGGTTATAATGAAGATGAATTTCCCGGACGCGGGGCCCTTGAGGCCCTGGGGGCCGGCATATCGCTGGAACAGGATGATGTTTCGGTGCTGGGGCATCTCGCAGTGGTGAAAGTGGAACAGGGAAATTTTGTTCTGGAAGAGGGGAAGCCTGAATGCACAGAGGAGGAGGCCCGGGAGCTTATTTCTTCAATCGCATCGTATGCAGTGAAAGGAATTACGGTGACCTTTCACCGGACGTCGGGGCTTTTCGGCATTGTAAAGCTTTCCGGGGAATGTTCCCGTTTTTTTACTGATTCCGATCCCATAACTCATGGAACACCGGTCATTGATGTAATGCCCCTCGGGGGACATGAAACGGAACGCCCCGCGGTAATGGCTGCGGAAGCCATGAAAGAGTATCACCGGCATGTCTATCGTACCCTGAAGGAACACCCCGTCAATATTGCGCGAAGGAAGAAGGCACAGCGGGAAATAAATTTTATTGTGACCCAGCGGCCCGGTCAGCTGAAACCGGTAATGCCCTTCAGGGAGCGGTATGGTTTCAACGCCCTCTCAATTGCTTCAGGTATTGTATACCACGGTCTCGGACAATACCTGGGATTTGATATTAAGAAAGTCCGGGACACCGGAGACATCCGGGCCGACATTGCTGAAAGAATGGAAACGGCCCTTGACCTCTCTGACCGCTATGACTTTATCCATGTACACACAAAAGCTCCCGACGAAGCTGCACATAAGAAAGATCCGATGCTGAAAAAACATGTAATCGAGGAACTTGACAGGGGCCTGAAGCAGGCGGTGAAGAGCCTGAAAACCCGTCATGATATCCTGACCGTGGTGACTGCCGATCATTCGACACCCGCCGGCAGTCTCCTTGTGCATTCCGGAGAAACAGTGCCCCTGATTCTTTCCGGTGAGGGCGTCAGGCGGGATGGGGTGAAAAAATTCAATGAAGTCAGCGCAGCCGCGGGATGCCTTGGTCCGGTGCGGGGCAGGGAGCTTCTGTATCTGATTTTGAATCATTGCGACAGGGCACGGCTTGAGGGCCTTCGGGACATTCCCGCGGACATTAAATTCTGGCCCGGGAGGTACAGTCCCATGCGGTTCCGTGAGGAATGAAATGACAGGTCAGAGCGGTACCGGCAAATATCCGGTGGGGGTCATTCACGGGCGGTTTCAGATACTTCACAATGATCACCTCACATACCTTCTTGCGGGTAAGGATTTATGCGGTCATCTCATTGTGGGGATCACCAACGCGGACCCGCTCCATATAAAAGATGAAATTGAAAATCCGGAGCGCAGTATGGGTGCCGCGAACCCCCTGACATATTATGAAAGGATGCTCCTTGTTCGAAGCGCATTGTCAGAAGCGGGTGTACCGGAAAAGGAGTATTCAATTGTGCCGTTCCCGGTGAATATGCCGGAACTGTACCGGTACTATGTGCCGATGGAGGGAGTGTTTTTTCTCACAATATATGATGACTGGGGCAGGAAGAAACTGGAATATTTCCGGTCAATGAATCTTTCTGTCCATGTTTTGTGGGAGAAACCGGAGGAGGAAAAGGGGATAAGCGCCGCGGACATACGTGCCCGGATCATTAACGGAGACCAGTGGGGCCACCTTGTACCTCCGGGAGTCGCGGAACTTTTAACGCGTTGGGATATATCGACCCGACTTGCCGATAGTCGTAATACATATAGGTGAATAAAAAATGAATTGAAATATAATTTAGAATGATTCATGATATTTACGTGTAGTAGTTTCGGGAAAATGTATGTTGTGTGTACCGCGGAGGTTGTGTAAATGAAAAGATTTGAACAGTACATGCTGGCAGAATATACAGAGAAATCATTTATTGTACAGAAGAAAGCGAGGACCCTTCTTTACTATTGTATTACCATTATTTTTTTAATGACAGCTCTCTTTTTTGCGTTTCTAATAATTCTTCCTGAAATATTACTCCAGGCTGGTGTGGTGATTGCGGTTGTGTTCATTTCAGCATTCATAACAATGTTTATTTTGAGAAGCGGCAGATATGCTGCTGCTGCGAATTTTATTACCGGTATTGTTGCTGTTGGAGTTACCGCCGGACTCCTCGCGAAGATTAACCGGGACGCATATGCGGGGTATACGACTTTTATTTATTTTATGGTCGTGGTACAGGTCCAGGGGATCCTTTTTTGCAGGCGTTATTTCCTTATAGCTGTATCTTCAATTTTTATTATTTCCGATCTGTTGTTTTATTTTATGGTGCGGGGCCGTTTGGATGCAGTTTCCCTCAAGGCGGCCACAGTGGGCGCTCTCGATAGTACATTTTCCCTTATTGTTGTTCTTATAATCGGAATAGTGATCATGAATATCACAGACCAGTCCCTCGCCCACGCAGAAACTCAATCTGAAAAAAACAAAAGCAATCTTGAAAAGCTCGAGGAACTGTTCGCATCGCTTCAGCATGCTTCAACAAACCTTGCGGGTTCATCACAGGAGCTTACCGTTACGGCATCCTCTTTTACTGAAAACACTCAGAGCCAGGCGGCATCCGCTGAGGAAATAATGGCCACAGTGGAAGAGGTCTCAGCAGGGGTCGATAATATCGCCGGAGGGTCACGGGACCAGTTTGACAGGATGCAGGGGCTCCTTGTGCAGATGCGGATACTGACGGAAATGATCGGGGAAATGGGGGCCACCATTAAGACCGCGTTGAATGTTACGAAAGATATTACCGCGCGCGCCAATGAAGGGGGATCGTCCCTGAGTTCAATGAATGAAAGCATGAAAAAGATCATTGAAAGCTCGAATGAAATGAAAAATATCGTGGGTATCATTAATGATATATCCGATCAGATTAACCTTCTTTCGCTGAATGCTGCTATCGAAGCAGCGAGGGCCGGTGACGCCGGGAGGGGATTCGCCGTGGTTGCCGATGAGGTTTCGAAACTTGCGGACCAGACATCCTCAAGCATAAAGGAAATTGACGCCCATATAAAAATCAATAATGAAGAAACCGCCCGGGGCACCGCAACCGTTGAACAGACCGTTGCAATTATAAGCAAAATCATTGACGGGGTAAATTCAATCAATGTTATGATCAACGAAATATCCTCCCAGATGGACCGCCAGCAGGAGATAAACGCTACGGTGAACAGTGAGGCGGAACACGCCATGACACGGGCCGACGAGATACGTCTCGCCACAGATGAACAGCGCAACGCGGTATCTGAAATATCGAAGTCCATGGCGAATGTAAATGAGCTCACCCAGTCAAATTCCGATGGCGCCGAAAGGCTTTTTGATCATGCCGCGAAAGTAAAGGCCCTTGCCGATGATCTGAAAGAAAGGCTTTCGTCAGCACATGCTGTGTCAGATGAAGAAACAGTGTAAAAGGATTCAGGGGGTTGTAGATGTAGAGGGCTTGTGTGCAATTCTCAATAATACGGAATGAGTGATACACTTTAAACATGGAGATGCTATGGAACTGAAAGATTATTTTGAGAACACCGCGGGAACCGGAATACTCGCAACAGCAAACAGTGAAGGAAAGGTCAATACCGCATTGTATGCGCGTCCCCATTTCATGGATGACGGAACTATTGCCTTCATCATGAATGACCGTCTCAGTCACGCGAACCTGCTGTCAAATCCCCATGCCGCATACATGTTCATCGAATCGGGCCCCGGGAAGCATGGGAAACGGTTGTATCTGAAAAAGGTCCGGGAAGAGGAAAACAGCGAATTAATTGAAAAACTGCGGCGCCGTTATTCCGGATCAGAGGACCATGGTGACAGGAAAAAGTTTCTCGTATATTTTGAAGTAGAAAAGGAACTGCCCCTTGTGGGTAGCGGTTCCTGACAGGAAATCCTCTCTGCATCCCCCTGTACATTTACCTGCAGGGTATGTCCCATGGGGAGGAGGTTGTTATACGCAAACTGTATCTTTCACAGAATAAGGGGTTTTAACCCCTTGTCGTGTTAGCGGCATCAGGCCGGAAATCCCTATCCTGGAAATTCAATAACAAATTTCGTGAACTCCCCTCTCTCAACCCGGATACTGCCGTTCAGCTGATTCACGAGAATGCCCACGAGCCTGATTCCGAAGCCCCCGGATTTTCCTGACCCGTCCGGGTGAATCGATTCCGGGAACCCGATTCCGTTGTCCTGTATCGTAAGCATTATTCGTCCGTGTTCTGATGATGCGGATACAGTGATTTCCCCGCATTCCCTTCCGGTAAACGCGTGTTTCATACTGTTTGTGGTCAGCTCGTTCACGATGATCCCAAGGGGAAAAAGTTTTTTCGGTTCCAGTAATATTTCATCGATGAACGTCTCCACGGAAATCCGTTCTGATCCGGGGAACATGGCGGCAATTTCATAAACAAGCGGCGGCAGATATTCTTTCAGGGATAATTCATTCATGCTTTCAGAACGGTACAGTTTATCATATAATACCATCATGCTCTGTACACGGCTGCGGGCATCTTCAAGTGCTGAGATAATGGACTGATCATCAGTAGTACCGGCCTGAAGCGCCAGAAGGCTCATAATAGTGCTCATGTTGTTCTTGATCCGGTGATGTACTTCCTGCAGGAGCAGCACCTTCTCGCTGGTCGCTTTCTCGGCTTTTTCGCGAAGAATATCTGCCTCCTGTATCGCGATAAGCAGGGCGTCTTCAGCTTTTTTTCTGTCAGTAACATCGAGGACCTGTATCATTGAGTACACATCCCCCTCTGAGTCCGTGAATACTGAACTAATCACCGCTCCGTACCTGCGTTCCCCGCCTTTTTTAATGAATGTAAACTCGTATCGGTCAGGGACATCCTCGCCCTGCTGCCGTTTCTGATATCGTTCTATCGCGATATTTTTACTTTCTTCCGAAAGAAGAAAAAAGAAGTTGTTACCGATTATCTCATCAGCCTCGTATCCCGCAATCCTGCAGAATTCATCGTTAACGTAGGTGTATCGAAACGTATCATTTACGAGTGCAATACCCGCCGGTGATTTTTCGAGAAGGGACCGGTACCGCTCTTCACTGAGCTGCAGTTTTGTTTCAGATTTGATTCTCTGTATTATATGGCCAAGCCGTTCAGATATAGCTGCAATGAGCTGCTTTTCCTCCCGAAGAAAGGGGGAGGGAGCATCCGGTTCAATGTCATTCAGGTAACATACAATCAGGGAACCCGCAGGCTGCCTGTTGATGATGATGGGGCTTGATATCATCCATTCTGTTTCACGGTAATTGTCAGAACTGAATGTGGTTTTTTCAAAAATAATTTGTGCCGCGGTCTTTTCGGGGAATTGAAATGCGGCAGGAATGCGTGCCGCGGTGCGGTGTAACACCCCGTCAATTGAAATATCCGTCTCCATCATCATCAGGGAGATGTCATAGAGACAATGCAGTTCCTTGATCCGTTCCTGTAAATCATGGTCAGCCTGCTTCCGCGCGGTTATGTCCTGAACAAATCCCATAAACCGGCCCGTGGAAAGCGTTACCGCGTCAACAGACCAGTACCTTCGTGACCCGTCTTTGTGCAGGAATACAAATTCGCCCCCCGCATGGCCTTTTTCAATAACCTCCATGAAATGATCATTGGCAGATTTCCTTAGTTCTTCAGGTATGAGGTCGGGGATGCTCATTGAACACAGTTCCTCCCGGCTATAGCCGGTAATAGCTGAAGCGGCAGGATTTACCTCGAGATACCGGCCATCTCCATCAGCGATAAAGACCCCGTACGGCGCGTTGTCGATATAGCTCTGTAAACGTGATTCGCTCTCGCGAAGGGCATGTTCCGCCATTCTTCGTTCGGAAATATCATGAACAACTGAGAAAAGGACTCTGGATTCATTGATTCTGATAAGAGAGCTGTATACTTCAACTGTTCGTGTTTCACCTGAGGCGAGGGTGTGGGGAAAGATAAAGTAGTTACGTTTCTCTGCTGCTGCCATGCTGCGTTCCGAATCAACTTCATCAGGAGGTAGCGCATTGATATCATGCACGGTCATTCCCTGGAACTCTTTTAGCGAATACCCGTAATAATGAACTGCTGCATTGTTCGCGTCAATAATCGCACCGCTGTCCGGTTCAATAAGTAACATGACCGCGTTGTGCTGTTCGAAAATCTGACGGAATTTTTCTTCACTTTCCCGAAGGGCATTTTGCGTTTCAAACAGTGACTGTGTTGTTGCGGTGAGTTCATCATTAGCGCTTTCAAATTCCTCCATGGTTGAAGCGAGTTCTTCGTTCGTGGCCTGCTGTTCCTCGAGTGCGGCGTTAAGCTCCTCGTTGAGGGCTGTAAGCTCTTCATTCTTCATCTGAATGAGATTCTCTGCTTCAATCTGTTTCGTGATGTCCTCAACGATCCCTTCAAGATAAAGAGGGTTGCCCTGATCATCACGTATAGTATTTAAATAAAGGTTCGCGATAAACTCGCTGCCGTCCCTGCGGCGGTAATGGTTAACATGGTGAGAGGCACTTTCATTCTGCATCTGCTCGTCTACAATTTCCCTGCGTTTTTCGCTCTTAATATATATTTGATCAGCAATACTGTGTATTTCGCGTATAACTGTTTCAGGTGAATCGTATCCGAGCATTTTCGCCAGCTCAAAGTTTACCTCAAGAAACCGGCCTTCCGGCGTTGAACGGAATATGCCGAGAGGGGCATGTTCAAATATTGTGCGGTATTTCTTTTCACTTTCCTGCAGTGCCTGTTCAAATATTTTCTGATCGGTAATGTTCTGGACGGCAACGGTAAAAAGGTCCCCTGTCATGGGAAATACGGAAAGGTCAAACCATCGTCCTGTGGGTTCAAAATACAGCTCTTCGTGTATAAAAGATTCAGGGCCGAAGACCTGCGCGTACATTGTAATAAGATTATCAGCTTCATTGTTCGTATATATTTCCTTAATAGTTTTCCCTATTAATTGGTCCTTTGACAATCCTGAATGGATTTCAAATGCCGGATTTACACTGATATATTCACAATCGAGAGGCTGGTTATGTTCATCGTAGAGCATTTTATGAATGCACAGGCCATTGATTGAATGGCTGAATGTATCTTTATAAATAGTCCTTGCTTCGAAGAGTTTAAAGGCCATTTTTATTGAAGTAGACAAAACTGTAGGGCCGCTGTTTTTAACCACATACCCGTATGAGGTTATTGCTTCTGTTTTCTCCACAATCTCAGGTTCCGTGTGGCTTGAAAGGAACACAACGGGAACGTCCATGCACTCAAGGATCTGCCGTGCGGCCTCTGTACCGTCAATCCCCCGGCCCAGGTCAATGTCCATGAGGATAAGGTCTATCGCGGTATCGCCGCATGCAAGGGCGACTGCTTCTTCCCCTGTAACTGCCGTAATTACATTATAACCGAAGTCAGAAAGTTTTTTCTCCTGGGCCATGGAAATAAATACCTCGTCCTCGACGAGGAGAATTGTTTTTCCTTTTGTGTTCATCATTGTTTCGCATGCAGTTTTTTAAAGAATAAAAGCATGTTTGTGTTTTATTGTAATGTCAAGGTAAATATCGGATGGAGTATTAAAAATTCGAGAGTACAGGGTAGTGTGTAGAAACACTGGCTGATTTTGTAAATATAATTAAATACATAGATTTAATTCTTGATTTTCTCCGGTAAGTACAATAATGTGATACTTTCTGGAGAAAACATGATAAAAGATCATCTTACAATTATGGATGAAATGAAGCGTTACGCGTCTCCCCGGGCGCGTCTTACGCGGATGCTGAAATCCGGTACAATTATTCAGGTCCGTAGAGGTCTTTTCGTTGACAATAAAAATATATCACCCCGCGTTCTTGCGCCGCTCATCTACGGACCTTCATATATTTCCTTTCAATATGCCCTGCAGCATTTCGGCCTCATTCCTGAAAGAGTAAATATCGTAACATCCGCCACGTATAACAAAAACAAGGACAAGATGTATCATACCCCGCTGGGTGAATTTAAATATTATTATTTACCATGTACGGTCTACCCGTATGGGATTATGAAGGAAGAAGAGGATGGATTTTCATACCTGCTGGCATCCCCTGAAAAAGCATTGTGTGACACGCTCTATAAAGCTTCTGGTATTAATACAATTGATGATCTGGAATTGCTTCTTCTTGATGACTGGCGAATGGTTAGGGAGGATTTGCTGAAGCTCGATTCCGGATTTATTTCTTTTATTGCACCGTTATATCACAGGCGTTCACTGGTCATTTTGGATAAATGGTTCCGGAGGGAGAATAATAATGCGTAGTCCAATACAGGATATGCTTGACCGTTATAAATGCCGCACTGCGGATGAGTATCGTAATGCGCTCAAAGAGATTATTCAGGAGATTGCGTTGTGCGGTCTGTCCAGGGGAGGGTTTTTTAAAAACGCGGCATTTTATGGAGGAACCGCACTCAGGATGTTTCATAATCTGGACCGTTTTTCTGAGGATCTCGATTTCAGTTTAATTGTCCCGGACCATGTATTCGATATAGGGACCTATCTACCCTATGTCCGTGACGAATTAGGGTCATACGGTTTTGAAATGGAAGTCGAAAAAAAACAGAAAACTTCAAATACCCAGGTACAGTCTGCTTTTATTAAAGGGGGAACATTAATTCATTTAATTAAAATCGCGTCTATTAAGCCGCCGGTGTCAGGGGTTTCACCCGGCGAACAATTGCGGATCAAGTTCGAGATTGATACTGATCCTCCACCGGGAGCTGAATTTGAAGTAAAGTATCAACTTGTACCGGTTTCCTATTCTGTACGACTTTTTGATCTTCCTTCTTTATTTGCCGGAAAACTGCACGCGCTTCTTTGCCGCAACTGGAAGAGCAGGGTCAAGGGGAGGGATTATTATGATTATCTCTGGTATCTCTCCCGTTCTGTTCCGGTTAATATTTTTCATCTGGAGCAAAGGATGATCCAGTCCGGTCATATTACATCGGCGGGTGAGCTTGATGCTGAATCTCTGATCCATCTGCTTGATGTCCGTTTTTCAACGATTGATTTCCGGCAGGTAATTTCCGATGTGGAGCCGTTTGTAAAAGATTCACGTTCCCTTGAATTATGGGACCATGATTTTTTTATAAGTGTGACACGTGACAGGCTGAGGGTCATGTGAATGTGCCGGACATCTTTTGGCAGGCACGGGGACTGTACCGGGGTGTCGTTGAAAAAAAAGGGATTATACGTAATGAAACACATACACATTCTCATCGTTGAAGATGAGCAAATGATTGCAATGGGGATCGAGCGCATGCTCAATTCATGGGGATACACGGTGGCAGCTTCTGTAATGACGGGGGAGGAGGCTGTGGAGGCGGTGAGAAATAAAATCCCTGATCTGATACTAATGGACATTGTACTGGGTGGCTCCATGACCGGCATACAGGCGGCAGCCCGTATCCGGGAGATCACAGATGTACCGCTTCTGTATCTTACGGGAAATGCTGACGAGGTTACCGTCGCGGAGGCACGGGCAACACAGCCGGCCGGGTATGTGCTGAAACCGGTCAATAACCGGGACCTCTATTCCAACATTGACGCGGCGCTCCTGCATTATCAGTATGAAAAACGCATACAGGAAAGCGAAGAGCGGTACAGGACACTTATTGAAAATGCTCACGAGGGCATTCTTGTTCTGGAAGATCATTTAATTGTATACTGTAATTCAAAACTGGAATATATTCTCGGGTATTCCCTTGATGAAATTATCAGCAGGCCTTTTATTGATTTTGTTCATCCCGACGACCATGAAACGGTACTAAAAAAATATAACAGCAGAATAAATGATCACTCATC
>ERZ795057.2829-NODE-2829-length-12536-cov-4.997596_pt1 | contig 12536 bp, 14 predicted proteins | sample MGYA00375141_ERZ795057 | MGnify/ENA primary metagenome ERZ795057 (study PRJEB30186, sample SAMN05720163) | activated sludge metagenome | isolation source: Anaerobic digester | place: Hong Kong | collected 2015-01-26 ... | reverse complement strand
CCCTTTGGTCAAAAACGGTTGGAAAAGAAAACAAAAAAGGCTATCCCATTATGGCAGAAATGCTTTTAAAGTATTGCTTAAAATATGGCCAAATCTACGCATCTTCTGATCATTTTGAAGGGATTATGGCTTTGGCTCAAGGTAATGCTTCTTATGTAACTTTTGGGAGACTATTGAAAAGTGGTGGAATTATCCCAATATTGAAACTTGGCCTTAAACGCTTAATAACGATTGCAGATGCCTTTACTCCTATGGATGAGGTGAGAAAAAAACATATGAAAGAACGACCTTTTGTTTATATTCAAGTCATAGGCGTTTCTACACAACATCAAGGGAAAGGCTATGGCAAGAAAATGTTGAATGTACTTATTCAAGCAAGTGAACAAGCCAAAGTTCCCATTTACTTAGATACAGAGACGGAAAGAAATGTGGAATGGTATGAATGCTATGGATTTAAAACGGTTGAGCAAATGACCTTACCCGTCATCGAGCAGCCCATGTGGGCGATGATAAGGGATCCAGAGGGTAGATAAACATAAAACAGAATACTGATTTGGAAGTCGATATGCTTCAACATCACGCAGATACGATTCAAAGAATCATCAATAAGTTGAAAAAAAGCGAAGATATACGGGACGTTTTTGTATGCAGTTCCATTGCTCATGGATTTGAAACGCAAAAATCCGATGTTGATTTGATGCTTGTCATTTCGGATACGGATCATAAAGACACTCAGAAATGAGGGATATTCACTACTTTGAAACAGAATTCTATTCCTATGAGAACTGTTATCTTGACGGTAAATATGTCAGCAGAGCATTCATGAAACAAGTGGCTGAAAAAGGCTGTTGAGAGTCTTTTTAAAGCACAAAATTAGAGATGTGACCCAGAGTGTATAGAATTATTCGCTATGTATGCAATGTAGTGTATAATGAAGTGTTACCGGTTTCTTTATAAACGAAAGGTGATCATATGATAGGGATAATATGTGATTCCGCAAATGATATATCAAAAGATAATGTTCAAAAGTACGCTATTAAAATTGCTCCCATCCGTATCATCATTGAGGGCAAAGAGTATCGGGATGGTGATGAGGGTTGTCTGGAAGCGGTTCAGGAATACATCAAAGACCATTTTTCAAAAACAACTCAAGCGGACTTTCAGGATGTTAAAAAACTGATGAACGAACTGATTGAAGAGGGTTGTAATGAAATAATAGGTCTCACGATGTCCAATCAGGTGAGCGGTACAGTTAACGTTTTTCGACTCGCTGCAAAAGAAATCATGACAGAGAATGATCAGGTTAGAATTGAGGTCATTGATACGCTGAGTGTTTCCATGGGAGCAGGCATTCTGACCTTAAAAGCAGCACGCTTGAGGGATGAAGGAAAATCATTTGATGAGATCGTTAAACAAATCAGAGCGATGGTTACAACGCATTCGAGAATCATGTTTGTCCTCCCCACCATGAAATATCTCATCAGAGGCGGGAGAATTGGCAAAGTGGCCGGCACAATTGTTGAGGTGTTGAACATAAAACCCATAGTGGCCATAAATGAAGAGGGTGTTATTTATACACTCATGAAGGCGAGGGGTATTGACAAGGCAACGAAGAAGATGATACAAGAGATTCAACATGAAGTAGACAAGGGCCATGTTGAAGCACTCGCAATTGTTTACACCGGTAGTATGGAAAGCACCATGAACAACGTGAAAAAGATTAAAGATACTTTTGAAGGAAAGATAAACATCATCTATTCAAATGAAATCAATGCAACCCTCTGGACATACGCTGGGATAGGACTTGTTGGCGTCGCAATCATGACAGAGTGGAAGAATAATAAAAGCCCGAAAAAATAAAATAAGCAACCCGGTCAGTTTATTGATATTGATAAAATAGCTGTTGAACATATGAGTGAAACAGGATAGTTTTCTAAAAAAAATTTATCTAAAAATGGCCCTATTACTGAAAAATGGGGAGTTATGGCGTTGAAAAACTGGGCCAGCATTCTGTCCCAGTTGATGATTTATTTTAGGATTCTGTCATGGATCGGAGAAGGATTTTAATTTAATGGTTGGCTTTTTACAAAAAGAACTTGACAAACCCAAACATTCACCTTCCGTATTTTTTATTTTAGAAGATTGAAAACGAATTTTAAAAGTTTCTATATTGCGTCATCATTTTATCCGCCTTTTTAAAGATAAGCGGTTGCATCAACCGTTTCCACCATGGGACTTCCGCATGAAGATATTTTGTAAATTCCTCTAAAGAATTCCCATAAAAACTCTCTTTCCCTTTGATTTCCAGATATTGCTGATGGCCTTTGACACCATCTACCGAAAATGTCATCGAGCATTGATCAACAATTGTTTGATTCTTAGTGAAATTCAACTGCTTTCGTAGACAAATATCGTGAAGCTCTTTATCAAAGGTGGCTTCTACGGACACCCATTTCCCATTCAACAAGACCTCCGGGAATGTATGTGCGAAAGACTCCGGCCAATTGTTGTAGGCAAATCCGGGTAAAAAATCCTCAAGGGCCTTTTTACTCACATATATAAAATGAAATCTTGCTTTCAGCCCGGCTTCACGCATCATGGCCACTTGAAGGTTTGCCTTTTGCATACAAACTCCTTTTCCGTTCCTAAGAACATCTGCTGCTGGAATTTCCTGTGGAAACACCCAACCAAATTTTATCTCGTCTCTTATAAAGTAAAAGATTTTTTCAGCTTTTTCAACATCTGTCTTCGCTCCCTCAATCACTCTCATTGTCGTTTCTTTAATCAGCATTCGGTTTTCCTCCTCTGAAAATTGTTCTGTACAACCAGAAAAAAGCACCACCATGATCAACAACATTAATATGAAACCCCATCTCTTTTTCATTCAACTTCCTCCTCGAATTTATTATTGTTAACCTGTATAACTATAGAATAAAAAAATTACTCGACTTTCTTCAATTCTTCCACCAGTGACCTTAAAAACGTAATAAAAATTTCTTTTTCGCTCTCTTGAAGAGCATTTACGTTCTTTTCAATGACACCAAAAAAATCTTTTTCAAATAATTCATGCCCGTGATACGCCACAACCCCTTTTTCGCTGAGATAAAAAATAACCTCTTTTCTGTTGTTGATATCTTTGCTTTTTGTAATAAGTTCCAGCTCAAGCAATTGCAGAATAAACTTCGACACGGCACTCTTGGAAATATCCAACCGTTCCGCCAGATTTGTCAGGTTGATCCCGGGATTTTTTCCGATCTGTACCAGAGTGTGTATGGTTGAAGAATACAATAAATCACCCGTGCCGAAATCTCTGGGTTTACTCTCTATTTCACGCATTAAATCAACTGATTTCATGTAAAGCTTGATAATTTCTTTTTTTTTCTTCATATGATCACCGTTATTATTGTACACCTATATAACAATAATGTCAAGTCATCCAGATCCACAAAATATTACAAACTTTTCTTCACATATCTATTGGAAAAAAAAGATATTGTTTTGGTTTCAATTAAGGCTTGTCAAATTTGACCTGTTTATTCATACTTTCAGTATAACTTATTTGTGCTGATTTTTGTGTCCAGTTTTATGGGTTCATTATATTGACCAATTACTTGAACTTTAATGGAGAAAAAGTAATCAAATAAGCTCTAAAAATTGATGTGCTATAATCTTTCATACCGGAATCGAAAGGAAGGTCCCTTCTTTTGAATCTGTTAAAAAAAATCGATTTATTTAATTTAAAAGGCAAATCATTTTCGACTGTTTTTTATCTCATTTTCTTTGGATTTGGCTCATGTTTATACATTATTGGCGGTATTTTCAATATTATCATCAACTTGCACCCCATTACATATTTCTTACCTTTTTTCGGGGCTTTTATCAGTGTTTTTACCTATTTTTATTGTTATAAACGTGGTCAAACCTATCCTGCCATTGTAGTTGCTGCTTTATTTAATAATTTTATCTTCTCGCCCTTTTTGTGGCTTACTAATTTAGGGTTCAAGGGAGGCTTTCAGTATTTTGTATTTCTTTTTCTAGTGTATTCCGTTATCCTGTTGAAAGGGAAACTACGAACGATCGTTATCAGTCTTTACACCCTTACCATTGCCGGGCTAATGTTCCTTGAAGCTTCTTATCCCGAACTGATACGACGATGGTCGGCTGTGGAAGAAAATTATCCCGATTTGATTTTTAGTTTTCTTCTCAGTATGATTGCGGTTACAGTCTCAGTTTTTTCGCTTGTAAAGCTTTATGAACGAGAGCATGCAAAGATAACCGAGCTCTCTACAAAAGATCCTCTCACCAAACAATACAACAGACGCTTCATCACCGAATATTTACAATTACTCTATTCTGAAACTCATCACGAGCATTTATCGGGAAAGTATGCTGTTTTTATTGATTTTGATGATTTTAAGATCATCAACGATACTAAGGGCCATGAAGCGGGTGATCGATTGCTGAATCAAGTTTGTCAGGTGATAACAAACAACATTCGTTCGGATGATTATCTATCGAGAATCGGGGGCGATGAATTCCTTCTGATCATCAACACGAAAGATCAAAAGTCATCAGTAGATATTGTCAACAGACTTCTGAAAAAAATCGAAGAGAATTGCAGAATAACCGTAAGCGCCGGTGTAACTCCGTTAAAAAACAAAAAAGATGCCGATGAATTGTTCAGAAAAGCAGATGAAATCATGTACCAAGCAAAGCGAGAAGGTAAAAATAAATGCTGCTTCTCATAGAGCTAATAAACATATAAAGTATTTTCAAACAACAGGGACGGAGGTATTTGTAAATATTTCAATCTAAACAACAGGAACGAAGGTGTTTGTGATTACTTCTTTTCTGTTGCTTTTCAAATATTACCTAGTTGTCAGATATTTTCGGAACTTGTTTTCTGAGAACAGTTCATGGGTAACAAATTCACCTTTGTCATACATGGCATACGTCCCAAAGGGACTGCCAAGCTCTTTAACTTCGTCTGCACTTTTAAGTTGAATAATTTTGACGGGGATGGTTTCTTCATCACAGATCTTCGAAAGTAACGTCATGTATTCTTCCATAAAGGGACATTGATGGGTGTAAATGAAGCAAATGCCATCGTTAAAATCCGTTTTCCCCGTTTTGGCTTTTGAGGTAAAACTGGGATTTTCAGCCTTTTTGTTGAATTTTAGGACCATGAGTTCAAAATAAGGCGGTGCTTGGTCAACTACTTGAAATCCTTTTTTTTCAAAGAACTTTTTCTCTGTGAGAAAGGGTTTGTTTTTTGAGGATGTAATAACTACAATCCCGTCTTTGCCCTTATCCTTTGATTCATTGATGCATTCATCCAATAACGCCGTTGCAATCCCTTGTTTTTTGAACTTACCCGAGACCCATAGGCAATGAATCATCATGTAATTTTTTCCAATAACCGGTTTCCATGCATTTTCTATTGGCATATATTCAATAAACATCTTGCCACGATCGTCTAATCTTTTGAAGACCAAACCGTTATCAAACTCTTTTTTCATCCAATCTTTCTTGACTTTTGCCCTTGCCCGATTCCTTTTATCATTTCCAATGGCACAACAAATGTGCTCTTGTTCAATATTGGCCTTATCAACCGTCATTATCTTCATCGTAAAGCACTCCTTTCAATTTTTATTTGATTATACAGGACATACTTGACAAGGCTTGTCAGGATTTCCACCGTCTCCATTGGTTTTTAAAGCCCTATGTAATTGAATTAGAAATTTGATGATGCAATTATTTTATACATCCTATCACCTTCTTTTACCAATTTTATAATTATTGCATTTTTTGAATGATCAGTAATATTGGGCGCTGGAAACTAATGCATGGCTTTCAGTATTTTTGCCTCATCATAGATTGAAATTTTAATTGATGATTGAAAAAAGGATTAAATCTCACTTCCATCCTTTTTATTAATTTGGTTGTGATATTTTTCATGATAAAATATCATGGGGTTGACAAAATGAGTAGATTAGAAAAGTTACTGATGAAAGTGCTTTGTGGTACTAAAGACAAACAAATAATGTTTGATGAACTCTGTAAAATACTAAACGAATTTGGGTTCAATGAAAGAATAAAGGGAAGTCATCATATTTTTTATAAAGAAGGCATTGAAGAAATTATTAATATCCAGCCAAGTGGAGCAAAAGCAAAACCATATCAAGTTTAGCAGGTTAGGAATATTATAACAAGATATAAGTTAGGAGGGTTAGACAATGTATAAGTATGAACTGATTATTTACTGGAGTGAAGAAGACGGTGTATATATCGCAGAGGTCCCTGAACTTCCCGGCTGTACAGCTGATGGTATGTCTTATCAAGATGTATTAAACAACACTGAAAAAGTGATTGAGGAATGGATCGAAACAGCAAAAATATTAGGAAGAGACATTCCGGAGCCTAAAGGCCGATTGAAATATGCCTAGGTTTATAGATTCAGTGATAAAATAGAAACGGAGGTATTTTCAGAATCTAAATCCTCCATTTCCCGGAATATTCTCGGTACCACTTTGGAATTATTTCTCTAAAACTATTGTAGTCTTCAAAATTTCTCAAGGCCCTTTCCTTCATATCCAATACATCCCCTTCGCCAAAAGGTTGTGCCCAGATGACAGAATAAAGTGAAGCATGTGCCACATAAACAGCATTGATTCGCCAGAATAGCTCGTGGGGATCCCCGTTGAAATAGCCTTTGAGATATCCGATTGAAAAGGGTATGCTGAGGGGGACATCAAACATTTGTATCTTGTAAAAATCCTCATAACGATCTCCACATCCACTTCTCTGGAAATCAATTACGCCAATAGTTCCCTCAGGGGTGTAAAGCAAATTACCAGTATGAAAATCACCATGACTGTAGACAGGTGGCTCTGACCAGAACAGGTTTAAATTCTCTTTGACAAAAGCGATGACAGACTCATCGTTATCCATTCGTGATGTGGATTCTTCATACAGCCTGAGCTGTCTTATTTTTTTGGGTATTTTGTTTGTTTTTGGAATGTGTTTATCCTTTACTGGTAACGTGTGCATGGCCTTCAAAATCTTTCCCGCTTGAACGCCATGAGAAAACTGTTCCTCTTCAGGAAGGGAGGAGATAACCTCTCTGAAATCTCGGCCTTCAACCCATGTATACAGCATATAGGATTTATCTCTAACCAGACCGTTTGCGACAACTCTGGACATTTGGAAATCAAGCTGATTAAATAGTGCCACGATCTCGTATTCCTTTTGCTTTCTCTCCAGCTTGTCAGCAGGTGTCAATCTGAGGACAAATTTGTCACCATTTGCTAGTTCAATATAATATTTCTCATCCAAAGACCAGCCGGCTGTTATTTTTTCGATCCTTACGATCTCTTTCAATTCGGGGATTTCTGAAAAAAGGGATTTCATTGGTTCATCTCCGTTCAAGTTGAAATATCGGTGGATATTATATCAGAAACAGGGTCTAGGGTATAGGGTATAGAAAAACATAAAACTAACGGAGCTGTTTTTTGGTTTTTACAGATCCTAGACCCTACACCCCAGACCCCTCATAAAAAATGAATCACAATGTTGGAAACCCAGATTATATAATGCTTCGTTACATTCATCCACAATTTGAAAAGTGTTATAATTTTCATTAAGATGGGTACTAGTAAGGAGAAAACATATGACAATATGGATGTTGCTGTTAACGGGTATCATTCTATATTTTATTTTCTACAGCGTTTATGCAAGGTTTGTTGAAAAAAGAAGTGTTATCAGTCGAATTTTTCAAGACAGCCTTACTGTTGGAAATTTTCTGTTTTCAAGTATGATGTCAAAGGGTCTGAAAACCCTGCAGCAAAAAGGCAGAAAACCCTTTGTATGGCCTGAGAAAAAAACCAAGCACTCGGTCGCATTTTACGATGTCAACGGAATGGATGTTTATAAATTGAATGAAACCGGAGGTTTTCCCAAAAAAATCCTGTATCTTCATGGGGGTGCCTATGTCTTTGATCTGACAAATATGCATATCCGATTAGTAGACAGCCTAGCAAGTCGAATGGATAGCTGCATCCATATTCCCAATTATCCCCTTGCACCGGAAGCGAATTACCGTGAATCCTATGAAAAAATGCTTGCTTTGTACGAAAAGCTTATAGAGCGTACACCTGCGGAAGATGTGATTTTAATGGGGGATTCAGCCGGAGGGGGCTTTTGCTTGGGCTTGGCGTTACTCATTAAAGAAAAAGGCCTGCCACAACCGGGAGAACTGATCCTGTTATCGCCTTGGCTGGATATTACCATGACAAATCCACTTATCACTAAGGAGCTGGAAAAAAAAGACAAACTCCTTTCAGTTGACTTTTTGACGAAGGCAGGAAAACTCTGGGTGGGTGAAGATGATCCCAAATCATACTTAGTAAGCCCCATTAACGGGGATTTGGAGGGCCTGCCTCCAATCACAATTTTTACAGGAACTTATGACTTACTTTACCCGGATGTTCAAAGGCTTCATGAAAAACTTAAATCCATAGGTGCTGAAAACGAGTTGAAAGCCTACGATAAAATGCTTCACGATTTCCCCATTTTTCCTATACCTGAAGGAAAGCAGGTGATTGATGAAATTATAGAGCGAATTCAGTAAAAAGTGGTGTTCCTACCTCCCTACTTTGTCATTCCTTTGTGGTGCACTTAGAACCAAAAGGAAAGAATCACATTTCTGCCACATTTTTTCCACAAAAATTGCGTTTTTCCCTGATATGATGAAAAAGTATGGTAATTACCGGATGATATAATCGTTTAACTACTACTGGAGGGGAAAGCGATCTCACAATTAAAAGAACACAGCATCTATATAGCCGATGATGACAAAAAAATATGTGATATTTTAAAAGCACAGTTAGAGCGCATGAATTATGCTGTGGAAGTCTTTTACAATGGAACGGACTTGTTGGAAACGTACAAAAAAACGCCTTGCGATTTAATCATCACGGATATCATGATGCCCGGCTTGTCCGGTTATGAACTCTGTCGGGAGATCAGGGCACTGAGTGATGTGCCTATACTGATGATATCGGCTAAAGATGAGGAGATCGATCGTGTGTTGGGGCTTGAACTTGGCAGTGATGATTATATTTCAAAGCCTTTTAGTCTTCGAGAATTATCGCTGAAAGTCAGAAATATTCTCAGGCGAGTGAATGGCACCCAAAAAACTTCTGATTCCCAGATCAGTTGTCTGGACTTGACCATCAACACAGATAGTCGGGAAATCACTGTCAATTCTCAAATACTCAATACCTCCAATAAAGAATACGAACTGCTGCATCTTTTCATCACCAATAAAAACAGAGCCTTTTCAAGAGAACAAATCATCCAAAGCATATGGGGATATGATTATATGGGAGACAATCGCCAGGTGGATCATCTCATCAAACGATTGCGTAAAAAACTGTTACTGGCAGAAGCACAGTGCAAGATTGAAACAGTGTGGGGATTTGGGTATAAGGTGAGTGACAAAGATTGAAAATTCGTTCAAAACTGTTCATTCTGAATATTGTCGTCAATGTCTCAGCAATGGTGTTGCTGGGTTTTCTGATTACGTTTATCGTTTCCAATTATATTGAAGAATCCCTTTCAAAAGAACTCCGCATTCAAAATGCCTTTGAGAAGGGAATGCTTGAAAAACTCATTGAATATGGAAAATTGGATGAAGAATACCGTCTTAAAAACGCTTATATTAACGAATACAACGAGAAAACGGACTATTTGTATCCAGAAAAAGAATCCTCAGATTTACAAGTCTTAACATTAATTATCGATTTGAAGGAAAAAAAGATTCTTAGTGCGCCTCATGCAATCATTGAACGATATAACGGAGAAGAACTCTTGGATATATTTAACCAAGATGATGGAACATTTTATACTGTTACCCTTTTTAACAATTCCTTTTTGACTTTGAATAATCAACTACAGAGTAAAAGTTTATCAGGTCAAGATTATGAATTTTTGATTTGCTCCTTTGTAACCCGTCAACAGATTGTTGAGATCAGAAACAGTATATTGATCATTTTAATCATCCTTATTGGACTGATTACCTTTCTCTTGATTTTTTTGACTTTCTATTACGGTAAAATCATCATTAACCCCATCAATCGGCTCATCCAAGCAACAGAAAAAATCGCTCGCAAGCAGTTTAATGAAAAAATCCACTTAAAATCGGGGGATGAGTTTGAAGTCTTGGGAAACGCCATCAACACCATGGCTCAAACTTTAGAAGACAAGGATATCGAGCAAAAAAAGTTCTACGAAACCGTCTCCCATGACATTAAAACACCCTTAACCGTTATCAGTGGCTATGCTCAGGGGTTGAAAACAGACCTCTTTAAAGACAAGGATCAAACCCTGGATAAAATCATAGAAGAATGCCAGGAACTAAAAAAACAGCTGGAAAATGTGATTTTCCTCAGCAAACTGGATACAGTCAAAGAGACCTACAAGTTTGAACAACTTGAGATGAACGGTCTGATCATCGAATCGCTGAATAACGTTGAAAGCTTGATCATCTTGGATGAGATCGATGTGGATTTTACCCCTGTAAAAGACATCCTTTTTAAAGGTGACCGGCAAAAACTCCTTAAGGCCTTTGTAAATATCCTGACCAACTGCATTAAATACACTTCCGATTTGATCATCATCAAGGTTGAAAAAAAGAAATCAACTGTTTGCGTAACGATTCAAGATAATGGTCCCGGATTCAGTGAAGAGATTTTGCAAAACACCTTTTCTAGAGATTACATCGGAGAAAAGGGCGGAACTGGTATCGGCCTGTCCATAGTTAAACGTGTGATTGAAGGCCATCAGGGAAACCTTACCTTAGAAAATGAACCTTCTCTCGGAGCCATTTACCGCATTCAACTTCCCATTTGAAAAACTGCCACAGATTTGCCACATTTCTCACATAAAAATCCCATAACCGCTTGCTATCATCATGACACATCGAGAGATGAAAATTGTTGTGAGGTGAATCGATATGAAGAAATGGAGTATCTTACTTGTATTATTAGTGATTGGTGTGATCTTTTCCAGCTGTGCAAATCAATTTTCAGAGACAATGACGAGGGGGCTTGAAGGGACAAAGACGTATGAAAAAAAAGACTGGGACGGTGATAAAGCCGACTATACTTACACTCAAGAAGAGTTTGAAAGTAAAGCAGAGTCTATGGGAATCACCGTTGAAGAATTGAAAGAACTAATGATAGAAGAATTTGAGAGTAAGTTGGAAAGTAAAGCGGAATCCATGGGAATCACGGTTGAAGAGCTGATTGAACTAATGTCTGAAGGAAAAAAAGAGAAGTAGAGATTTTATCTTTTGTCGCTGCATAAAAACTTGTTTATGCGGTGACATCATTAAGGTGTTGTTTATGTATCGAAAAGAATTGAAGTATCTTATCAACAGCCAGCAACAGAAAGTCATAGAAAATCGATTGCGTTTGATCTGCCAATATGATCACTATGCTCCGACAAACGGGAAATATACCGTGAGTAGTCTTTATTTTGATGATTATGCGAATAGTGCTTTTGAAGATAAGCTGGCTGGGGTCATCCGAAGAAAGAAATTTAGAATACGTATTTATAACAGATCGGACCGCTTGATTAAGCTTGAACGAAAAACCAAGCATGTTAATGCTATAAAAAAAGACTATACCGTGATCACACGTGAAGATTATAACAACATCCTTTCAGGGTATTATGTTGATTTTAAATGCACAAACGATCCTGTCAAAAATGATTTTGTTCTGATGCAAAAAACAAAGAGACTTCAACCAAAGGTCGTTGTTACCTATGATCGAACCGCTTATGTTCTTCAATATGGGAACGTTCGTATCGTCTTCGATGCAAACCTGAGAACCGCCATTGGCAAAAAAGACCTGTTTGCAATGACTTCCAGCGTTGCTTTAACAGAAAAGGAACAAGTGGTCATGGAAATTAAGTATACGGGTTATTTACCGGATATGATTAAAAAAGCCGTTCAACACGGAAAGGGTGACCAAAAAGCCTTTTCAAAGTTCGTTTCTTGCATGAGTTTCCATTATTAAAAAACGAAAGGAGATATGATTGATGACATTTACAGATTTTATCAACTCAATGAATTTAGAAAGCAGTGGAACATCCTTTCTTCAAATCATAGCCACAATGGCATTAACATTTGCTTTAAGTTTGATCGTTTTTTGGGTGTATAAAAGAACTTATCAAGGGGTGATGTATTCAAAAAGCTTCAACGTGTCTTTAATTGCCCTTGCACTGGTGACCAGTTCAGTGATTATGGCGGTAACGAGTAATATCATCCTATCCCTTGGAATGGTTGGTGCATTGTCCATTGTTCGATTTAGAGCCGCTATCAAAGACCCCATGGACATTGTCTACATGTTTTGGGCCATATCTGTAGGAATTATCACAGGGGCGGGATTGTACATCATTGCCGTTGTGACTTGTATCTTCATCGCTGTCGTTCTTCTGATTTATTCAAAGTTGAGGATTAGTGAGGGGCCTTG
>ERZ795057.2827-NODE-2827-length-12537-cov-4.177295_pt1 | contig 12537 bp, 10 predicted proteins | sample MGYA00375141_ERZ795057 | MGnify/ENA primary metagenome ERZ795057 (study PRJEB30186, sample SAMN05720163) | activated sludge metagenome | isolation source: Anaerobic digester | place: Hong Kong | collected 2015-01-26 ... | reverse complement strand
CCAGGCTTCAACGCCGGCAGGCGTATAACCACGGGATATCCACCACCAGCGGTCATACCGGTAAAGGCCATGATGGATGCCCTCGATCTCACCGAGTTGGAGCGTGTCGATGACCAGGCAAATATATCCATGCCGGGCATACCAGGCGGGATGATGCTGATAATGGGCTTTAGACCCGTAGTCATAGCCATCCTTATTTACAGTGGCATGGCCACATACATACAGTATGGCCGGCAGGGGGGCGGTCACGCGCTTCGGCTTGTACAGGTTGCCTGTCACATAAAGTCCGGGCCGGGATTGAAAGATGATTTTCTCAACGACAAAATCGTCCATTTCTTCTACGCCGGTAATCTGGACCAGGAGCGGGGTTTTGTCAGGGACCGGCCACAATCCGAGCATTTCCCACAATTGGGATCTCAGCGTTTGTTGGATCCCCTTGAGCTCATTCAAATTTTGCCAGGATTGCCAAGCCGGGTTATTTTCCATATTCCTGACTTCGGCCTGAAAAAAGTCATCGAGCTGTTGATCAAAATCCCAGTTTTCGGATCCGGTTGATGATCGGCCTGAGGGTAGAATAAATGCCAGGAGTATCAAAAGCCATCGCATAATGAAGGATTGTCCCTTAATATAAGAAAATAGATAGCATCCGATGTTTGGATGACGATTATTAGGACCAGGCTCCCGGGTTTATAGCATTAGTTCAAAAATCATTTTTTACATTGGAAATGATTTCTCATCAAGCCTTTCAACTAATACAGAACAAATGAATGATTCAAAGAAAACAAGCGGTGGAACTTCACGTCGCGAATTCCTCAAATATGGTGCAGCCGCATCTACTTTTTTCATTGTTCCCCGTCATGTATTGGGCGGACTCGGATTTACGCCACCCAGTGATCAACTGAATCTTGCAGCCATCGGTTCTGGTGGTAAGGGCGCCAGTGACATCCGCCTGGCGGCTGGTGACGGCAAGGAGCGCGTGATTGCCTTGTGTGATGTAGACTTTGGTGGTTCCGCTGCTAAAACCGTTGAAGCGTTTCCGAACGCAAAGCGTTATGCAGACTTCCGTGAAATGCTGGATAAAGAAAAGGACATCGATGCTGTTACCATATCCACTCCGGATCATGTCCATGGGCCGGCTGCGGTCTATGCGATGGAACATGGAAAGCATGTTTATGTACAAAAACCTTTAACCCATAACATACGTGAAGCAAGGATGCTCACCGAACTGGCCCGCAAACAAAAAGTGGTCACCCAGATGGGCAATCAAGGTGGATCCAACCCGCTTTTGAAACTAGTCCAGGAATGGGTAGATTCCGGCAAACTCGGCAAAATCCATAAAGTGGAAGTGTGGACTAACCGCCCTGTCTGGCCACAAGGTATTGCATTCCCACAGGCTGATCCAGCTATGAAACCGGATACGCTCGACTGGAACTTATGGCTAGGGCCTGCCCCGGAAATTCCTTATACACCAAACATAGCGCCATTCAACTGGCGCGGATGGTGGGACTATGGTACCGGTGCTCTGGGGGATGTAGGATGCCACCTCATCGATATTCCATTCCGGACCCTGAAATTGCATTATCCATTGGATGCCGAATGCAGTGTAGCTTCTCTGTTTTCACAGATGTGGACGCCGGATTATCATCCGGAAGGAGCGCCATCTGCTTCTTTTATCACTTTGCATTTTCCATCTACAGAAAAGACGCAGTCTCCCATTGAGATGACCTGGAGCGATGGAGGTATCCGGCCATCGCATCCGGAAATTATTCCGGCGGATCATGAGATCGGTGGAACCGGTAGTCAGAACGGGGTGCTGATCATCGGCGAGAAAGGATTGATCTCCACCAACATTAATGACAGTTCACCGTTGATGCCGAAGCTTTATCTGAATGATGGGACTGTCGAAATTGGCCCACAGACCGAAGAAGGTATGGCTCCGGAATACGGCCACCAGCGGTTCTGGGTCGAAGCTTGTAAAGCTGGGTTTAATAGTCCGGAGCACAAAGCTTTGACCTCATCGTTTGATTATGCCGGCCCGATGACGGAAACGGTATTGATGGGTAATTTGGCCATCCGGTCATACATGTTGCGGCGAGCTGATGCCAATGGCCGTATGCAGTTTTATGGCCGTCAAAAATTATTATGGGATGGAAATAACATGCGCATCACCAACCTGGAGGATGCTAACCAGTTTGTAACCAGGACGTACCGGGAAGGGTGGACCATTTAAAATGTTGAATGTTGAATGTTGAATGGTGAATATTTAGGGGGGCAGAGATCCCTGTTTGGACGTAAGTGTCGCCCTAAGTGGAAACGAAGGGTGGTGGGTAGATTTTTACCTTTATGGTTCATTTTTACTGGTATCCTCACTCAATCCTGTACGGATGCTTCGAAAGATCAATCTGCGTCCCTTTCTTTTCCTTCCGAAATGGTTTCTTTCCGTACCGCCGATCTAAACCCCATCTTTGCCGGCACTGGGGATTCTGCAGACTGGGATCAGCACATCCGGGAGCGGGGATATATTTTAAGGGAGGATGGGGTGTATCACCTTTGGTACACCGGTTATCAGGACAAGCAGGATGCTGAATTGCATCTGGGTTATGCGACCTCACCAGATGGCATTCATTTCACCCGCTATCCGGACAATCCCATCTTTGCAGAGAGCTGGACCGAGGATATGATGGTCCTGAAGGATGGAGACCGCTACCTGATGTTTGCCGAGGGACGTCATGACATTGCGCACTGGCTGACTTCAGGCGATAAGATCCATTGGAGCGATCGTGGAAGTCTGGATATCCGAAAAACGGATGGCTCCAAAATTGATCCGGGTCCGTACGGTACTCCAACGGTCTGGAAGGAAGAATCGATGTATTACCTATTTTACGAACGCAACGATTCCGCGATCTGGTTGGCCACTTCGCGGGACCTGAATACCTGGACCAATCTTCAGGACGATCCGGTCATTGACCGAGGGCCCGAGTGGTATGACAAATACGGTGTTGCCCTAAATCAGATCGTCAAATACAATGGCTTGTATTACGGCTATTACCACGGTACACCGCAGCCGGACTGGAGCCTCTGGAATACCAACGTTGCAGTATCACAGGATTTAATCCACTGGACGAAATACAAACAAAATCCCATCCTCGAAGAAAATAAATCCAGTGGCATATTGGTGCCGGATGAGGAAGGATTCCGGATGTATACCATGCATCCGGAGGGGGTGATGCATGAAAAGAAATAATCGTAATTAGAACAGGCATCCTGTGATATGTCGCCCTTTCAGGACAGGGTTATCACCCTATCCTGTGATATGTCGCCCTTTCAGGGCTCTGATTTGCAATGGGACGATATGGACAGGATGCATCCTGTCCTGTGTTCTCACGCCCTTTCAGGGCAGAATTATCTCCCTTTCCTATGATTAATCTCCCTTTCAGAACTAGGGTAATAAGCGGAACTAAGGGTTAAGCCCTGAAAGGGCTTTATGAATTCAGTTGAGCAATGGGTGCAACCCATTGCAGGGAGTAACCAATCCAGACAGCCCTGGAGGGGCGTCATAAATAATTATTTATTATCAGAGAATTCAGGTATTTTAGAAGTCATGTCTTAATAAAATAATAGTACCTATGGGCCAGTCACTGGTTAAGAATTATCTGCATATCGTATTTAGTACGAAGAATAGATTTCCCTGGATTACGCCAGTTATTCAAGATGAATTATTTCAATATTTAGGAGGGATTTGTCGACAACTGGAATCACCTGCAGTTCAAGTGGGAGGATATCGGGATCATGTTCATATTCTTTGTTCCCTTTCAAAGAATATTGCCCTGGCAAATTTCATGAGAGAGGTGAAATCGAATTCATCGAAATGGATTAAAACCAAGCACATTAATCTTAACAATTTTCACTGGCAGAACGGATATGGTGCATTTTCAGTGAACTCTTCCAATATTGCTCCTGTCATTCAATACATTGCAAATCAGGAAGCTCATCACAAAAAATTGTCTTTTCAAAAAGAGTATGTCAAGTTCCTGGATGAATCCCATGTCGAATATGATGATCGGTATGTCTGGGATTAAAATTATGCCTTCCTTTCAGGACAGGGTTATCACCCTCTCCTGTGATATGTCGCACTTTCAGGACAGGGTTATCACCCTATCCTGCGATATGTCGCCCTTTCAGGGCTCTGATTTGGATTGGGACGATATGGACAGGATATGCACCTGTCCTGTGTTCTCACGCCCTTTCAGGGCGGGTGATTGCGGGATTTTTACATAGGGATAGGACCTTGTCCTGTGATATGTTGCCCTTTCAAGACAGGGTTGTCAACCTATCCTGTGATATGTCGCCCTTTCAGGGCTCTGATTTGCATCCTAGCGGGATAGCTGTTCCTTGTGCTCTACAAACCACTCCAATGCTGCTGGATTCCTGGCTGCATCTTTGTTTAAAGCTTTGCCGGGATCCATCCCCATGAGGATTTTTTTGAGCGGTACTTCCATCTTCTTCCCACTCAGGGTGTAGGGGATATCCGGGACGACCAAAATGCGGTCGGGGATATGGCGTGGCGAACACTGCGTTTTCAAAGCCTGGTTGATGGCTTCGATCAGGTAGCTGTCCAGGATTTGGTTTTCGGCCAGGACGATGTACAAAGGCATAAAATCGCCACCATCCGGTAATTCAATATTGAGCACCAGCGCATCTCTCAATTCGGAGAAACCATCCAGCACCCGGTATATTTCCGCCGTTCCAATCCGTACGCCCTTACGATTAAGGGTAGCATCCGAGCGGCCAAATATCTGCAGCGAACCATTTGCTTCGATACGAATCCAGTCCCCATGACGCCACTTACCCGGATATTCTTCGAAATAGCTGGACCGGTAACGTTCTCCTTCCGGGTCTTTCCAAAAATAGATGGGCATGCTGGGCATCGGCTCCTCAATCACCATTTCACCTAATGATCCCGTCACGCTCGCACCCTGTTCGTCATAAGCATAGAGCGCACATCCGAGCGCCCTGCACTGGATGTATCCGCGGTAAACGGGCAAAATGGGGCTGCTGCCGACAAACGCCGTACACACATCTGTGCCACCGCTCATGGAGCACAGCCAGACCTTTTCGGACACCTGTCCGTAAACCCAGTCAAATGCTTCCGGAGGCAGTGGGGCACCGGTCGATCCGATGGACACCAGTGCAGATAGGTCCATTTCTTCTCCCGGATGAAGGTCCGCTTTCATGCATGCTACCAGATATGGAGCACTCGTGCCAAAATGGTGAATGGGAAGGCGACTGGCGATCCTCCACAACGCATTCAGGTCAGGATAGCCAGGACTGCCATCATACAAGACAGGTACGGCACCAACCAGCATAGAGGCTTGCAGAAAATTCCACATCATCCAACCCGTGGTCGTAAACCAAAAAAATCGTTCGCCCGGTTTGACATTGTTTTGCAGGGAGAGGTATTTAAGGTGTTCCAGCAACATTCCCCCATGTGAATGCGTGATCGCTTTGGGCTTACCGGTTGTGCCGGAAGAGTACAGGACCCAAATGGGATGATCAAAAGGGACCGGGGTAAAGGCAATGGGTTGATCTGCGGGCTGATCCATAACCGTATTCCAGGAATAGCTCATTTCTCCCGGCCAGTTAAAATCTAGGTCCAGATACGGTATGACCACAACTTTGTCGATGGAAGTGACCTGACTGACAATATTAAGTGCTTGCTTGTAGCGGGGGAAAGCCTTTCCGCCATACTGATAGCCGTCGACGGTGAAAAGGACTTTGGGTTCGATGAGAGAAAATCGATCAATCACCGTTCGTTCGCCAAAATCCGGCGAACAACAAGACCAGATGGCACCCAAAGAATTGACCGCCAGAAAGATGGCCACTGTCTCCGGTATATTCGGCAGAAATCCAGCTACCCGGTCTCCTTTGGTGATTCCCTGCTGTCTCAGGAAAGCACGTATTTTTATCACCTGTTCCTGCAGCTCATTCCAACCAACGATTCGATGGACGCCCGATTCATGAATGAATTCCAGAGCAGGGCGATCCTTTGAAAATTGCCGGAAAATGTGTTCGGCGTAATTTAAGCTGGCTCCGGGGAACCACTCAACTTCAGGCATGGGATCTTTGGTACGGATCTTTTCGTAAGGAGTGTGTTCTACGATTGCAAAATAATCCCATATGGATTCCCAAAAGTCTTCCAGATTTTCAACAGTCCATCGCCATAACGACGCATAATCAACGAATGTCAGTCCTTTATGACGGGCCAGCCAATCCAGAAAATGCAGCAAATTGGAGTTTTGCACAAACTCAGCAGTCGGTTTCCACAAAACATTTTGGTCCATCTTTATTCACTTTTATTCCAGACCCCGTTTACTACTGTTCCGACCGGGGTCCCATCCCGAACCAGGATCAAACCTGGATTCTGCCCCATATTGATTGTAGTTGGCCTGAAAGCATCTGCAGGCGTCCATTGCATCAATTTGACATCGGGAAATTCACTTTTTAGGGACAATGGGAGCCATAAATATCCTTTTGTCAGCAGATCTTCTTCTTGGATTTTATGGTTTTTCAACTCCTGAGCATTCGGTATATACAATTGACCAGGCAAAATGGTGTATCCGGCTGCATTGAGTTCCTCGTAGCCGGAATAAGTGGACAAGTCACCCAGATCAGCAATATACGCGGATTGGCTGAACCGGGTTGCTTCGGCATTATCCCGTTCGTTCATCGCAAAGCCGATATCCAGCACCACTGGCCCGTATGGTGTATTGCAAGTCCCGTTGCGGATAATCAATTCATGCAGGTAATGGGCGTTTTCAGGTATTTTCCTGAAATAATCTTCGGTGTTGTTTTTCAGGTGCTCCCCGGATGCTATCGATTCAAACGCAGTCAGGAAAAGCAGAAAATTCATTTTACGGATGAGTTGTTTTTCCAGATCGCCAGGCTGACCTCCGCATTCAATTAAAATGGTGCTGGTACCCCACTTTTGGATGTTATCCCCAAAAGCGCGGGGCTCAAAGGTGTCATCGTATTTGGCTACCTGTCCGGGCAGGTAGTTCTGAAGCATATTGTTTAAGCTTACGATCAGCTGGAGCGAACGGCGGCGTACGTCATTTACGGATTTATCCCAGTCAAATGCCGGGGCAAGGAAGGAGATGGTCGCGGTTTTGCCACTGATGCCCACACTCGTGTACCGGTTTTGATCGTGCAGGTTAAATCCGTATTCCGGTTGCAAGGAGTCCCGGGTTGCCTTGAGGATGCGGGCCTCTGGGCTAGACAAGCGCAGGGCATCCCGATTGATGTCAATGTCGTAGGCGTTACGCCGTGTAAATTGTTCTGCGCCATCCGGGTTGAGCATGGGGATCATGTAAATAGTGAGGTTATTAAAAATGGTTTGCCGGATGCCATTAAATTCATCATTGGCGCGCAAAAAATTGAACAGATCCATCAGAGCCATCGTGGCGGTGGATTCGTTTCCATGCATCTGAGACCACATAAATACCTTGTGGGGACCGTGTCCGGCGCGGACCAGGTAAATGGGCCGACCCTGGACCGATGTGCCAAGTGTTTTGACCGAAAATTCAGGATGGGTTGCTGTTTTGGCGATGAGGGGCTCAATGTCCCGGTGCTTGAACCGGCGATCGGTAATGGTTGATTCCTGGTAGTTGTGGTAAGCTTCATTAAGCATAACATGCCAGGACTGGGCGGATAGGAAGTGGATGGAAAGGATTAGTAACGTCAGACTGTTGACAAACCTCATTGGTAATCGTTTGTAGCAAGGTACGAAACGCGTTGACTTTTGTGGTGTTTTTGGCTATGAGTAAACAGCGAGCTGGTTCCGTCCGGGTTACTCCAGATTCTCCATTAATTTCATAAGGTATTCTTCGATGACGGTTGCCTTTTCCGTTTTGATCCGCTGGCCGAGCTCGCGCCGTGGACAGTTCGCGTTATATTTTGCACCCCAGTCCATGATCTCAATGATTATAGGTAAAAGATCGATTCCCTTTCGGGTTAGGTGGTAAAGGTATTTGGATTTATTGGTCGGTGCTACCTGTTTGGTGATGATACCTTCCGCTTCCAGGACACTTAGGCGGTTAGCCAGAATATTCGTGGAGATCTTTTCTTCGGAACCAAGGAACTCACCGTAGGATAGTTTACCTCTCAGCATAATGTCCCGGATAATTAATAACGACCAACGGTCACCAAATACATCCAGTGAACAGCTGATGGGACAGTCGGATCTTACTTTTTCCATGAGTGAAAATCTAAACCTAAAAGTACTTGTATTATGCAAGTGCATTATTATCTTGGAGCTTGCAAAATGCAAGTACTAAGATATCAATTGCTAGTAGAATTAACATGACCATGGAAAATACACTTTCAACCCGACAACTATTGGATCGCTATTATTCAGGCTTTGCTCGAAAAGAAGGCTGGGAAGCCACGATCTCTGATGATTTTATCTTTAGAGGAGGCGATATGAATAACCGGCAGCCCGCGATCGGGAAAATGGCCTATATCGAAGTGATCAAACGCTTCTCTCGGGCGTTCTCGTCCATGCGGGTGAAGCAAATGATGGTGGACGGCGATGAGGCTTGTGTCATCGGAAATTATGATTTCGTTTTCCCAAACGGTGAAAGTATTAACGGTGATGTTGCCGAGATTTGGGAAGCAAAGGACGGTCAGTTAACAGCGCTGACCATTTATTTCGATACCCTGACTTTTGATCGCAACACCCCCAGGCCGGCTTAATTTAGTTAACCGGTTAATAAATAGTAAATGTTTAGTAGCTTTGTTAACTGGTTAACTAATAGGAATATGGAAACTGATTTCTTGGTCGGACTGGAATATTTGGGCGTTACAGCACGGATAAAGCGATTGAGTGACACGTTCTTTTATAGCATCAAAGAGTTGTACAAGCAGCTAGGAATTACCATTGAGCCTAGTTGGCATCTGGTTTTTTTGATTTTGAAAGATCAAAAAAAAATATCCATGTTTGACCTGGCAAAGCGCCTCCATTTATCCAGGCCGGCGATTACAAAAATGATCAAAAAAATGGCGGAGCTGGATTATGTGCTTATTGCGTCGGATCAATCCGATTCGAGAAAAAAAATGGTCGTACTCTCGGAAAAGGCGCAGAATAATCTGGTAACATTTGAACGCGTCTGGAATGCCGGTCAGTTGGCCGTACAAGCGATGCTACAGGACAATCCGCATTTTTTGTCTTCCCTCGAGAAACTGGAAAAACAACAACGTGCATTTAGTTTTGACGAACGCGCTCTTCAAATTTACCATTCAGCTGGATTGTAATCCTCCGAAGCAGAAATTACTGGTTGCCATTGAGTAAGCGCCAAACGACATTTTTATTAAAAGTCTAATTATTGCAAATGTTACGGTTAATAGGGAATACTCCTTTGGTCAAATTAAATCGATTGGTCGATGCATCCTGTGCTGAAATTTATGTAAAGTATGAAGCAGTCAACCCAACGGGGAGCATGAAGGATCGGATGGCTTTGGCGATGATCGAAGGAGCCGAGCGCAGGGGCGAATTACAAGCAGGTGGAAAAGTCGTTGAATATACGGGAGGAAGTACTGGTAGTTCATTGGCGATGATTTGTGCTCTAAAGGGATATAAAGCCCACTTTGTGTCTTCCAATGGATTTGCCCAGGAAAAGCTCCAGACCATGCGGGCATTTGGAGCAACTGTAGAATTAATCCATGCGGAGAACGGCGTACTCACCGCGGGAGTAATTGACCAAATGATAGCCAGAACCAAAGAATTAATTAACGAGCCAAATGTTTTCTGGCCCAATCAGATTCATAACCTTGATAACAAATTGGGGTACCATCCCATGGGAAGGGAAATATTGGCTCAATTAGGTTCAGAAATCGATGAGTTCGTTTCGGTTGCCGGGACGGGAGGATGTATATCCGGCAATGTTGAAATCTTAAAAGAAGCAAATCCTGATTTAAGGGTTATAGCCTGTGAGCCTTATAATGTACGTAATATTTCCGGTGGAGACACCTCCGGAAAACACAGACTGGAAGGCATCGGGTTGTCCTTTCGTCCGTCCATCCTGCGAGCAGATCTAATCCACGAGGTAATGCCGGTCAAGGATGAAGATGCCTATCGAATTGCACAACAACTTGCCAGTCATGAAGGAATTTTCGGGGGTATAACCTCCGGAGCAAATGTTTGGGCTGCAATGCAAAGAGCCAAGGCCATTGGCCCGGGTAAAAAAATTGTTACCGTAATTATTGATACCGGATTGAGGTATTTAAATGGCGATCTCTATCCATAAATTGAAAGATTCTCGGCCGGGACCTGTTCGAAGGTCGCTCCTTTATCCCCAATAAAATCCCTCGCATTCCGGTTCTTTTCAAGGACTATACCAGCTGTCCTCCATTTCTACGGAGCTTTTCCTTCTTCCACCCGACTGCCAGTCGTTAAATCAGCTATCTTTGATGCAATGCGCAGATGGATTGGCATAGCTTTCATTGGGTTGCTGGTATTGCCAACAGCCGGAACCTGGATGTTTCTTTCTTTGAAACGAATGGAGTGGAAAGCTATGGTTTATGAGCAGCTCATGCACGACTTGTCACCGGAGCAGCTTACTACCATCCAGATAATTTCCGGTCAGGCCGAGGTCCAATGGGTGGAAGACCACGAGTTTCGCTACAATGGCCACTGGTATGATGTGGTCCGTAAGGAGCAAAACGGGGACACCATCCGCTATGTATGTGTGGCAGATAGCTATGAAGATGATATTGAAAAAAAGTTGGAAGATCTGATGGCCACCAGTGATCAGCCGAATGGACAGAAGCCTTTAACGGTCAGATTATTGGATCTGCTCAACCATCAATGGCTGGAGCCGGAATGCAATATTTTCACCCTATTGTCTCTGGCACAGACAGAAAACAGACCTGACTACAGGATGGTTTTTCTCAGTTTTGAAGGCCTTTCTCCGGATGTTCCCCCGCCAGACGCTCGATGTTGATTTTCTATTCAACACCTGGTCTCACCAGGTAGTAGCAACATCTTAGTTCAATAGCTTAATTTTCAAAACATGAAAAAATGGTTTTTGGCCATGCTGTTGGTGAGCATGGTCGTAGTACTTAGGGGCCAGACCATTGAGGTGCGCGATGAGTCCAACCAGGAGCCCATCGCGGGGGTAATCATTCACGGCTCAAAATCCGGCAAGACCGTTGAAACAAATGTTCAGGGCCAGGCGGATTTAACAGGATTTATACCAGAAGATACGATCCTGGTCCAGATGGTAGGCTTTGACCTGGAATCGATGGATCTCAAACAGTTGGAGGCAGATGGATTTGTTGTGTATCTGCATGAAAACCGCTTACTCCTGGATGAAGTGGTGGTTTCCGTCAGCCGGTGGCAGCAAAAAAAGCGGGAGATACCCACCAAAATCACCACCATCCCGGCAAGGGATATCCAATTTGGGAATCCCCAGACCGCAGCTGACCTATTGGCCCAGTCGGGAGATGTATTCATGCAAAAAAGTCAGTTGGGAGGAGGAAGTCCCATGATTCGTGGTTTTGCTACGAATCGCGTGGTCCTTAGCGTTGATGGTATCCGGATGAATAATGCCATTTTCCGCAGTGGCAATCTCCAGAATGTGATCAACATTGACCCGTTTACCCTACAATCCGCTGAGATAAGTTTCGGGCCCAGCTCCGTACTCTTCGGCAGTGATGCCATAGGAGGGGTGATGAGTTTTTATACATTAAAACCGGAACTAGCAGCAAGCGGGAAATCGCTGATTGCCGGCAATGTCGATGTTCGATATTCTTCAGCGAATTCGGAAAAAACAGGGCATGCCGATCTTATGATCGGTGGGAAGAAATGGGGTATGGTGACAAGCGCGACGTGGAATAACTATGGGGATTTGCGTCAGGGTAGTCGCGGGCCAGAGGCTTATTTGCGGCCGGAATATGTAGTCCGGGAAGGAATGGAGGACGTTGTGGTAGCAAATCCTGATCCGTTGGTACAAATACCGTCCGGTTTTTCTCAGCTTCAACTGATGCAAAAGATCAGATTCAAAGCATCTGATGCCTGGGATTTTGAATATGGTGGACATTACGCGACAACTTCTGATTACAGTCGTTACGATCGATTGATTCGTTATCGGCGGGGCACACTGCGTTCCGGAGAATGGAGTTACGGCCCACAAACGTGGATGATGCATCGCCTCAGTGCCAGTTATGAAGGTGGCCTGGCGTTACTGGATGACCTGCAGCTAAGTGTGGCTTACCAGTATTTTGCCGAAAGCCGGAAGGATCGTGATCTGAACGATGCGATACGTCATGTGCGTGAAGAGAATGTCGATGCCTGGTCGTTTCAGGCAGATGCAACCAAAGTGATAGGTAAAAGACATCAACTGCAATACGGCGCGGAATGGATCTGGAACGGAGTGACCAGCCTGGGAAGCGAAGTGAATGTGCTGAACAAAACCGAAGAGGCTGGCCCTTCCCGCTATCCGGATGGGTCTACCTGGCGATCTTTGGGATTTTATGCGACTC
>ERZ795057.2815-NODE-2815-length-12596-cov-9.648433_pt1 | contig 12596 bp, 9 predicted proteins | sample MGYA00375141_ERZ795057 | MGnify/ENA primary metagenome ERZ795057 (study PRJEB30186, sample SAMN05720163) | activated sludge metagenome | isolation source: Anaerobic digester | place: Hong Kong | collected 2015-01-26 ... | reverse complement strand
TTTAAAGACTGAATTGATTGGAAAATTTCTGGTTGATTCTGATTTTAATTTTGTCGAGCTGATTAATGATTCATTGATTTATTCATCTTTATATCAAGTCCGTGATACTGCAAAATATGAGATTATCGGAAATGATTTGATTATAAAGAAGAATGAATACGAGCCAAACACGCCATTAGGATACAAAGTCAAACGATTAAAATATAATATTTCAAAACAGACTGATAGTACTTTGACTCTTATTTCGCCAAGTAATTTTCAGCTTGATTATAAGGATTTAAAATTATTCTCAAATAAGATTTTTGATTTTGAGTACATTGAGCTTGAATATCTGACACCGTGGTCTGATAACAGATTGATTCGGATTGATAGCCAAGGAAACTTTTACAATAAGATTACTTACTTACCTCTGAAATCAAGACGATTCAAGAGAAAGCACAATATAATCAAGGAACAGCTTAATGATTCAGAAATATTGATTTTAAAGCAAAAACTAGCCGATTATTATTCAATTTATTTACCATTTGAGAGAGGATGCCCGATTGACGGAGAAACGAGTAATTTCGTGATTAAAACAAATGGACAATTAATTGAAAGCAAAGGATGTAATTTAAGTCTGATTCATTCAAAATTATTGGATTATTTATTAAATTTCAAGGTTGCAAATGATTGAAATATAATAATTTACAACACATAACAAATAAGTCTTAAACGCAGTCGCTGACTAAAAACAAAATCATTGGTATAATTGTAAGTCATAAGAAAAATGGGATTGACAATATAACCCGGATTAACGGGCTTGCTTTACTCCGGATTGGGTGGCCTGCTTTAGTCCGGAATATTCCTCTGATCCCTGCCTTCCGATGCAGGGATTTTTTTATCCGGAATTCTCTTATCAAATCCACGGGGTTGTAAAATCGTCATATGCAGTACTGTTCATAAGCCCAAGTCCTGCTTTTCAGCTTGATTCCGCCGTTTATTGTTATTAAGTCTTAAAAAGAATTATTTTTGTTGTGGTTTAGAAATTGAAAAATTTTCTGAATCGCAGGGTTGAAGAATAATTTGAGCATAATATTTGTTTAAAAAGTGAGTTTTAATTCAAAATATCTGATTTATGATGAGAAAAAGTAATCCCTTCCGTACCGGAACAACGGGTAAATTCAGGCTGTTTTTGATCATGATGCTGGTGGTATCCCTTGGGGTCGGTTTCAGTTCATGTACCAGTCAGAAGAAAGCAGCGAAAAAGAAGGCAGCACAGGAGCTTGCAGAGAAAAAGGCAAAAGCCAAATCAGATCTGCTGGCAATTATCAACGACGATGGCAGGATGACCCTTGAAGAAAAGGAATTCAAACTGGCGGCTGTCAAGCGTATGGGTATTGATGACAGTGAAATCAATGACCTGATCAGCCAGGCTGAAGAAATTCTTGGCCGCGAAAGGGCCGCCCTTGAACGGAAAAAGGAGGAGGAACGATTGCAGCGCGAAAAGGAAGCGAAGGAACGGGAGTTGCGTGAAGGCGGACAATACCGCCAGATTAACAATTCACTGGATGCCGTTGCCGGAGCCGGCGATGTAGCGTCTGCCAATATGAAAATCAGGGAAGCGCTCGCCGCATTTGCCAATGAAGATGTCCCTGTGCTTATTCTGATCAGCCGTGAAGGCGAAATCAAGGATTACGACAGGCCTACAACCATTCGCAAGTACCTCGAGTTTATCAAGGATCAGAAAAAATCGCCCAACAAGGTGCTGAATGCGGTTATTGATTCAAATGGAAAAATTACAGAACTTGAACTCATTAAAAAGTAAAGGGATATGACAAGAATATTAAGCATTGCAGCTGCCCTGATTATTGCTTTTTCCGCTAACCTGGCAGCACAGGACGATATCTCCCCGTCGCGTAAACAGGCCATCGACTCGCTTGCGCTTGAAAAAGTGAGGGATCTCAGCAAGTACATCAGTATTGTGGGGAATAAAGACACGCCATGGTCGGAGGCTAACCGGGTGATTGAACGTACCCTTGAGCTTTTTGCCGACGGTGCACTGATGGGTGTTTCCTCCATCAACCGCGAAGAGGTTAATTACTATGGTATCAGGGAATACCTTGAGCGGCTCATGGCCCTGAATTACGATAAGGTTACCATTTCATGGTACAATATTCAGTACATCAGCGATCTTGAAAGACAGCCGGACGGCCGGTACGTTGGCGTAATAACCATTTTTCAGCGCTTCGAAGGAACTACCAAAGAAGGGCTCAGGTATGTGGATGTGACCAAAAAAGATGTGACGGTTTACGTTGAAAGAAAAACCACGCAGATTTCCGGACGTATCATCGGTTTCTGGGATGTGCTGCTGGGCGATATCAGGGTAACTGAAACCAAACCGGGCTGATCATTGCAAAGCTGATAATTTTTCTGGCTTCGGGATGCCCATCATGCAATTCCCGGGCCGGATTCTTTATTCGGTTGTTTGGTAAAGCATTGAATATTTGGCGCTATTAATCTCTGTCGCATGAGGAAGACGTTTTTCATTGTCCTGTTAGTTTTGTTATTCCCTGCATTGTTGCAGGCTCAGTCATTCAATTCGCTGCTTGGGGATGAAAGTGTGCTTTTCGCCCAAACCAAACAGGTTAACCAGTTTTTCCGCCGGTTCAACGGCGAAGAGAGCTCAAGGGGTGACAGGTATTACAGCGGAGATAAAGATTATCGCAGTCCCGCTCTTCGTCAGAAATACCTCAATGTGCTTTTCGATTACCAGAACTCCGCCATTACCGATCCGCTTAAGGATGCATTTATCAGTGACGTGTTGAATCCGGAATCTCCGGCTTTTCTGAACTTCCACGAAGGGCAGTGGTTTGCTGAAGTCACCACCAGGTTCCTTTACCAGGGCAAGGATGAGGAATTGACCCTGTTTCTGAAGCTTGAGAAGGAAAACCTTGGACACAAATGGGTTATATCCAATGTGTATTTCAGGCATTTCCAGCTGATGTTCAGCATGAATACGGAAACCGGAAGTCATTTCCTTCACCCCCTTAGTCATGAGCTGGATTTCATGAATCTGGTCAGGGTCTTTAAAGAAAAGGATTATGTAGAGCTTTATACTGAAAAAGATTACCTGCCGGATTACCTGACATTGTTTTTGTATGAATTCAAGAAAGGCAGCCTGATTTTTAAAACCGTAAACAGGGTTAAATTCCATTTTTTTCAGGTTCCGGGATGGTATTTTGAGCTTTCTGATTTTAACAGGCCGGGCGGTAATTCCGGTTGGCTGATTTCAGGGTTAATGAAGATAAATGAAGAGCAGAAAAATGTCTTACTCAAATACATTTATCATGAATAAGGTGCTTCAGATTGGCGTTTTATTTCTGCTGCTGATTCCGGCTACTGCAGGCTTTGCGCAGCAGAATGAAAAAGTGCCGGATAGTTCGTCTGTGTCAGGTTTGTCAGCCGAAGAACTTGCTGGTTATCAGAAACAGGCGACCCAGTTGGTAAGTTTCATGGAGTATGCATTCAATACCCTTGGAAGCGCCAAAGCTGAGTATAAGGAGAAGGATATCATCATTAACCAGTCATTTTTGAAATTTTTCCGTGATGCCAGGGTGCAGATTGAAGATGACCTGGTGGAAAAGCGCGATGTCGTTACCAATAAAGATGTTCAGGCTTACCTGAAGGATATCGATTTCTTTTTCAGGGAAGTGGCTTTCAGGTTTACGATTGAGGAAATTACGCAGGAGACAAATGAAAAGGGCGAATTGTACTTCAAAATTAAGACCAGCCGTAACCTTAACGGGATTACCCTGGAAGGGGGGAAGATCAATGACAACAAGACTCGTTTCATAGAAATTAACCTGGATGATGCCAACAGGGATCTTAAGATCGCAAGCATCTATACCACAAGGTCAAGTGAAGAACAGGAGCTTATTACCTGGTGGAACAATCTGGGGAGCGGCTGGAGAAGCTTTTTTTCAGGCACTACACTGGCAGGGGAGAACATTCCTATGCATGAAATAATTGCCATCGGCCGTGATTATATGGTCAGGGCAACTGGTAATATCAATCAGGCCGATTCGACAGAAACGGGAGATACCCTTTTTGTGTCACCTGCCGGAGTGCTCAATGAGATCAGAAAAATATGGCGTACCGAGGAAATAGATATTTCCGGCGTGCCGGGGATTTTTGATCTTGATCCGTTAAGTGCGCTTAACGCTCTTAAACATCTTAACATCTCAGGAGCGAAGGTGATCAAGCCAGAGCCAATCCGGAACCTTTCAAAACTTGAAACTTTCATTGCCTCCGGAACATTGATCAGTTCGATCAATGCGCTTCAGTATTCAACCAGCCTTCGTTATCTTGACCTGTCAAATACTTTTATTGCCGATATTGAACCGGTTGCCAATTTTAAAATGCTGGAATACTTATTTCTGACCGGATTGTCGGTAGACGACATTTCGCCCATCCGTGAATTGTCCAAGCTTAAGGAATTGCGGCTCAATAATTTACCTGTAAAATCATTTGAAAGTCTCTCCGGGCTTTCGGGCCTCGAAGTGCTTGACTTATCGGGTACTCCGCTGAATGATCTCACATCGCTGACCGGCATGGAAAATCTCAAGCGGATCGTGCTGGAACAAACCTATATCAGAGATATCGCTCCGCTTGCAGATATGCCGTCACTTGAGTATGTTTATCTCGATCGTTCTCCCGTTGCGCAGCTTACCCCCCTGCAATACCTGGCTGAATTAAAAGTTGTTTATTGCGATAAAACCCTGGTAAACAAAGCCACAGCTCAGGCATTCATGCAACAGCGGCCTCATGTAAAAGTGATTTATGAATCGGAGGAGCTTACCGCCTGGTGGCAGACTATGCCTGAGGTCTGGAAAAGTATTTTTTCAGCCATGCTTCCGCTTGATTCACCGCCACAAAGGGAACAGTTGCATGAAATTTCCTTCCTGAAGCGGATAGATATTTCAGGTAATCAGGGGGTTACAACCCTTGATCCGTTGCGCAAGCTAAGTTCGCTCAATCAATTGTACGCAGCATCAACCGGAATCACCGATCTGATGGCGCTCAAAGATCTGTTTGATCTTGAGGTACTTGATGTTTCGAATACTTTGGTAATTGATGCCGGTCCATTGAGCCGCCTTGAGAAGCTCAGGGATTTAAATATTTCAGGAACAAAGGTGGCTGATCTCAGCCCGCTGAAAGGCCTGAGTAATCTCCGCAGGATCGGAATCGATCAGCTGCAGTTACAAAATATTGAAATCCTTTCAGGGCTTAGCCGCCTTGAAATGGTATATGGCGACGGAGTCCCGGGATTGGACCGCATTGCGGAGAAGCTCCCGGACAGCATTCCCGGTGTGCTGGTGGTTTACCAGACGCCCGAACTTCAGAAATGGTGGGCTTCCCTGGATGAAGTCTGGAAAAGTGTTTTTGCAGGATACGAGCCGCTTGGAACTGAGCCTGATCGCGATCAGCTGCACAGGATTGCATCTATCCGGAATCTGGATATCTCCCGAAACAGGGAAATCGTAAGCCTGATGCCGGTTACCATGTTAAAAAGACTTGAAGTCCTTAATATGAGTGGCGTTCAGGTCTCTGATCTCCTGCCACTGGGTCTTATTACGCGGCTTCAGGAACTGGATTGCTCCGACACTCCGCTGTCAGACCTTAGTCCACTCACCACCCACCGGGCACTGAAAAAACTGAACTGTTCCAATACCCCCCTGAGTAAAATTGACCCGCTGGAGTTCCTTACGGAGCTTGAAATTCTCGATATTTCAGGGACGCAGATATCAAGATTAAATGCTTTGTCATCTGCCCGCCAGCTTGTTTATCTGAGTTGCTTCAATACCAGGGTAAGCAACCTTAAGCCACTCGAAGACCTGACAAACCTTAAAACGCTTAAAATATACAATACGCGGGTTTCCGCAAAACGGGCCGATCAGTTCAGGTCCTCCAGACCGGGAGTGGAAGTAATTTATTACTGAGCCTAAGGTTTTAGTCCGCTGAAAGCGCCCAATGATCCTGATCCCAGAATATCCGTGAAGCAACGGAAGCAGAGGTGTTGCAGCCGGGTTTGATGTTTACAGTTAGATCTGCAAGGGCTTCGTATTTATAAAAATCCTGTTTTATCAGGGCCGCCTCAAAATGCTTTATCAGGATGAAGAGTGAGGGAATTGCCAGTTTTCTCAAGCTTCTTGATTCACTGATAATCGGACCGGTTGTTCCGTATAAATTCCTGAATCCGGCAAATGCTTCTGCCAGGTGCTCGTCGGCTGCTTCGATGTAAACGGCTCTTTTTGCACCGGCTTTCAGCATTCTGGCCGTATCTTTATGGTCATCAGGTTTCGGCTCTTCATAGATCCTGAAATTTCTGCCCTTAAACACATGCCCATGGGTTCCGTGGTAAATTTTCTCTTCCGGCTTAATGGCGGAAATTTTCAGGCCGGTAATGTCCAGTTTTGACGCATACCTTGAAATCAGGTCAAGGCATATGGATGTTTTTCCTACATTTCGCGACGATCCTCCGATAATGATCAGGTTAGGCAATGAGATCATGATAAGGTCGGGGTTGTTTTCAGATCAGGAGAAGAATAAAATAGCAGCATAATTAACGGATTACTTCCACCGCCGATGCTTTGAAGCAAGCCCATACTTCCTGCCCGGGTGCCAGATTCAGTTTTCCGAGAGAGTCCCTTGTGATCCGGGCATAAAACCGGTATCCGTTTTCAATGCATATTTCAAATCCTTCCCTTAAAGGGCTGATTGCGGTGATTGTTCCCAAGAAGTTGTTTGTGGTACTCATTTCGGCCCTGTCTTTTGCAACAATCACGTGATTGCTGCGGATCAGGATGTTGGCAGTGCCTTCGTCGTAATGCTCACTGAGGTGAATGATGAATTGTTCCTTTTTGCTACTACCCGCTTTCACAGTTGCGGAAAGCCCCCTGATTTCAGCTTTGAAAAAGTTGTGTTCTCCTGTAAATCCGGCTGCAAAACCGCTTTTTGGCTGATTGATGATCTCCGATGGAGTTCCGGTTTGTATGATGCGGCCGTTCTCAATAACTGCCATTTTATTGGCCAGGGCAAGCGCTTCCTCAAAGTCATGCGTTACATGCAGCACCGGCATTCCTTCGCGGTTCAGTTCGCGCAGCAGTCCCCTGAGTGAGGATTTCATGGGTGTGTCAACTGCAGAGAGGGGTTCATCCAGCAGCAGCATCAATGGATCCGATGCAAGTGTACGGGCCAGCGCAAGCCGCTGCAGCTCACCTCCGGAGAGTTTGGCCGGTTTTTCATTCAGCAGATGTGAAATGCCGGTCTGGCCGGCCAGGGATCTGACCCTGGAATCGACCATCTGTCGGGCTGCTGCAAACAGGGGGTAGGCTATATTTTCTTTCACCGTAAGATGTGGAAAAATCGCCGGCGTCTGAAAAATCAGTCCTGTTTTGCGCTTTTCCACCGGTAAAAAAGTGATTTCATTTCCGTTCATAAAAACACTGCCTTTGTCAGGCCGGGTAATGCCGGCTATCAGCTCCAGTAAGACCGATTTCCCTGCTCCGGAGGCTCCGAGGAGCACAAAATAATCCTCCCTGTTGATTTTCAGGTTGATGTCAACAATTTGGAACCGGTCAAAGTATTTATGTAAGTGTTTAATTTCTAGCATTTTCAGGATCTCTGGCCAATAGTCTCATAAGGAGAAATAACAATACGGAGATTATGATAAATATTACTGAAACCGGTCGTGCATACTGCAATCCGAAGGAACTGAATCTTTCATAGATAAGCACCGGAGCCGTCATCGGGTGATAAGCAATAACTACTACCGCGCCGAATTCGCTCATTCCCCTTGCAAACATCATCACTGAACCGGAGATGATCTGGCGCATTGCCAGCGGGATGGATATGGTGAGAAATACCCTGAGAGGGGAAGCCCCGAGATTAAGTGCAGCTTTTTCAAGACGGTCGGGAACGCTGACAAAACCTTCCCTGGCTGCATTGATAAAAAAGGGAAGACTGACAAAAGCCATTGCCAGTGTAATTCCGAATGGATGGCCTATAAAATCAATGCCGGCTTCCTCTGCCATCCGGCCAATGAATGAATCGCGGGATATTACGCCAAGAAGAGCAATGCCGGCGGCTGTGTGCGGGATAACTACCGGAAGGTCAATAATGCCCAGTACTAGTTTCTTCATTTTAAACCGGCGCCTGGCCAACAACCATGCAAAAGGCAGCGATAAAAACGCAAAAATGACTGTTGCTGCCATTGAGGTGCCAATGGTCAGCCAGATGCTGTCAGTGACCTGGCTGTCCCTGCCTGCAGCCAGTAATTCACTGCCTTCACTTTTCAAAAAGATTCCGGCCAACGGAGCAATGATGAACAACAGAATGATTGCACCACTCAGGGTCAGCAACAGATGAAAGATGCGATGTTTCATTGTTTCGGAAAACCGATATGTTTAAACATTCTGATCGCAAAGGTAATATAAAATTATCTGTTGGGTCTCTGATTCAAAAGACCATGCCAAATGCCCTTTTCGGCGGCAGGAGCTTTGCTTGAACAAGATTATTGTGCAACGGGTTTAGTATGGTCGTTTTTTGTTAATTTTGTATTAGAGAACCATCATTGTCCGGTAAATCTTTGGAAGGAGTTATGAGATTACCTTCGGTGAGCTCATATTGGTCGGTTCTTCACTTCACAACGTTACGTTCAGAATGACAATATATTGACGATAATCAAAGGGGGCTTGGTGGCTGAATAGCCGCCACCAAGCCCCCTTTTCCTCAAACCCATGTTAGTCAAAGTCATTCTCAGCGTTAGCAAGGAACCGAACCGCCAGTGGCGGAGAGTTCACCGAAGGTAATCTCATAATTTAACCGGATAACAGCGATAACAGAACACTAAATTAAGCTTTATGTCACAAAAAGTAGCCCTGATTACCGGTGTCACAGGTCAGGATGGCGCCTATCTTGCCGAATTCCTTTTGCGCAAAGGGTATATTGTTCACGGGATCAAACGACGCAGTTCCTTATTCAATACCAACAGGATAGATCACCTGTATCAGGATCCGCATATAGAAAACCGTCATTTTATTCTCCACTACGGAGATATGACCGATTCATCAAATCTCATCAGGATCATCCAGGAGGTTCAACCCGACGAAATATATAATCTTGCTGCCATGTCGCATGTCAAGGTGAGTTTCGACTCCCCGGAATATACGGCGAATGCAGATGGAATCGGTACTTTAAGGATACTTGAAGCGGTAAGGTTGCTTAACCTTGTCGGGAAAACAAGGATTTACCAGGCATCAACCAGCGAACTCTATGGATTGGTGCAACAGATTCCGCAGTCAGAAAAAACCCCTTTCTATCCCCGGAGTCCTTACGCAGTTGCAAAGATGTACGCCTACTGGATCACGGTGAACTATCGTGAAGCTTACGGACTTTTTGCTGCTAACGGCATATTGTTCAACCATGAATCGCCTATTCGCGGTGAAACATTCGTTACCAGGAAGATCACAATGGCCGTCTCAAGGATCGCCCTGGGTATGCAGGATAAATTGTTCCTGGGAAATCTTTCGGCTAAACGCGATTGGGGACATGCAAAGGATTATGTCAGGGCAATGTACCTGATTCTTCAGCAGGAGAAACCGGAAGATTTTGTAATAGCTACCGGGATTACTACTGAGGTGAGGGAATTTGTCAGACTGGCCTTTGGTGAGGTAGGTATTTCCATAGAATTTAAAGGATCAGGAGTGGATGAAAAGGCGTATGTTGCCGGTTGCAGTAATCCGGAATATCAGTTGCCGGCCGGTAAAGAGGTGCTTGCTGTGGATCCTATGTATTTCAGGCCGACTGAAGTAGACCTGTTGTTGGGAGATCCGGCAAAAGCCAGGGAAAAGCTGGGCTGGATCCCGGAATATGACCTGAAAGGATTGGTTAAAGATATGATGGAAGGAGATATCAAACTGATGAAAAAAGACCGGTACCTGAGAGATGGAGGGTACGATATTTTAAGCTATTTTGAATAAACCTTAATAAAAGAGATAAACAATGGCCATAATGAATAAGGACAGCAGGATTTACATCGCCGGGCACCGGGGTTTGGTAGGCAGCGCCATCATGAATAATCTTCAGCGAAAAGGATATGTCAATTTAATCACCAGAACTTTTGAGGAATTAGACCTGACAGACCAGTCAAAAGTTACTGCGTTTTTTGAGTATGAAAAACCTGAATTTGTTTTTCTGGCCGCCGCCAAAGTCGGAGGTATTATGGCCAATAATAAATACAGGGCGCAGTTTATTTATGAAAACCTTCAGATTCAGAATAATATAATTCATCAGGCATATCTCAACGGCGTGAAGAAATTGTTGTTTCTGGGCAGCAGTTGTGTCTATCCCAAAAATGCGCCTCAGCCTATGTCGGAAGATTGCCTGCTTACCGGTGAACTGGAGTATACCAATGAACCCTATGCCATCGCCAAGATTGCAGGTATGAAGATGTGCGAATCGTATAATCTGCAGTATGGAACTGATTTTATTTCAGTAATGCCGACCAATCTGTATGGCTATAATGATAATTTTAACCTGGAAACCTCGCATGTACTCCCTGCACTGCTGAGAAAAATCCATCTTGGAAAATGTTTTGAAAAGAGTGATTTTCTTGAAATCAGAAATGATCTGATCAGAAATAATGCGGAAGGAATCAGCAACGATACCGGAGAACAGACGCTGGTGGAATACCTTGGCCGTTTCGGTATATCTGAGATCATACAGAACGGAAGCCGGCATGTCAGATTATCGTTATGGGGCACCGGCCGGCCTCTACGGGAGTTTCTCTGGGTAGAGGATATGGCTGATGCCTGTGTATTTGTGATGGAAAACCATAGTTTTTCCGATCTCGGAGGCGGCTCGGGAAGCTATGATGATAAAGAGATCAGAAACACCCACATTAACATCGGTAGCGGGAAAGAAATTTCCATCAGGGATCTGGCTTCTCTGGTTAAAGAGGTTGTGGGTTTTAAGGGTGAAATAGTATTTGATTCAAGCAAACCTGACGGAACTCCGCGGAAACTGCTTGATGTTTCAAGACTTCATTCATTGGGATGGGAAGCCGGAATGACGCTTAGGGACGGGATTGCGGCAGTTTATAGTTATTATACCTCAGTTTAAAAAAAATGGGCTGGCCCCGCGCCAGCCCATACCCGATTGATTCAGGCAATTTTATTGAATAATCAGTTTATCCTTGGTACGGTACTGACCGTTGGTTATTTGTATTACATAGAATCCTTTGTTAAGATGGCTGAGGTCCAGGGGATAGTTCAGCATTCTGTTCGGATTTATTTCATACATCACAATTCCGGAGATATCTGTTATTGAAATTGTTGCATCCGGAGATGGCTCTGATGTAAACGCCAGGGTAAATTTTCCATCAATTGATGGGTTTGGATATGCCTTGAAATCCAGGCGTTTGAGCGTTGTGCTATTGTCCGATGCAATATTCTTTTCGGTTTCGGGCATCGTTATGGCAATTTTAACATAACAGATTGCTGACAGTGAAGGTGTGCCGTTATCGGAAACCTTGACAACCATGTTGTATTGACCCACATTGCTGATCCTGAGGGCATTTGAGTTATTGATAGATATCTCTCCCGTGAAAGGATGCAGGTTGAAGATATTATCGGCATTGCCATCTAAGAACTCGTACGAAAGTAGCTGCCCCTGATCAGGATCAGTTGCCTCTATGACGCCAACCAAAGTGCCTTCTGGCGATGAATATTCAGCATAGAAGCTGAAATTGTAAGTTTCGGGAGGCTCATTGCTGTCTGCTACAATTATGGTTATAGTTTCTTCTGTTGCCAGATTGTCACTGTCACTCACCCTTACCAACAGGGAAAATACCGGGTTTTCCTCAAAATTAATGGCCGCGCTGTTTCTGACAAACAGCTGACCATTGATTGGATGAATCCGGAAAGCATTATCCGTATTCCCTGAAATAATTTCGAATTGCAGGTTGTTTCCAGAGTCAGGATCATAAGCTTCAATCTCGCCAACAAACTGACCGTTTGATAAATTTTCTTCAATAGTGAAACTTTGAGGGTAAACAACAGGAGGTTCGCTGATATCATTCAGGCTGATGGTTATCAGCGCCTGTGAAGCCATAGCCGGAATACCATTGTCGGTTACAATAACTACAAGCTGGAAGATTGGTGCCGTCTCATAGTTAAGCATTTCGGAATTCAAAACAGTCAGTGTCCCTTCCTGAGATAGTGAAAATGCTTCACCGGTATTTCCATCTGCTATGCTAAAAGTCAATTCCTGGTCTTCATCAGGGTCGAAAGCGGCTATTTGTCCTACTTCCGTTCCGACTGCTGCATTTTCATCTGTTGAAAATCCCTGATCCAGAATTACTGGATTGTTATTCATAGCATCCATTACAATGGTAATGATTGCATCTGACGCTTCTTCCGGGCTGCCATTGTCGGTGACTGTAACACTCAGATATATATATTCCTCTAAAATTATTCCAAGGGTATTTGTGCTTACAATAAACAACTCGCCGCTCAGGGGGTCAATGCTGAAAATATTGTCAGGATCGCCGTCGGTAA
>ERZ795057.2814-NODE-2814-length-12607-cov-8.676227_pt1 | contig 12607 bp, 11 predicted proteins | sample MGYA00375141_ERZ795057 | MGnify/ENA primary metagenome ERZ795057 (study PRJEB30186, sample SAMN05720163) | activated sludge metagenome | isolation source: Anaerobic digester | place: Hong Kong | collected 2015-01-26 ... | reverse complement strand
GTCTGTATGTTCAAGTAATTCCGGTTTTACTGTTCAAGTCCGCCGGAATAAGCATGGTTTTTTCTTAAGACGATCATCAAAGATTTCAAGCAGATCTTATTCTGTTTTGTTCAGGGAGCGTAGAAAAAGAGAGGAAAGTACCCTATTCTCTTGCACAGGCTAAGACATGGAAAGAGGTAGTGTGACTATGGCGAAAAAAATAACGATTATAGTATGCTGCCACACCTAATGAAGTCGCAATAGACGTTTTTCCGGGGCTAGTTGTGCCCAATACTATAATATTGAGCACCATCGTGATAAAGAAAGCCTACACCACGAACTTTTCTTTACCAAGATAGCGACAACTTCCCAGGCTATGCCCTTGCTTGGCTTTGCCAAATTTGCGCTCGATCTTGTAATCCCGTCGACACTGAGGAGTTTTACACAGGGTTATCCAGACTTCTTTGTTAGCGTCCTTCTTTCAATGCGGTTGTTTCAATCGAATGGCTGAATGTAACCCGCGATGCTGTAAATAGAAATGGTTATTGCCATCGTTATTGCCTTTATCTATACCGCTACGGTCTCCATTGGCAATTTCTACCCTAGGACATGCTCGATCAACTCACAAAAATTATGACCATCGTATGCCTCTCTTGAGATTACCTCTACGCTGGTAATGAGCTCGCTATCGGTATTTAGGTTGACATGGGCTTTGTAACCATATAAGTATTCGGTTTGTCCGATCTCTTTGCCTGCTTCATCCTTGACCTTGTGTTTGTGCTTGACACCTCAGGGGGCATTCGAGTCATGGGGCTCTTTATCTTTGGTTTGTCGCTGCGTTTTTTTTGCGGTATTGACATTCGCTACACTATGAACGCTATCCACGATCTGGATCAAACCAAATTGAACTCCCTTTTGTTGCTCAATTTGGATAATCTCTGCCAGCATTTCTTCGAAAAGTATCAGTTTGCCGCGTCGGAGCAACCGTTCCCGAAAAATGATCAAAACGGAATGTCCGGCGTTTTCTGATCCACCGGCTAAGCCAACAAAATACTCAGCTGGCAAGTTTTCGTTAATATAGACTTCTACCTGGCGTACCGAGAGGTTGTATAGAAAAGATATCAATTCTGCCTTGAGCACTAGTGCCGGGTCAAACGGTGGACGACCAACCACCCCTTTCCCCTTGTATAACCGGATTACTTGCGGGTGTCGCGTTTCCAGTCGATGATTTCGTTCAGCATGCGTAGAAAATGATTGGCTGGCACGATCTAATAATAAAGATATTTACTGAAAAAAGAATTCTCACCACTTTCTACATACCTTTGTTTTTCCATCGCTGCATCTCAGTGTTGGGATTAGATTGCTTTGATTGAATCATATTTTCCCCACAACGTCATTTTTGAACTTGTTTTTCAACGCACTCTCCTCAATTATGTTGATCAAGGTATAATCATTTTGAAAATTGTAAATATCAACCTTTCCGACAAGTAGGGTATTTAAGCCACCTCCCCTAAACACATGACAACCCCAACCCGCACGCAGACATCATCCCTTGAAAGACAAAAACATGCCTCATAACCTCTCCATATCGTTCGTCCTACCGTGCCTCAATGAAGAAGCCACACTGCCCTATGTGCTGGCGAAAATCGTCAAAGTTTGCCAAGAAGCTTTATCCGGCTATCCAACCGAGATCATCCTCTCCGACAACGGCAGCACCGATCGCTCGAGGGAAATAGCCCAATCTTTCGGCGTCCGAGTGGTAAACTGTCCGATTAAAGGTTATGGCGCGGCGTTAAAATATGGCATCTCCAAGGCAAACCATCAGGTGATCGTTTTCGCCGACGCCGATGACACTTATGATTTTTCGGAATCCCCTGCCCTCATTCACGAGATCGAAAAAGGGTATGATCTGGTCATCGGCTCACGTATGAAAGGGAAAATTTACCCGAACGCCATGCCGTTTTTACACCGGTATTTAGGCACACCGGTTCTGAACCATATTATCAACCGCCTATACAGCGTCGGCGCATATCGTATCAGCGATTGTAATTCGGGCTTCCGCTGCTTTCGAAAGGATGCTTATGAACAATGGGGAGTTGAAAGTGACGGGATGGAGTTTGCTTCGGAAATGTTGATCAAAGCCATGAAGCACTGCGCCGCGATTTCCGAAGTTCCGGTTTCGCTATATCCAGATCATCCGGAGCGCAAACCTCACTTGAAAACCTGGCGGGACGGGATGCGCCATTTTTTACAGATATTCGTCGAAGCACCCTTCTTCTTCAAAAAGTGGGGAGTTATTCTTTTTTCAGTCAATTTCATTTTGCTCCTGATTTGCTTGGCGACTCGTGAATATATCTATATCGGGGGCATGGCGCTGTTCGGAATTCACACCATGCTCTTTGCTATGTTAGGCACTTTGTTAGGCCAGTCCCTATGGGGAATCGGTCTGTTTATCTCGGTAAAGAGCCGGGAAGCGGAAGGGGTATACGCAAAAGTAATCAATTTATCTGAGGACATTTTATTCTGGTCGATAGTTGGGCTAATCACCTTTTCCGCGATTTGCTTCGGTTGGATTATTCTTACGTGGGCTATGAATGGCTTTGTCAATATCTCACTGCAAAAAGAAACGCTCTTCTTTATCGCGATTGCTTCCAACGGGATAAATTTCCTGACAAATATATTTACAGCCCATTTACTCAAACGGGCATAAAAAATCTCGCAGGAAAAGCTTGCCTTTTCCAAAGAAGACCATAAGAGATCGGAAATCAGGTTATGAAATATTTTGACGTCTGCTTACAAAAGATCAGAATTCGTAAGGTTAAACCGTGGATTCAACCCAATGCCGTTGTATTAGACATAGGTTGTTTCGACGGAGCTTTGTTCCGAGAAATCGAATCGAAAATCTCCTTCAGTTATGGGATGGATCCGTTGCTGAAAAAGATGGTAAAAACCGAAAAATACTGCTTATTCCCTGGGGAATTTCCCGCCGATTTGCCCGCCAATTTGGGTCCTTTTGATGCCGTTACAGCCATGGCTGTTTTCGAACACATCCCTCCCGATCAGCAACGTGATTTCATCGACAGCTGCAGAAAGGTTCTGAAAACGGGCGGCAGAGTGATATTGACCGTTCCCGATACGCAAGTGGATCGAATCCTGAATGTTTTGATCCGCCTGAAAGTGGTGGACGGGATGTCCTTGGATGAGCATCATGGTTTTCAACCCGAAGAGACGCCCAAGCTGTTTGAACAAGCCGGATTTAAGCTCGAATATGCCGGTAAATTCCAACTGGGCTTAAATAATTTATTTGTCTTCCAAAAGGTATAAAAAGGGAAATTCATTCCCTCTTTTAATAACTAATTTCCCAGTTCGATACTGATTTCGCTGAATTTTCCCACCAACGATTCTACAGTCAGCGCCGCTTTTTCTGCACCGGATTGATCGATGATAATATTCCCCTGATGCATCATCAGCAGCCGATTCCCGTATTCCACTGCATAGCGCAGGTTATGGGTGACCATGATCGCGGTTATCTTTTTCTCCTTGATAATTTGATCCGTCAGTGCCATGATCGTTTCCGCGGTCGCAGGATCAAGCGCAGCGGTATGTTCATCCAAAATCAGAAACTCAATCGGCGTCATGGTCGCCATCAAGATCGATAATGCTTGACGCTGACCTCCGGAGAGATTCCCGACTTTTGTATTCAGTTTATCCTCCAACCCGATTTTTAATTGGTGTAGCTGATCGCGATAATAGGAAATTCGATTTTTATTCGTGCCCGATCGTAAGTTGTACGATTTTCCTTTATTGTCGGCCAAGGATAGATTTTCCAAGATTGTCAAATTGGGGCAGGAGCCGAGCGCCGGGTTTTGAAATACCCTGCCGATCTTGCGATGCCGCAGGTATTCCGGCATTTGCGTGATATCCACACCGTCCAAAATGATTTTTCCTTCGTCTACCGGGATACTGCCACATATGATGTTCAGAAGGGAAGTCTTTCCCGAGCCGTTGCTGCCAATGATGCTAATAAATTCACCGGCTTGAATGGTGAGGTTGAAATTCGAAAACATGCACATTTCGTTAATGGTGCCCGGGTTATAGTATTTGTGAATTCCGGATAAGCTAAGCATTGGCGTTCACTTTTTTCTTTTTGCTTTGACTAAGAACTAGAATGACAAACAGCAAGACTGCAGTAATTAATTTCAGGTCATTGGCGGAAAGCCCCAGTTGAATGGCGATCGCGATACAGGCCCGATACAGGATGGAGCCGATGACGGCGCCGGAGGTGGCTTTCAGGAAGGAGAGCTGTTTTGTGAAGCTCATGCCGATAATTACACTGGCGAGGCCAATTACCATGGTGCCGGTACCTTGCTGAAGATCAAAAACCCGCTGCCATTGTGTCATCAGGGATCCGCTGAGTGCAATTAAACCATTGGCGATCGCTAATCCCAATATTTTCACATTTCCCTTATCAACCGCCAAGGTGGTAACAAATTGAGAATTATCCCCCACCGCCCGTAAGATCAATCCGGATTTCGTTTTAAGGTAGGCATCCAAAGCCGTTTTACATAAGATGACTGCTAAGAAAATGAGAACAACATTGGTATACGGCTGCAGCACCCCAGAAAACAGACGGGATACAAACGGGTTTTCAAAGAGATTTTCAAGTCGGAAAATGGGTACATTGGCGGCTCCGGCGATACGCAGATTGATGGTAAACAGCCCGGTCATAACGATGATTCCGGAAATAAGATCACGAATTTTAAATTTAACATGAATGATTCCGGTCGCAATTCCAGCCAGCATACCGATCAGAAATGCAACCGGCAGCGCTAAAATGTACATGGGGATAAACAATTCAAAAATCCTGATTCCGCTGACGCCACTGGTCATTAAAGCCGCAGTGACAGCTCCTCCTAACGGGAAGCTGCCATCTGCGGTTAGATCCGGAAAATCCAAAATGGAATAAGTGATGTAGATGCCCATTGCCATAATGGCAAAGATCATCCCCTGTTCAAATACGCCTAAAATGATTGAACCCAATGTCTTGTGCTTTCTAAGATCGCTAACTGATTAAAATGTTTCAACCGCCCGTTGTTTTAGTGAATCGGGAAGGGTAATCCCCAGGTTTTTAGCTGCAGTCTCGTTGATATATAGATTGCTTTCCTCAATGGTCTTATATTTCAAATCTTCGATTTTCACATTCCCCAACAAAACATCGGCAGCCATCTGACCGGTTACTTTGCCCAATTCGACATAGTCAACCCCTTCGGCAGCAACGCAACCCAACCGTACTTGTTCGATTTCACTTCCGAATACCGGGATTTTCTTGGCGTTGGCTTTGTCCAAAATAGTGGCAAGGCTGTTCACGACGGTATTATCCAGTAGATTGGTCATGCAATCCACTTCATTCAAAATGGCATCCGTCGCGGTCGGGATATCCGAGCCAGTGCTGATTCCCTTGATCACTAACTCAAATCCGTATTGCGGGGCGAGTTGTTGATAAAGATCGATCATCGGTTTGGAGTTGGCTTCGCTGGTGGTGTACAAAATGCCGATTTTCTTGGCATTCGGTAAGACTTCCCGGATCATCTCCAACTGTGCCTTGGCAGGTAACAAATCGCTGGTGCCGGTGACTTTTCCGGGGTTGGTGCCATCCGCATTCGCCAATCCAGCTGCTTCCGGTGAAGTTACAGCGGTATAAATAACCGGTATGCCTGCTTTGGATGCCGCATTATAACAAGCTTGTGCACTGGGAGTAGCAATCCCGCATAACAAATCCACTTTTTTGGAGACAAAAATCTGGGCGATCTGGTTCGCGATGCCGATATCTGTCTGAGCATTCTGATAATCGATGGTCAGGTTTTTCCCTTCAACCAACCCTTTGGAAGCCAACCCTTCGATAAATCCTTTCCGGCAATTATCCAATGAACCATGTTCGGCAAACTGATTGATCCCGATCGTGAAGTTCCCTTCCGCTAATTTGACTTCGGTCGTCTCAACGGTCGATGCAGTCTCTGCCGAAACTACCGCGCCTGTTTCCTCCGATTTTTCCGCTTGGGTTGCACCGGATTCTTCGGTCACCGTCACGGAGGAAGATTCCGTAACGGCTTGGGTTGCCGGTATCGATGTCGCTTTTTCGGTTTCTTTTTCAACGCACCCGCTGAGGAAAACCAACGCGAATAAACAACAAATGACGCTTAAAATAATTTTGCTATTTTTTCTCATATGTCCCACCCAAATGATTCGAAAACTTTACTTTGCTAAAATTTGAATGGTCAAAATCATATCAGAATTCAATCTGTTTTTATAAAAAATGATCATTTTTTATGACCTGATCGGGACAAAATACTCATAAGCGACCGGGTGGCCATACCGAATGATTTCATTCCTATTTACAGAGTTGATATCTATGCGCAACTCTCATGGGTTGAATCGGCATAACCGGACAAATTGAAGCCCCGGTTGGGCTATGCCGGCGGTTTGATAAATCGTCCGATAGGCTCACCGGCGATTTCCCCGTCTTCGGCAACAGTTTTCCCCCGCAGAATTGTTTTCTCTACCCGCCCTTTTCCGTTCATCCCGTGATACGGCGAATGTTTCACCCGGGAATGCAATTTTTCCTGATCAATGGTATATTCCCGATCGAGATCAACCAACAGGATATCGGCATCCGCTCCGATCCGAATAGTCCCTTTGCGCGGGTATAAGCCAAAGGTCTTCGCCGGATTTTCCGACATTAATCGGACAATATCATTGATTCGCAGCCAACCCCTGTTGACTGCCGTCAACATCAGCGCTCCCATCGTTTCGATATTGGTCACACCGGCCGGAGAGGTCCAAACATCGAGCAGCTTCTCTTCATAGGTATGAGGGGCATGATCGGAACTGACGGCGGAGATAGTGCCGTCGCGAATCCCTTCCCAAAGCATTTGTTGATCGTGTTTCGTCCGCACCAAAGGATAAGATTTCATCAGCGAACCGTAACGATTAAAATCTTCATCGCTTAAAAACAGGTAATGCGGGCAAGCTTCGGCCGAAACGGGCAGATGTTCTCGTCCGGCTTGGCGGATTAAATCTACGCTTTCCCCGTTCGAAAGGTGCATGATGCGGATTTTCGTCCCGAGTTCCCGTGCAAAGCGGATCGCGGTGGCAATGACCATTTTTTCAGAAACCGGCGGACGGGAATTGAGCAGTGCCGCATAATCATCGGCGCCCGTGGCTCTTATTTCTTCGATCAGGGTATTGATCAGATAGAAATTTTCGGCGTGAATTCCCAATGTCTTTCCGGTTCGGGCGACCTGCCTGAAAATCCGATAGATTTCTCCATCGTTTAGAGGGGGAACAACATTTTGCATGCCTTTTTCATAGTTATAAATCAACTGATAATTCCGGCTGTCAACCGCATATCCCCAAAATAATTTAAATCCAATTACACCGGCTTCGGAAAGCGGAAAGATTTGATCAAGGTTTAAATCTCCGAGACAGAGGCCCCATACGCCAAAATCCGTGTGCGCCTTAGGAGTAATACACTCGATCAGATCATTCAGATTTTCCACACAATATACAGCCGGATTACAGTTCGGCATCTCAAAAATAGTGGTTACGCCGCCGATCGCACCCGCCATGGACGAATGGAAAAAATCCTCTTTATAGTGGGGACCCAACCTGCCGTCCCTTGAATGGACATGTTCATCGATGAAACCGGGGAGGACATATTTCCCCTTCGCATCGCTGGTTTCAATCGCTGTGCCGGGGAGCTCTTCTTGCGTGACGGCGGCAATTTTCCCGTCTTTCACATAAATATTTGCCGGATAACATGTGTCCGGAGTAACAACGGTGCCGTTTTGAATGATATGATCCCAAATCATCGCCACTCCTTAAAAAGAGTGTGCAGCTTTTCGGATTCCGGCTGCATACTCTTTTCGTCTCAAATGTTGCATTAGGGGGGAAGGCCGGATCTGTTTCTTTTCCTGCTGTTCCCCTCCGGATTATTTTTTGTTCGGGCGGATAAATTTCCCGCCGGGCTCGGCGATCATTTCACCATGTTCAACAATTTTCTTTCCGCGCAGGAAGGTGGCATCCACTTTCCCTTTCATCTTTAATCCGTTGAAGGGAGTCAGTTTCGTTCGGGAATGGAGTTTTTCCTGATCCATAATATATTCGGTATCCATGTCGACAACCACGATATCGGCATCTGTACCCACCTCGAGCGAACCTTTTTGCGGATAAAGGTTGAACATCTTGGCCTGATTTTCGGACATCACGGCGGCCAGCTGATTGATCGTCAACTTTCCCTGATTGACGGCATTGATCATCACAGGTCCCATGATTTCGATATTGGTCATCCCGGCCGGAGCATCCCAGTAGTCCTTCATTTTCTCTTCATAGGAATGAGGAGCATGGTCCGAGCAGACAAAAGAAAGAGTTCCGTCATTCAAACCTTCCCACAGCAGATCCTGATCATGCTGCGTCCGGATCGGCGGATATCCCTTGAGCAGAGCGCCTACACGGTCAAAGTCCTTGTCGGTTAACGCCAGATAATGCGGGCAGGTTTCTGCCGTAACATTGATGCCTTGCTTTTGCGCATCCCGTATCAATCGAACAGCATCGCCGCTTGCCAGATGCAAAATATGCAGATGGGTTCCCAATGCTTCGGCGAAAAGAATGCCGGTTTCGATAACCGTCATTTCCGATACCGGCGGGCGCGAGCGCAGTACAGCCGCATAGCTCCTATCACCGGAGGCTTTGACCTCCTCCGATAACATTTTAATCAGATAGAAGTTTTCAGCATGAATTCCGACCAGTTGTCCGGTTTTTGCAACTTCACGGAAAATCTTATAAATTTCGCCCTCATCCAACGGCGGAATGACGTCTTTCATCCCTTCCTGGTAGTTATAGATCAATTGATAGGTTTTACTGTCAATGGCATAACCCCAGAAGTATTTATAGCCGCATACGCCGGCTTCGGAAAGCGGAAGAATCTGATCCAAATTCAGGTTGCCGAGGCATAATCCCCAAACGCCAAAATCAACATGCGCTTTCGGGGTGATGACTTCGATCAAATCATTCAGGTTGGCGACGTTGTAGATAGCCGGATTGCAATTCGGCATTTCAAGGATTGTCGTAATTCCGCCACAAGCACCGGCCATGGATGAATGAAAAAAGTCCTCTTTGTAATGGGCCCCGTTGCGGCCGTCCCTTGAATGAGAATGCGTATCGATAAAACCGGGCAGTACATACTTGCCTTTTGCATCGGTAACCGACTTCACTTCTCCGGGAAGTTCTTCATTTGTTATTGCTGCAATTTTTTCGTCTTTTATGTAAAGATTCGCTTTATAGGTTTCAGCAGGCGTCACAATCGTCCCGTTTTTTATAACATGATCCCAAGTCATAGCTTTCTCCTTAAAAAATAAATAGTTCTGATCAAAATAATCAGAACTATTCTTTATCATCTCAGGCGGTGATCAACGTACCGGTCTCACCGCGCAATGCGCGTCCGATATTCTCCGGATTGGTGATCAAAGCCTGCTTACCGCCCGCTTCGAGGAACCAGATGCAAGCCTGAATCTTCGGTGCCATGGATCCGTTCTTGAAATGCTTTCCTTCCGACAGGTAAGCTTTGGCTTCCGCCAACGTCATTTTATCCAACCATTTTTCATCCGGTTTTCCAAAATTGATAGCCACTTTCTCGACCGCGGTGGAAATCAGAAGCATGTCGGCTTTGATATTCCGGGCCAATAAGCTGCTGCCAAAATCTTTATCGATTACCGCTGCGACACCTTCCAGCTCACCCTTATCGTTTCGGATGACCGGGATACCGCCGCCGCCGACGGAAATGGTCACGACACCGGCATCAATCAGCGTTTTAATGGCTTCGAGTTCAACAATTTCTTGCGGAATCGGCGACGGAACGACACGGCGCCATCCCCGTCCGGCATCTTCGATCACAGTCCAACCTTCGGATTTCGCTTTGGCTTTGGCTTCCGCTTCGCTCATAAAACCGCCGATGGGTTTGCTCGGATTCTGGAAAGCCGGGTCGTTTTTATCAACCACGGTCTGTTCGACCACACACGCGACCGGCTTATCAATACCGCGTTTTTTCAACTCATTCTGAAGATTTTGCGCCAACATATAACCGATTTGACCTTGACTTTGCGCACCGCAGACATCCAACGGTGCCATGGCCAACCCAATTTCTTTTTCGGCCAGTTCTGCCTTTTGCAGAATAAAACCCACTTGCGGTCCGTTCCCGTGACCGATTACGACATCCCATCCCGCTTGGATCATGTCAACAATATGTTTGGAGGTTTCCTTTGCGGCCAGATATTGATCCTGGCAGGATTGATGATCTTTATCTTTGATCAGTGAATTTCCACCGATCGCTACTACTGCAACTTTTTTCGCCATAAATAAATTCCTACGTTCCTTTTGTTTTTTTAATGATTATTCGCAGCCACAGACGAGGGCTAATAAAGCCATTCGAACAGGAACACCGTTGGCAGCCTGTCTGAAATACGCAGCCCCTTCATAACTGTCTACTTCTGTCTTAATTTCGGTAACCCGCGGTAGTGGATGCATAATGGTTAAGCCCTTCTTCGCCGCTTTAACCGTATCGAGCGTCACTTCATAGGAGCCCTTTAATCTTTCATATTCCGCCGGATCTTCAAAGCGCTCCTGTTGGATTCTGGTCATATAGAGGACATCCGCTTTCTTCACCGCCTGCATCAAATCGGGAATGATCTCGATTTCAACACCCTTCTTTCGCAGACTTTCCGTAATTTCGTCCGGCATAGCCAATGCTTCCGGTGCCGTGAAAATAAATTTAGCACCCATACGGGCAAATAAGGCGGCTCCAGAATGAACCGTTCGACCATTCTTGAGGTCACCGGCTAAGCATAGAGTCAACCCTTCGATCTTGCCCTTTTCTTTAAGAATGGTATAAAGATCCAACAAAGCTTGTGTCGGGTGCTGACCAGCTCCGTCACCGGCGTTGATGACCGGCTTATCCGAACCGTCCGCCAATTCTTTCGCCGAACCGGTTACGGGATGGCGAATGACCGCGACATCCGAATAGCTTTCAATCATTTTTCCGGTGTCGTAAACCGTTTCACCTTTTTTCGCGGAACTTGATGTTTTGGCATCAGCGACGGAAATGACCGATCCGCCCATTTTCAGCATCGCGGTTTCAAATGAAAGTCGCGTCCGAGTGGAAGGTTCATAGAAGAGCGTTGCCAATGTTTTCCCGTATAAATTCATCAGACGACCGCCGTTTTGCATCACCTTTTCATATCTGGCTGTCGTATCCATGATCAATCTGATTTCATCATCAGAAAGCAGTTGAAGATCAAGAATATCCTTACCGAACAATGATGTTGTCATACTTTTTCTCCTTATTTTTCCCTTATGAATAATAAATGTAAATTAATTACCAATTCTTGGCATATTTTGTGATATTTGCGCAGTCAAATCTTTATGAAATTCCGATTTTCGGCTCATTTCATTGTGGCGGCATTCCATCATCAAAATAAATTTCTTGAATTTAACACCCCTTATTTTACCAGCCTTTCAAATGCCCTTGCAAGATTTGGGCGATAGATTTTTATTATACGAAAAAGTTAATGATTATATTTTAATATAGTAAACGTTATTTGTCAGACAAGCCGATTAGGATGTGACATACCGTAGGGGATGGCGTCCTTGCGAAGCAAACTGTATGGGATGGCGTCCTCGACGTCCCGCTATGTACTGTTTACATTCTTGACAGCGTTTCTGCAGGGGATAGCGTCCTTGCGAAGCAAACTGTAGGGGATGGCATGGCGTCCTTGCAAAGCAAAATGTAGGGGACGGCGTCCTCGACGTCCCACACCAATATGTTTTTTCTGTAGGGGATGGCGTCCTTGCAAAGCAAAATGTAGGGGATGGCATCCTCGACATTCCGTACCGATGCGTTTGTTTCTGTAGGGGACGGCGTCCTCGACGTCCCGCACCGATGCGTTTGTTTCTGTAGGGGACGGCGCCCTCGACATCCCGCACCAATATGTTTTTTCTGTATGGGATGGCGTCCTCGACGTCCCGCACCAATATGTTTTTTCTGTAGGGGATGGCGTCCTCGACATCCCGCACCAATATGTTTTTTCTGTATGGGATGGCGTCCTCGACATCCCGCACCAATATGTTTTTTCTGTAGGGGATGGCGTCCTCGACGTCCCGCACCAATATGTTTTTTCTGTAGGGGACGGCGTCCTCGACGTCCCGCACCAATATGTTTGTTTCTGTAGGGGATGGCGTCCTCGACATCCCGCACCAATATGTTTGTTTCTGTAGGGGATGGCGTCCTCGACATCCCATACAGTTTGCATAATTGGAAAATTTTTTCAAAGATGAAGATAATACAAGCAAATTCATTACAGATCGTAAAAAATAGATTGACAATTGTAAAAATATCATCTTACGCCTCGCATACTCGGTGCGGGACGTCAGCACCTTGTAACCTCGGTGTGATTCGTAAGGACGCCATCACCTACAGAAAAGCTGCCAGGAATGCAAACACTACACAACGGGACGTCGAGGACGCCGTCCCCTACAATTTGCTTCGCAAGGATACCGTCCCCTACAGTTTGTTTCGCAA
>ERZ795057.2808-NODE-2808-length-12620-cov-114.007242_pt1 | contig 12620 bp, 7 predicted proteins | sample MGYA00375141_ERZ795057 | MGnify/ENA primary metagenome ERZ795057 (study PRJEB30186, sample SAMN05720163) | activated sludge metagenome | isolation source: Anaerobic digester | place: Hong Kong | collected 2015-01-26 ... | reverse complement strand
TCAATGCCAGCAAACCTGGCATAGTTGAGCGACCCGTGCAAAACAAATTCACTACTCAAAGCCTCGCAATGGTACTTCTATCTGATGAAGCGCTGGAAGTAATGGAGAAGATGCTCGGTCAGTAATAAAGCACGATGGTTCCACAATTTGAACCCGGAGACATTGAGTCTTCGGGTTTTGTTTTGGAAAACCCTTTGGGCTGTTTCTTATCGGCGCATTACAGAAATGTGCAACAAAGGACTGTATTTGTTTGAGCATTCTCACTTGACCTCTTTTTTTACTACTTCTTTCTAAGGATTCTTTACTTTGCTTAATCATTCGCGCTTGAGCACACCGCCTTGACCTTAGCACGACAGATTTTAGCTGATGCGCTTCCAAACACTTTCAGCTTTACAGAGACTCTCTCGCATAAGATTCTCCAGGCCACCAATAAAGATCCTTGATTCTTTCTCAATTGTTGACAACTGATTTTGACTCTTTTCATATCACATTTCTTTACTTCAATAATCGGCTAAATTCAATCCTAAGCATTAGTAATAGTCGGTAATGGCTCTAAGGAATTGACAAACTCAAATACTAAAATATGGTGAATGGTTGTCTTGTGAGTGGACAACAGATCAAGTTGAGGTGCCAACCCAAGATGAAAACCAAGAGAAGAACTGCAGTGGATATTGTAAACAAACTGAAGAAGATGATAGTCCTCGAAGGCCTAGATAGATTGCCTGGAGAACTGGAACTGTCAGAACGCCTGGGTGTAAGCAGAGCAGTCGTGAGAGAAGCGTTAAGAGTTCTCGAATATGAAGGCATAACAAGAACCATCCACGGCAGCGGAACTTTCGTTTTGAAGAAAACGAAGCTACGGATTCAGTTCAACGTAAATTTTGAAATTGAGACAGACAGTGCCAAAGATATATTTGACCTGATAGAGGTTCGAAGCACTTTAGAAAAATCTGCGATAGCTCTCGCAATATCTAACTCGAGTCAGAGCGATATTGAAGAATTTTCTCATTGCATGGAAAAACTCTCAGAGGCAATCAAAACAAGGATTGAGCTTTCCAGCACAGATGCGAGCTTCCATAAGAAGATCTTTGAAATATCACACAACCGTTTTCTGAAAGAGGTCTTTGACGTAGTGTTTGATGGTCTGGAAGTTCTATGGAAATCCCCTCTTGGACTGGAAACTTTTGGTGATGCTGGTCTACCGCTTCACAAAGATCTGTACGAGGCTATCAAATCCCGGGATCTTGAAAGAGCTTTCAAAGTTTATGATCGCATCATTGAAATAGACAGAAAAGATATATACGATCTTACCGGTTATGGCCGAAAACTCCTTCACAACTGTCAAGACAATAATGGGAGGAATGCCGATGAAGATTGATGTTCTTAAAATGCTCGAAAGAGATGACAAATGGTATTTGGGTGGTGGAAATAGACTTTTGTGGACCCCGCCATTTCCAGTACACCTTGATAATCCAGGGGCGTGGGATTTTTTGAGCTATTTCGACATGAGAATTGATCCCGGGTACACAATCAGCGCCGTGATAGACGGTATTCCAATCGATTTCAAATGTACCGGCAGAACATGGAATCCAGCCGTTCTCAGGAGTAGTTTTTCAGCCAAGAATGTAGAAATGATTGAAGAAAAGTGCATGCTAGAACAGGATTTCCTTGTATCTAAAGTCAGTATCAAAAATAGCAGCAGAAAGCCAATTGAGATGGATCTCATAGTTTGGACAGCGCATAATTGTTCAGAGAATGATAGTGAGACTGACATCAAGTCTGTTGAACCAGTAAACGGAGGAGTTTTATTCAGGAAGAAGCTCATTAAACCACGTAGAAAGCCAATTGAAGCGGAAATGCTTATTGCACTTGGAGGAATGGAAAGCTACAATGTCACATTTTCTGAAAGAACGGCAAACATTCCAAATTTCAGGATGACGCCTTTCTACGAGAAATTGAATAGTAATGGCCTTTTGATGGAAATAACAAACGCAGGAATTAATCGTGAAGGTCTTTTGTACATAGGAATTCAAAAGAGAATCAAGATCCCTCCTCTCGGTGAGTCATGTATCGTTTGCGGCCTTGGAGCAGCTGAAAGCAAGAATGAGATTCTCAGTAACTGGGATAGTCTAATCAACGAAGACCCAGTAGAATGCAGCATCAACAATTGGAACAATTACTTTTCGTCTCTCCCTCAGTTTAAAATAAGCGACCCATTCCTTCAAACTTATTACTACTATAGGTGGTACGGTCTTAGACTATTCAAGAGCCAAGGCGGGGAGTCATTTATGAAACACCCTGCAATATCTGAGGGACTCGATTATTTCAGGGCACTTATTACATATAGCGCTCAATGTCACATGCTTGAAACGCGTTGGTCGAACACTCCGGAAATCGGTCAGGGTAGCTTGCTGAACTTTGTCGATAACCAGAAGGAGGATGGGTCCTTTGTAGGCCACATTTATGTTAACCAGATCCAGGAGAATGGATTTTATCACGCCGACTGGGGAAGAGCGGTTAAGGATCTTTTTATGGTCCATCCGGATATGAGTTTCATTGGAAAGATATTTGGACCCTTAAAAAGGTATCTTAGATATTTCGATGCGGAAAGAGATCCCGAAGAATCGGGTCTGTACGATGTGGTAGATCAATTTGAGACTGGCCAGGAATTCATGAGCAGATATACAGCAGTAGATCCGATGGCCGACCGCTATGGCTGGACTAACAGCATAAGATTGAAGGGCGTAGATGCGACTGTTTATATATATAGTCTGAAGAAGGCGCTGTCCTGGATGGCACGGCTACTCGATTTTGAAGAAGAAGCAGCTCTGTTTGATCAAAGTGCAGAAAAAACGAAGAAGGCTGTTCTGAGTTTCATGTGGGATCCTCAAGAAGAGATATTTTCCGATGTCAACCCTGTTAATTTCAAAAGAACTGGAGTGAAAGCAGCAACTTGTTTCTATCCGTACCTAACAGATATTGTAGACGAATCACACCTTCCAGGACTTAAAAGGCATCTACTTAACAGTGAGGAATTCTGGACGGAGTTTCCTGTCCCAGCAACAAGCCTTGATGATCACCTATTCAGTCAGTGGGCCGAATGGAAAGGAAAGAGACACAATTGCCCCTGGAATGGCAGAGTCTGGCCAATGACTAACAGCCATATTGTTGATGTTCTGGGGATATGCTCTAGACGATTTAAAGATTCTCTTCTTCGCGAGAAGACTGTCGAGCTGATACAAAAATTCGTTGGAATGATGTTCTTTGAAGGCGATCCAAAAAGGCCAAATTGCTTTGAACACTACAATCCCTTCAATGGAAAGGCAAGCGTTTACAGGGGTGTCGATGATTACCAGCATTCATGGGTAATTGATCTTCTCTTTAAGTACCTGGCAGGTATTAATGTCTCAGAAGATGGAATAGATTTCGATCCCTTTCCCTTCGACCTCGATTTCGAGATCGACAACTTGAAGCTTGCAGGAAAATCACTGAAAGTCGTTTCACGTGAAGGCGTCTTCAGAGCTAACTATAACGGGGAACTAACGGTCAAAACTTACAACTCCGCTTCAAACGCGGACAGGTAAAAAGAATGGAGGTGGAACTATGCGTCGGGCAAGATATTTGAAAGCGTTTCTGGTGATTGCTGTCATTCTGCTTTCTTCACTTGCGATCGGAGTAACCAAGCTAAGAGTCACAACCTGGGCAGGAGCTGAAGAAGCTGCTCTTGACGAAGAGATTATTGCAGAATTCATGAGACTCAATCCGGAGTACGAGGTAACTTACGAACCAGTTCCCGGAGACTATTATCAGAAAATTCTTACTGACATTGGAGCTGGTACGCCACCTGATGTGATCCTTTTGGATGCAGAGATGATACCCGCTTTTGTGGAAGGCAACTACCTGACAGACATCAACCCTTTCATTAGCAGGCTAAACAGAGATGGTGCGAGTGGTACCGATCTCACGGAGTATTTTCCAGTGCTCGTTGACATATTCAGATCAGGTAGGAGCCTATACGCCCTTCCTAAAGATACAAGCCCGATAGGAATCTTCTACAACAAGAAAGTGTTCGATGAGCTGGGGGTTCCTTATCCCCCGCAGGACGGATGGACCCTGGAGGAATTTGCGGAAACCGCCAGACTCTTGAGCAAAGACACTGATGGAGACGGAAAAAACGACGTTTGGGGATTTGCCTTCCCATCATGGGTTGGAGTCGTTGTACCACTCCTATGGGCAGGCGGTGGTGAGGTCTTCAGCCCAGACTTCACACAAACATCGGGATATCTGAACAGTGATCTCAACGTTAAGAACTATGAATTCTTCATGGATCTTCTCTCTAAAGGATATGCACCATCACCTCAAGAAGCCAGCTCTCTCGGAGGAACTTCAGCGCTTTTCTACACAGGTAAGGTTGGCATGACAATAACAGGTAGGTGGTTCAACGTATCAATCAAAGGACAGATCGCGAAGGGTGCCGACCTCCATGTCGGAGCCGCATCAATTCCATACGCAGCACCCGAAAATAAGGCGACTGTTACGTATGCCTCTGGCTGGGCCGTTCCGGCAAATGCAGCTGACAAGTCAGGTGCAACTAAGCTCGCAGCGTTTCTGTCTAGCGAATATGCACAGAAAAAACGTTGTTTGGAAGGTGGGTTGGCAATATCAGCAATCAAGGAAATTGCCGAACTGCAGGCAGAGCGGGACGAACTTGACGCGGCTTTCATAAAGATGCTTGATTTTGCAAGAGTACCGGTCGGTTCTCAAACAAAGTATTACAGACCTCAGTTTGAAGACACCTGGGCCGAGGCATTCGACAGAATGAACGTAGGTGGAGAAACTGTAAAACAAGCAATGGACTGGGCAGCCGAGACAATTGATAAGTACATTGAAGAAAGAGAGAACTGACCTGGAATGAAGAGGGGGGCAGTCTCCGCTGCCCCCTTATCCCTAGGGAGGAATAACTTTGAGGCACTACAAGACACTAGTTGGTTTGATTGTTTTTGCTGGTCTTCTAATTTTGTCAACATTTGCTATTCTAAGCATTTACGCGAAAAGTAGCTTCGAAAACTTCACCGCAGAAAGTGAAGCGGCTTTGTTGAATAGTTTCAAGCTCAATTACCAGAACCTTTTGGCTGAAATCGATATGAGACTGGACATATTAGTTGACAACCCTGAACTCGTTAATGAGGTAATCCAAAGTCTTTCGGATGAAATAGAATACGTAGGTTTGTTCGACTACTCCGGTAACTTACTACATGACTTCGGTTATGCCTCTCCGGCCCATCTGTCATCCTCTGTATTTTTTGAGAACCTCACTTTTTCAAGTGGCTATCCAAAGACCGAGATGGGGTTGATTGATGGAAGACCGTATATTCAGACGGGAATTCTTATGCTAAATGACACGATTCTTTTGGTCGTTCTAGATAGATTTGATGAAATAACGAACAAAGCGGATAGTGTCTATGGGAGAACGCTCAATGTGTACTTCGGAAATGAAGATGATTTCACTTCGTTTAAAGCTAATTCAGCGCTTGATTATGAGACTTTGAACACACTTTTCACGAAGACAGTGAACAGCCAAAAACCTGAAACCGAGGAGATATCTATAGAAAATGAAAAGGCCATGGTGAATGCCGTTGCTGTTTACGACTCTGACAATTGGGATGTAATCGGATTCTTTACGACTATAACTAAGTCTTCGGAATGGTTTGAAGAAAGCCGTTCGTTGTTGTTATTTCTCTGGATTTCCGCTTTTTCGTCATCGGCTTTTGCTATGTTCTTTCTTTATTTGCTTTTCAAGAGATCACAATCCTCAGTGAAAATTGCTAAGCCTATTCGTTTTCTCTTTGGATTTATTGCGTATCTACCAGCTATTATATTGCTTGGTTTATTTGCTTTCTCTTTTTTCGGGAACTCACTTAGCAAGGTTAGCAGCGAGGCGGCTCTCAAAAACGCAAAGGGTTGGTTCAGCGACGCAGATTCCTTATTAGAATACGAAAGCGAAAAATCGATAAAGGAATTCGTTGACAGATCTAAACTAGCCTTGACTGCCAGTTTCATAGTACGGAAAGGAGACGACATTGTCGCTTCGAACTTGAGTGAGAAAAGAATTTCAAATTTGAAAATAATAACTTCTTCCAGCAAGAATGATATGGAAAGCGGAAAGGCAAAGGTGAACGATGTAGTTCACACTTTTGTGAAGAAGAACATTGACGGTTTTGAATTCACGATCTTGTTTGAGGAAACTTCTCGAGAGAATTCCATTCTCTCAATACAGTTCTTTGCGATAGGAGCTATTCTCGTACTTCTCGTAATGGTTGTAGTGAGCACCTTCATCATTTCAAACATAGAATCTAGAACACTCATAAATAGAACTTTCATTGGTTACGCATTTCTTCTCCCTGCGCTTGTCCATTTAGTGTGGTGGGCCGTTGGCCCTATGGGATTCGCACTGTTCTTAGCTTTTAGAAGATGGAGCATTGTAGATGCAGCTAAGCCTTTTGTTGGTCTTGAGAATTTCATCGAGCTCTTTTCGGACTTCAAATTCTGGAACGCAATGAAGAATACCGCCGTCTATTCAATCTATGTTCCTATTGGTATGTTCATATCTCTGCTCCTGGCAATCGCCGTCAACAAACTAGGAAAGCTTTCTATTGTATTGAGGGTTCTCTACTATCTTCCCGTCGTAACGGCTGGGGTAGCAACTACTATCGTATGGCGGTGGATTTTCAATCGAGACTTTGGTGTACTGAATTTCATTCTTGGCCTTGTCGGAATTAAGCCAATAGCATGGCTTGAATCGCCTCAGTATGCGCTTATCTCAATGATGATAATCGGTATTTGGTCGGCAATAGGAAGTCAGTTGTTGATTTTCTTGGCCGGTCTTCAAGGGATACCGAAGGACTTCTATGATGCGGCTGCAGTCGATGGTGCTAGCAAGTCAAGGATTTTTTGGAAAATCACTCTTCCACTGTTAAAACCGACCAGTCTCTTTGTTCTTGTCACTAGTGTAATTGGATCATTCCAGGTCTTTACTCCAATTTACGTTTTGACTCAGGGAGGCCCTCTTAGGTCAACCGATGTCGTCTTCTATCACATTTGGCAGTCTGCCTGGGTAGACATGAGAATGGGGTACGCGGCCGCACAATCGTGGATCTTGTTCCTGCTACTAGCCGCGCTAACCTTGGTAGAGTTCAAGCTCTTTGGAAAAGAGAGCTGGCAGGCTTACTTCTAGAGAGGAGATGATGAGATGAACAATAGATTCTTCTCCATTTTCATCAAAGTACTGATTATGGCTTTGCTCATTCTTCTTGGGCTATCCACACTACTTCCTTATATTCTCATGATCTCCTTCTCTTTCATGGCAGAGTTTGAAATGTACAGACTTCCTCCGAAGCTGATCCCAGATGTCCTGCGTTGGGAGAATTACGTGGAAATGTGGCAGTCGCAACCTTGGGGCAGATATATCTTCAACACTTTGTTCGTAACAATCGCAGTTCTTATTGGCCAGATAATCCTAGTTTCTATGGGAGGATATGCTCTTTCAAGACTATACTTTCCTGGCAGGGATTTCATGTTCAAACTCTTCATAACTTTCATGTTGCTTCCGGGAGTTGTCACACTGATTCCAGGATTCATAATACTCCACTCACTAAACTGGGTAGATACATATTGGGCGATGATAATTCCAGCACTTGGAAACATATGGGGTATGTTTCTAATGAGGCAGTATATGCTTAGTCTTCCAAGCAGCATAGAAGACGCAGCTAGAATAGATGGGGCCTCATCGTGGCAGATATTCTGGAAGATAATCATGCCACTGTGCAAACCGGTTATTGCGACTGTCGGAACATTCACTTTTTTGGGGCAGTGGCGATCCTTCTTCTGGCCATTGATTGTCACAAGAAGCAAGGAAATGAGGGTCATAGAAGTCGGTGTTGCAATGTTTTCGTCCCAGTACGTCACAAATTATCCGGCACAGATGGCTGCGGCCGCTCTTTCATCAATTCCGATGATACTGATCTATATCTTTGCTCAAAAATGGATTGTTCAAGGAATAAGGTTAACGTCTGGCTATGACAAATAGATAGACTTTGGTGATGGCGATTACCAGTAAGCCGAGAGGTGATTCGATTGTATTTTTCGTTTGATGAAATTTACGAGCTCAGAAACGAGCTGTCCAGATCTATTTCAGCTGAAAATCCAGATGGAAGAGTCTCTGGTGCCGCTCTCGAGGATCCTTCTGGAATTGGACCCGCAAGGAGACTAGGAAAAGGTTGGAAGGTTAGGCCATGTATAGAGCTTCAACCGAACGGAAAAGTTGAACTGGCAAAAATAAAAGGGCCCGGTACTATAAGACATATTTGGATAACGGTTGATAGCGAGGCATATAGAAGCTGCCTAATAAGATTCTTTTGGGACAACGAGCTGTACCCTTCTGTCGAAGTACCTCTCGGTGACTTCTTTGCCTGCACGCATGGTTTGAGGTATCGCGTAAATTCGCTCCCCGTATCAGTAAATCCATCCGGAGGATTCAACTGCTACTGGTCAATGCCTTTCAGAAGTGAAGCAAGAATCGAAATTGAAAACCTCTCTTCAAGATCATTCAAAGGCTTTTTCTATCAAATAGACTACTCTCTTGGACAAGTACCGGCCTCGGCCGCATATTTTCATGCGTCATGGAGAAGAACAATGACAACCCGGGACAATCCGGAACATGTAATCCTTGATAATGTGAAAGGCAGGGGCCACTATGTCGGTACAGTAGCAGCCTGGACTCAGTTCTCAAACGGATGGTGGGGTGAAGGAGAAGTCAAGTTCTTCCTTGAGGGAGAAGACACTCCCACTATTTGCACAACGGGGACCGAAGACTACTTTGGCGGCGCATGGTGTTTTGGTGAAACCTTTTCCTCCCCCTTTTGCGGCTATCCACTCTGGAGCAAAGGAGAGGGTGAAGTTCCAAGACATGGGCTCTACCGTTGGCACATACCTGATCCAATTAGATTTAACAGCTCAATAAAAGTTACTGTTCAGGCTCTAGGTTGGTATAAAGACGGAACCTTTCAACCGCTGACGGACGACATTGCAACCGTTGCTTACTGGTATCAGGATGAACCTCACTCGAACTTCTCAAAAGTATATTCACAGGATGAGCTGTGGGCAAGATGACCGCAGATCACATAATCTGTGTTTTAGAAAGAGAAGGAAAGAAGCTTTCAGATACCATTGAGAAGATCGGATATAGAACTGGGAATGATCTTCATTGCAAAAAGAACAGACTACTGATAGTAGATGACTTTATTCCTGAAAGAAGAGATGTCCTAGCCGCAATCAGAGAATTACCGACCATTCTTATTGGAAAAGCAGTGAAAATCGTTGAGCTCATTGGACTTGACGAACCCGGGAAAATCGATAGACGGTCAACAATCTTAGATGATTCTCCGTGGGACAAGAGGGGGTTTCAATGCTATAAGAACCATCCATTGTTTGAAGGTCTACATGGAGGTTTCTACAGCATTTATCTCAATGGATTTGAGAAGATGCCCGAAGTTTTCTACTATCTTGGCAGGAAAGCAAAAGTAATTGCAGTTGAGAAGCGCTATATCAGTTATTTGAGGAGCAACAAACTCATCTGGTTTCATGAATCGGAGAACCATTCAGTCTTGTCCATCGGAGGCTATCTTCCAGTTGGAAAAATCGACAATCCATATAAAGCAGAGCTCGAAAAGTTCTTGGAGAATGCAATCAGTTGGATGCTTTCCGAGAATAAGACTGGAAATTACTGGAAAGACTCAAAATCAATATTCATTGAGGATTACAACATGGAAGACATCTTATTACCAACCATATCTCCGGTTGAGGAATGGCCCTCCCCCTCGATGGAAATCACAAACGCTACTGGCTACATTAACTCAACTGGCAGAAGAATACTTGCAAATGCTTCCTGCAGAAGAGTTGACGAGGTATGGGTACATCCATTCAGGGTCTTAAGATACGTGGAAATTTCTATCGATGGGAAAGCTCTTTCATCCTTGTTAAAGAAGATTTCCTATTCTCCCGAGAAGATAGTCTATACATTTGATAACGGGGAAGTCTTTGTTTTTTGCAGTCTGGACAAACCAAACCTGTTCTTTCAATTTCATTTCTCGGATGGTGAAATACACGATATTGAAATTGGTTTTGAATCAGATCTGAGAATCATGTGGCCAATGGATGATTCCTTCAACGGACGCAAGACCTTTTGCAAACTAGAAAACGGATTTAGACTCAAGACAGAAGATGAACAGATAAGAACATTAATGGTTTTTTCTAGTCCAGTTTCAGCAACCGTTGAAAAGATTGATGAGCGGATTAGAGTTTCTTTCACAAGCAGGGTAACAGACCTCGCAACATTTTCGGTGCTTTCCAGTATAGAGAGCGAAGAATTTCCTACTGTGATCAATATGCAAGAGGAAATACGCGAGGCCAGAGAGTTCTATTCAAAATATCTTGAGAGAAGTCCGATCACAACAGACAACGCAAGACTTAATGAAGCTCTAAATCTTGCAAAAATATCAACAGTGAAATTCAGAGTTTCAACACCAACTATTGGCACTGGTATCATGGCAGGATATGCATCGAGCAGACCAGGATGGTTCAGCGCAAGGCCGGGATATGCATGGTATTTCGGACGAGATAGCCTCTGGTGTTCGCTTGCATTACTGGATATTGGCGACTACGATACAGTCAAAGAGAATCTAGAATTACTAATAAATTATCAAAGAATCGATGGGAAGATCTATCATGAACTCACTACCAGCAACGTTGTTCACTATGACGCCGCCGACTCAACCCCCCTCTTTCTTTACACGATGTACAGGTATTGCGTGCAGAGTGGTGATATAGGATTTGCCGGGAAAAACTGGGATAAAATTGAAAAAGCTCTAAACTACTGCTCAAAAACCGATTCAGATGGTGACGGCCTTATTGAAAACACTATTGCTGGCCACGGCTGGATCGAAGGGGGAAAACTGTACGGTGCAAAGGCCTCATTCTATTTGAATTGCATATGGATTGCAGCTCTTAGGGGCATAGGAATACTTTCCGGTTATCTTGGAAAGGAAAAGGTTAAGTTTCATTTGTTAGATCTGCAAAAGCGATGCTTGATTGGCCTCGAAAAACTATTCGATCCCGAGATAGGTTTTGTTCTGGGAATAGATGAATGGGGAAAGCAAATGAAGTTCAGGACGATTATGTCTTCAATGGGTGCTATATTCGATATCATTTCTCCAGAAAGAATAATAGATCAGGTGAAGGAGTTTGCGAGTGACGACTTTTCATCTGACTGGGGAACTAGGATTATCGGGAAGAATTCCGGCATATACAATCCCACCGGTTATCATGAAGGCAGCGTTTGGCCTCTGTTTACAGGATGGGCATCGCTAGCCCAGTTCAAGCACGGAGCCGATCTCGACGCTTTCAATCATACCCTGGCAAATCTTTATACTTGCAAAGACTTCTCATCGGGGTTCATCCCGGAAGTTATAAACGGTGAAGTTTATGAACTTTCAGGAGTTTGCGCTCATCAGGCCTGGTCTGAGACGATGGGCTTGCAGCCGTTTTATGAAGGTGTTTTGGGTATTGAACCCGACATGATTAATGGTATCCTGAGTTTAAACCCATCAATTCCGCTATCAATAAGGTCTATTGAAGCTCCATCGTTGCCCTTAGGAAAAAGTAATTTTGAGTTCCATTACAACTGTACAGTTGAATATGGTGACTTTATTGAAGTGACCCAGTATTTCAAGATTCGTACTAACAAACAGGTTCCTGTACATTTCGCATCATGGGTACCTGTTTATTCCAGTGGTATTGAAATCAGCTCCAATGGTAATGCGCTGGCTATAAGAACTGAAAATGGTATCACATCAAAGAGAGTCGAGGTGATCGGTTCCCTTTCGGGTTTCAGTCTGGATATTCGGGTAAAATATAGGTCTCCTTTCTTATTACTTCCGATAGAGCCTTCGATGTATAAAGGAAAAGAGAGTTCACAGCCAAGAATTATGGGCATTGAAGAGCAGAGCCGTGGTAGCTGGAAACTTCATGTACGGGTTCGTGGTAAACAGTGTCAGATTCCCTTCATTGCTTCTAGACAAATCAAAGTGGAAAATGCAATTCTTGAAGAAGGTTCCCTAAGGATCCGAGGGCACGAAACTGAGCGTTATAAGTCCGTATTCGTTCTGTTAAAAGAAAAAACTTCAGATTCGTAAGTTCATTTTCGATAATCAAGGTGTTGTGGCCAAGTGGATTTTAATGTGTCAGTTGATGCACAAGTTCTAACCTAAGGAGATGTCCACCCTGCTGTCGATCTCGTGGAAAAGCAATTTATCAACGAACTGAGAAGAGGGTTGATGCTTTTGCTCTCAGTCGTGCTCCCCATTAGCTTGAAAATGACCTTGTCATCAGAAGTTGAAGGAATGCAGAAAGTTAAATCCCTACAGCTCAGTTATACTGACGAGCTATCAGATCGATAGGAACCCAGGAGCTTGAAGTAGCTGCAGCGGCTGCTTATTGCATCGATAGCTTCTCCAACTCTCTTTTCCGATCCACTTCCTTCGAAATCAACGAAGAAGAGATAGTGC
>ERZ795057.2805-NODE-2805-length-12638-cov-6.228006_pt1 | contig 12638 bp, 6 predicted proteins | sample MGYA00375141_ERZ795057 | MGnify/ENA primary metagenome ERZ795057 (study PRJEB30186, sample SAMN05720163) | activated sludge metagenome | isolation source: Anaerobic digester | place: Hong Kong | collected 2015-01-26 ... | reverse complement strand
AACGCGTCTGCAAACTTCTCAGGATGTGCCAGGTAGTCCCTAGCAATCGGTTCATAGATCGGATCGTACCGCAGGGAAAGGTCAGCGGTCGTCATCATGGGGCGAAGTTTTCGATTGGGATTGTGAGCATCCTCAATCATATCCAATTCATCGACATCCTTGGCAAGCCACTGATTTGCACCGGCTGGGCTCTTGACTAGTTCCCATTCATATTTGAATAGCGTTTTGAGATATCCCATGTCCCAATGTGTAGGATGAGCTTTCCAAGCGCCTTCAATACCGCTGCCTATAGCATCGCCGCCCTTGCCGGTTTTGTAACTGCTCTTCCAACCAAGACCCATCTGTTCAAGCGGAGCAGCCTCCGGCTCTGGACCGACGTGCGTTGCCGGTCCGGCGCCATGGCATTTGCCAAACGTATGACCGCCAGCGACCAACGCTACGGTTTCCTCGTCGTTCATCGCCATGCGCGCAAAGGTTTCGCGCACATCGCGACCCGACGCAACAGGATCGGGATTGCCGTTGGGACCCTCCGGATTCACGTAGATCAAGCCCATCTGTACGGCCGCCAGCGGGTTTTCCAGTTCGCGATCGCCGCTATATCTTTCATCCGCCAGCCATTTGCCCTCGGAGCCCCAGTAAATATCCTCTTCCGGCTCCCAGACATCCACGCGGCCGCCTGCAAACCCAAAGGTCTTGAAACCCATGGATTCAAGCGCGCAATTACCGGCGAGGATCATCAAATCCGCCCAGGAGATTTTTCGGCCGTACTTCTGCTTGATCGGCCACAGGAGCCGCCGTGCTTTGTCAAGGTTGACGTTATCCGGCCAACTGTTAAGAGGAGCAAAGCGCTGTGAACCGGAACCTGCACCGCCGCGCCCGTCGCCCAAACGGTAGGTACCCGCACTGTGCCACGCCATGCGGATGAACAGCGGGCCATAATGCCCCCAGTCCGCAGGCCACCAATCCTGCGAATCGGTCATCAGGGCGTACAGGTCATTCTTCACCGCATGAAGATCAAGTTTTTTGAACTCTTCCGCATAGTTGAAATCTTTCCCCATGGGGTTGCTCAAAGACGAATGCTGATGCAAAACGCTTAGGTTCAGTTGGTTCGGCCACCAGTCTTTATTGGATGTGCCGCCGCCAGCCGTCGCTGTGCGTGTCGCCCCTGTTACCGGACACTTGCCGTTACTCATTGGTTTCCCTCCTTTTGTGTGGAATTGTAAAAGAGTAAAAAGAAATGGTTGTCAGTCATGGTCAAAGCTCGCGGCCTTATGCTTCTGTACCCTCAAGATAGCATTCTAAAAGTGTGATGTCAATTTGGATTCCCAAGAAATGGTTTATTTTATATGAAATTAACTGTCTTGCTTACGATCATCAACGAATTGAATGTGGTAGATATTCAGTATATCTGAGCCAGTAGACGAATAATCAAATTCCCTTGGTTGGCACTGCGGTGTCAGTCCTTTTTCTTTCCCGTAAATAATTTCAAATTTTCTTCCGAATTTTTCGTTCAAACGCATCTCTTTTGTCCTGTGAGTATTGAGAGGGACTTTAACCCTCCTGACAGGAGGATGCCAGATGAACGAATTCCAGAAAGAACGCATTTCCCAAATGCGGCTTGTTGGGGATAGCTATGCAACGATATCCGCAGCGCTTGGGTTATCGCGAAATACCGTCAAATCGTATTGTTTGCGGAATGTAGCTGTAGAATCCGTACCCCGAAACCCTGATGATAATTGCGAGATGTGCGGCAATACGATTATTCAGTCGCCCAGGTATAGGAAACGCCGTTTCTGTTCGGACGCCTGCCGAATGGCGTGGTGGAACGCACACCGAAGCCTGATTGGCGGTCAAACCAAGGCAGCATATACCTGTGCCGCCTGTGGACAACGCTTTACCGAATATCCAAACCATAAACGGAAATATTGCTCGCATGATTGCTATATTGCTCACCGGTACGGAGTAGACCAGCATGAGTAAGAACGTGCTCGCCTATTGCTCAGCTATGGCTCAGGCACGGCGGATGTTGGAGAAACGACTGATCTCACAAGCTGAATACATCAAAATCGATGACCTGATACTTGAGAAATTTAACCTACCTACAAACAGTATATACCGCGATATTCGCTTGATAACAGCCGCGGTTCGAGCTAACATGTCACACCACAAGGAGGCGATACAATGACGGGAACCATAAGGAAAATCAGGCATCTGCCATCACTCCCCCACCGGAAACGGGTTGCGGCGTACACCCGGGTCTCCTCTGGCAAGGATGCCATGCTGCATTCCCTGTCGGCACAGATCAGCTATTACAGCAACTTGATTCAGAAAAACCCGGAATGGGAGTACATAGGCGTCTATGTCGACGAGGCAGTGTCTGGCACCAAGGATACTCGAGATGGTTTCTGTCGTTTACTAGAGGATTGCCGTGCGGGGAAGATCGACATGATCCTGACCAAGTCTATCTCCCGCTTTGCGCGGAATACAGTTGTACTGCTGGAAACCGTCCGTGAGCTGAAAGCACTCAATGTGGATGTATTCTTCGAGGAACAGAACTTACATAGCTCAAGCGCTGACGGCGAGCTGATGCTGACGATCCTAGCCTCCTACGCGCAGGAGGAAAGTCGCTCCGTCTCTGAAAACTGCAAGTGGCGGATCCGTAATGATTTCAAGAAAGGCAATCCGTCCTGCGGGCTGATGATATACGGATATGATTACCACTATGGAAAGCTTGTCATCAACACACAGGAAGCCGAGATCGTCCGGATGATCTACGCCGATTACCTCTCCGGCATGGGGAGAAACGCCATTATACGCAATTTGGAGCGGCTGGGCATTCCAACAAAACACGGCGGCCGCTGGGCCGTAAACACCATCGTCAGTATTCTGACCAATGAAAAACTGATCGGTGATATGTGTCTGCAGAAATACTTCGTTACCGATCACCTAACAAAACGGAAGAAAAAGAATGATGGTGAGTTGCCACAATACTACGTGGAAGGGTCGCACGAAGGCATCATCGACCATGAAACCTTCGAAGCGGTCCGCGTAGAAATGGCAAGGCGCACACTGAAGTACAAGCACCCTGTTACGAAACCGGAGGGGAGCGAGTTTACCGGTTTGATCACATGCGGTCGATGCGGCGCACATTTCCGCCGGAAGATCAATGCTGCTGGCACAAAGTATGCAAAGCCAACTTGGACGTGCATGACCTATTCCTATCGCGGGAAAGATCAATGCCCGGCCAAGCGGATCCCGGAGGATATCCTCAAGCAGAAATCTGCTGAGGTGATGGGGCTTTTAGCCTACGATTCCGAACGGTTCAAGAAAATCGTATCGTCCATCACGGTGCCTGATGAAGGCGTCCTAGTGTTTACATTCCGCGACGGTACCGAGTGCACTGTAACCTGGGAGCATCGTTCCAGGCGGGAGAGTTGGACCCCTGAAATGCGGGAAGCCGCCAGGAAACAGACACAAAACAGAATGGAGCGTGACTAAATGGCCGGTTTAATCACCTGTATCCCAGCAACCAAAAGCAAGTTTTCAGAAAACCCTATCGCGTCCATCACCAAACGGAGAGTGGCTGCATATGCCCGGGTTTCCACGGACAGTGATGAGCAGTTCACCAGTTATGAGGCGCAGATCGATTACTATACCCGGTTCATCCAAGAGCACGCGGAATGGACGTTTTTGACCGTCTATACCGATGAGGGAATGACTTATGGACAAATTCCCAATAGGCATAAAATGCCCCTCGGAAGCCGATGATTGCGGCATTTCGAGGGACATTTTTATTTTACCCGTGTTTTATGTTTGTTTAGTATTAAGTTTTATATGCATTTTCCAGATGAATCTTGTAGCGGTTGTTGCCGTATCTACAGACAATCGAGTATAGCGTGGTGGTAAGGACAAAAATCCCAAGTTCTTAAACAAGATTCGTTTGTTATAAATACATCTTCAAAAATCCAGCCGCTTCGATCCTGTTCAGCACCCGGTGCCAATCTTGATTATAATAATCACGTAGGCATTTATAGCATGACGGTGAACATTCGCATTTCGAGCAAATTTCATAAGCCTTTTGGATAACGCTCTGGAACACGCTCTCTTCGACCGCAATACGGTGGATATGACCTGCTCCACCCGGAACACTATCATATAGGATTATTGAATATTGGACATTGCCGCTGGCAGCATAAAGACATCCGCTTATATCCGTGCTTTCGATGTCAAGTACCTGCGATGTTGCTCTTAGCAGGGCATACATCACGGAGAGCATTGTACCGAAATCGGCGTTGTCGGAGAACATTAACTGGACGACGTCAGTCTTGAAAATATGCGATAATTTGTGCGGATACAGCTTTGTGTTTGAACATTCTCGTCCATATGAAGTTTTGTGCTTCTCTTCAACGACAAAGTTATAATTCTTTGATTCCTTACGGCTCTTTGCGTAGCCACAGTAATTGCAGACATTAAACTCCGTGTCGCAACTTATCATCAAGGAGTCGTTCGAGGTGGACTGAAGCACGACCTGATGCTCCCCAAAATGGAAGGTGCTTAGACCAAGTTCGTGGCGTTCCGTATCTCCCAAGTAGATGATGTCACCACGGTGGTATTTCCGCGGCTTACGGCTTCCAGCAGGGACAATGTCATTTGGGTCGTTGCCTACGACAAATCCTTTCCGGGGTTCGATGTTCTTTTTCCACCCGCTGTCGATAGTCGCCCCACAAGCAACACAAGATGCGCTATCAACAGGCTTCTTGTTGAAGTTGATAATCTGACACTGCGGACATTCGGCAGTGTAGTAAATCTCCCAATCAGCCGTCTTACGGCGGTCTTTCGCTATGTAACGGCTACGATAAATGTTTCCGTCAGCGACAACCTCCGCTCCGGGAGCATATTCCGAAATTCCAAGCTGAAGGTCTCTCTGAAGTTCCACATTCTGCTTTGTGTCGTTTAGAGAGTTTGGTTTCAGTTCTACCACATCCACTGGGAAGCCATACTTCGGCAGGGCTCCTGAGCGGACAAGGAAGTTTATCAAATCGGTTTTCTTATGACCATCGCCTGCAGTTGTGGAACGGCGATGATCTTTTAGAAGGCGTTCGAAACGGGCGGCATCCTGATACCGCTGCTCTTTTGCGGCAATATCAATTTGCTCTGCAAGCCAAGCTGTGAGATCGCAGAAGTCATTCACGGCAATGGCAAGAGTGCCGTCCTCACCGATTAATTGTTCAACCCATGAGAAAGTGTCAACGCCAAGCACATCGAAAAGTTCTTCCGGAACGCATCGATGTAAATACTCTTTTACCACGGTCGGATTTGTGTTTAAGAATTCGCAGAGCCGCTCATATCCGTTGCCATTGAGAAAAATATCCGCGTCGTTACCGTTATAAACATCGGTATTCTGACTAAAAAAACGTGATATCGCCACGGCATAGATATGCCGCAGAACAATTTTGACGTTTCGTATTTCAAACGCAGGAGCTTTTATCTTGCCGGAAATCATATCCGTCGGGCGCCCAAAAAATGTGATGTCGTGTGAGGACAGCTTTGCATAGGTCAACGCAAATGCAGCCGAGCGCAAATCACGACCGGCGCGCCCCGCTCTCTGAACATAGTTTGCTGGGGACGGCGGTGTGTTGCGAAGAAAGATTGACTCCAACGAGCCAATATCGACACCCATTTCAAAGGTTGTCGAGCAGCTTAAGGCGTTTACTTCACCTTTGAGAAACTGCTCCTGATACCTGCGGGCGTTGTCCTTTTCGATTTGTGCGGTATGTTCGCGGATATAGAACGGCCCAAGGTCGTCTTTTGAATACAAGCCGGCATAGTGATTATCCGCCTGGAGCGTTTCAGGAGATACGGCTACAAGTTTGCCGCTGCACCGTGGGTAAGCGCAGCGATTTTTAAAGTTCATAGTCGTTACACGACTACAAGTCTCGCAAACATAAAGATTGCTTTCGCTTGGCACAGATATGACAAAGTCTTCAGCCGAAAGGAAACGACCGTCACCTCTCCCTTTCAGTGTTTTCAATACATTATTTTCGGCAAGAAGCACGAAATATTCTTCAGCAATTTTATATGCCTCGTCTTCCGTAATGCCCAAGGCGGATACAAGGCGGCGCAAACGACCATTGATATAAAACCGCCCGTTTTTCTGCGTTCTCGGAAGCCAGCCCATAACATTTGCCGATTCCTTGCCTGTTTTACAACGTGCGAGGAGCTTTCTGACGGATGAGTAAAAAATCATCTCCAAGTCTTCACCGTCAAGAGGTGTTTTGGATGGCTCTTGGATTGCACCGTGGAACACGACATCCATTAGAAGCAGGTCGAGTAGTGTCTTAGCCTCCTCTTCGGTCAAACCATATTTTTCAGCAAACGCAGGAGCGAACTGTGCATTACAGGTCGGCATAATTGAAACTGCACCCAACGACGACAAACTGCTGGGACGGCGGGCGGCATACATTTCGCTTATTAAAGCAATCCAAGCATTACGCCTGCTTATAGGTGCCAAGGTTTCATTCTTGCCGAGAACCGCAAAAGTCTTGTGTACATCAAAATACCGAGCAAGCTCATCGGCGAACGTCCCCAGCGTCCACGGTTCGCGTTGCAATTCTTCACGGTGCTGTTCTGCAACATACCATATACCGCGTCGGCGCAAGAAGTCTTTATACGTGCGTTCCATATAGGGTGCAAAAAAGGCGGCATCCCCACGACTATCTGAAAAGCACAAGAACTGGCGTATTTCCTCACTTGGCATATTCTCATACAAGGCAGTAGCGAGAACAGCGGTGGCCGCTTCGCTGCCAAGGTAAAACCTACGCAGTTCACCGTAAGAACAAGCTGGACAACGCACCATTCCGCTCTCTTTGCTCTTTTGCGTCTTTGTGACATTAACACCGAACTCGTCCATACAGGGACAAATATTTTTATCGCCTTTATGCTTTATTGTTCCGCATTTTGCACAGACCAGATACTCGTCAGGCGGGGTTTCCGTTTCGTCATCTGTCATATCACCATCTTCTTCGTCATCCAAGAGGAAGTATTCGGTGTTGGGGTCGGTGCTGTTTTCTGGAAGTTTCAGCTTCCCGCTTTTTTTGTCGTTCACGCCGATAATAGCAATGCGCCCGCAGTCAGTGCAAGTGGCGCATTCAAATGCCATTTGCCCATCAATTTCCGTTTCGGGAGTCAGTGACATAGAATACGGCGGGGTAAGCGTGATATAGGCTCCTTCAAGTGCGCGGACAAAGAGGTGGTATCTTGCCCTCACAAGCGGCACACCATTCCCGTTGGCGGTGCGGATGCAAGCCGCGATAAAAGCAACCAGTTCATCCTCCGATATGCCTGTATTTTCCGCAATTTCGACAAGAGTAAGCGGCTCGTTTGCAATAGCACGGATTTCGTGATACTGGGTGCTGCCGTTACAAATATCAAACAGCTTTTCATCCGGGATGCTTATCAGCGCCGCTATCTCCGCAGATGATAGCGCACGGGTAGATTCCGGAACTCCATGTTTTATCGGCATTGAGCGAATAATTGACTGAAAGACATGTCCGCAAAGCCGCTCACCAAAAGCAAAAATCTGTTTATTGTTGCTTTCATCTCCGAGGGTCGCACTGGTAAGGATATACTGAGGACTTTTACCCTCGTTAGTCAACCGGGTTTCAACTCGACGAACGAGCATTGAAGCCTCAATCCCTGTAGCACCCTTATAAATATGCGCCTCATCCAGAACCACAAACCGCAGTTTGGCGTTGCGGAATACAGCATCGTCATTTGGACGGATGCACATATATTCGAGCATTGAGTAGTTTGTGATAAGGATATGCGGCGGTTTCTCGCGCATCGCGTCGCGTGAAACACGCTCGTTCGGCATAGGATCGAAGCCGTATGTGCGGTGATATTTCTGTTTCCCGTCCTTTTCGTTCTGTTCGGTGTTTCCGTTATATACGCCGAACGTAATGTCACTGTCAACGAAGATTTCACGCAGACGTTTCACTTGGTCGTTTATCAAGGCATTCATTGGGTATATGATAATCGCCCTTACGCCATCGTCCAAATGCCCCTCAGCCTCTTGTTCTTTCAGCAGAGCATTCACAATAGGCAGCAGGAAGCACTCCGTTTTGCCGGAGCCTGTTCCTGTTGTCACAATCATATTATCTCCGTTGGCGACAGCGCGGACTGCCTTCTCTTGATGAACATAGAGCGGACGGCTCAGTTTGAAGCCCTGCCCATATCGCTCGAACAGAGGAGACATCACGCCCTCGGCAATCAACTCCCGAATTGTCGCGCCGGTTTTGTAGGCATCGCCGAGTTCGAGATAGGGACCTTTGGAGATGATTCCGTCTCTACTCAGTTCGTTTTTGAGCAGAGAGGCATAACGCTCGTCTGCGATTGACAAGGTTGTTGCCACATAGTCGGCAAACGTGTCCTTGATTGCCCGTGAAAGGATTACTGGATTAAGCATTAGCGCATCTCCTTACTGTGCTGGAATTCAAAAAAATCAGGAAAAAACAAAAACTTGGCAAGTCTCTGCGGTGGGTCGGTGTGCTTATATAGCTCCGCTTTGTAATCGCTGCTTCTATCAATAAACAAGCCCTCTCCATCGTTAAACGAAATGTGAAGCAGACCCGACTTTTCATTAACGAGGTATATATCCACAGGATTGAGATCTCTAAAATCAACATTGCCGTTCATCGTTTTGAAAAACAACCTTGCTGTGTAATGGGCGTAATCGCCGCTCAAATCGGAGTATCCGAGGTTTTCAATCCCGACAAAGGTTATATTATCGGCGTAAACTGGCTTGATTTCAATACCTTCCCGATCGAGAAGAACCCTATCTATGCGAAGCGTCTCTCCACGGAAAATCACCGCCGCTCTCTCGCCAAAAACAGCATACCCGTCAGCCAGCGAGGTTTCGGAAAGCCCAAACGCTGTCTCGGTTTGAGCGAATACCTGATACTGATACCGCTTTGACTCCGCTGGGAAATTCTCGCTTAGTATTTTCTCGCCTTGTCCTGAATACAGCACTATAGGCTGATCATGTTTCGGCTGAAATACAAACTTGAGCGTTGTGTTCGGGTCGCCCATAAATGCGTAACTGTTCAGCCAAGTCAGCATGCTGCCGGTCAGATTGAACTGCGGCGGCTCTGTTAGCGACATCTTGAACACGACATCAAACATAGATAGTTTATCGCCTGCCACATACAAGCTGACCGAAACTTTATCAGTTGCTCCGTCATATGCTTGAACGGAATTGCCGATTGCATAGTCATACCCACCTAAAGTATTGCGACGCACTATTTGTGTATCTCCGAAAGCAAGCGAAACAGCAAGCGATTCCGGACACAGCACGCGCAGTTGACTACTCGGCGCAATTTCACCTTTCCATACCGCTTCCATTGGAAGGGATCCGCCGTCTAAGAGCATTCTAATTCGCGGAATCAGGATGTGAATCTCGCCTTTGCCATACGGAATCCTCGCCTTCGCACCAAAACCCATAAGTGAGAGTTCAAAATGCTCTCCGTTTATATCAAGCGTTACATTTCCGTTCTCGGAGGTTTCGAGGTAATACGAACTGTCAAAGCTGACAGAATAGCTGTCAGTGATATAGAACTTCGCTTCGTCAAAAACCCTGCCGGAAGCACTATCCGAAAGCGTGAGGCTATAACCGCCGTTTTTGGTGGGAGAACTGAACTGCCAAAGATTTCCGTCACTGCTTTCGACACTCAACCTCTCACCATTTTGCAAGGTTGCGGCGACATTGCCGCTGTCCAGCTTGCCGACGGCAGTAACCGTAAACTCGCTGCGTGAATAAATCGGGTAAGCGGTATCCTGCAAGACATACTCAATCTGTGTTTGCGGAAGCCTTAACCTAAGCGAACCCTCCGGCGGGCGAGAGCAGCACAACAGCGACCCATCGGCAAAGATTGACACCTCGCCCTGAATGTAGATGTTATACAGTTGCGCAAAATAAGTAAGCCGCTGCCGTTCGACATTCCCCTGAAACTTTACGCTGACCTGTTTTGGGGCGAAGAGCGTGTAGTTGCCCTCATCAAGCGTTTTGCCGACTTGCAGTTTATTATCCCTGAAAATCAGGGCTTTGACATTCAGGCTGCTTTCCGAACTGAATATGACCTCGTCCCCAATTCTTAGTTCGGCTTCAAGGCTTTTGAAGTCCGCGTCGTTAATATCAGAAAGCGGCACGATAACCTCTTCCGATGTCGCTGCATAGTCGTTACCGTAAATGCCTATGGTGTGTTGATAGATCATATCGCCGTAGGAGAATATCTTCAGCACGGGGTTTTCGCGGCTCGCCAGACGAATGGAGGGAATACGCAAAGCGGGTTCATTATCGTCGTCGAGGACGTACTCGACCTTGATTCTGCCGTAGGAGAAGGCAATATCCGTAGTGCGCTTGTGCGCCGGGGCAGCTCTTTTGACCGTTGGTGTGTATGTGTATGTACTTTTCGGCGATGCCGGCTCGGAGATTTTGCCGATGTACCACCAAGTGAGAAGATGATCAATATACTCCCTGCCGGGCAGTTCGCCGCCGTCAAGAAGGATACCCATTTTCTGAAGTATCTTTGTGACAAAGCGCTTCATGTAACCGGGGCGGGTGGTCAACAGGACTTTTAACCCAACTTGAATACCGTACACATTGCCGCGAATGTCGTCGTCCTGCTCGACGGATGCGCCGTTACAGCGGTCACGGAGAACGCCGACCATTCTGCCGATTGCAGGGTCGTCCTCATAAACCGAGCAGTCAAGGTTGTTGTGGTAGAACTTGACAAGGAAGTCAAACAGCGCAAAAACACTCTTGTTTGGCGAAAGCGAGTGAGCCAGAACCGTGGAGTAATAGTTGTTGTCGCCGCTCGGATCAACCACGAAAAGGCGGTTGTAGGTACGGCAAGCCTCTTTCACGGAATTTGTGAGTACACCGTACATCGCTGGCGTATTTCCGAAGTTGTAGCCGAACTGCTCGGATATGTACGCCCAGAAGCCTGCGTTTTCGGCTCGCTCCCAATCTTTGGCGTATTGGACCATCGTAAGGAAAATTGCAAGATATCCCCAGTTATAAACTTTGTTATGTTCAAGCAAAATTCTGATGGCCTGCAACGCCGTTTTTTCGACCGCTTTCCGGTTGGTTTCCTCTAAGACAGCCGCACCGAGCAAAGGATACCGTGCCGCAATGCCCTCGATATAATCTTGCACGGAAACTTTGCCGATCTTTTGCGGACGGACGGATACCCACATATCGCGCTCTATTTCGAATGATTCGTCAGCCGTGGGGCTGAAAGCAGTTATCGGTTCCATAGTGACTATCTCCTTAGGTTCATCGGTCTCCTTTTCGAGAGTATCATAGTATTCGTAGTATTCATCATCGTAACTGTCAGAATCTGCGCCGTCCGAAGTCATCACATCGTTCGCAAGCAGTTCCCACCAAGCGTCATTTCCCCCGTTGTCCAGCCGTTCAAAGAATTGCAACAGGGATTCAACCTGCTCAAATGTCTCAGCAGCATACAGCAATGTGCGTTCAGTTGCGTTTATTGGTATATGCCACATCGACGTCCACCTCATTTGCTTTCGTATTACCCGGCTTCTTCCTCTCTTTCCATCCGTGATGGAAAACACTATTCCATCGCTTTTACTTTTTCTTCTATAAAGGCGATTTCTTTCTCGTCAAGACCATATTTTGTATAAAGCTGCCGGTCGATGCCCGGGATTGACTGTGTCCAGTCGATGTCGCTTTGTGACGTGAAGTCTTGCAGGGGGACTTTTGACCAAGTCTCCCGCGTATTGTTCGGGGTTGCTTTCAGGATACTTACTAACACTCGGACAAACTTTGTCCTTATATATTTAGCCAGATTCTCAGCTTGTGCCTTGTGTTCATAACCCCCTATTGTTAAGAATGTTTCCGTTGCACCAACTTCCTTATCAGCTACAACTGGCGCACCTACAATCGTCCCATTTTTAAGGGCGGCTCCGTTTGCTTTTGAAATAAATACCTTGTACTGGCCAAAGCTATCGGGGTAATCTAAGTAACTCTTCTTCATCCACAGAAAAGTCCTTTTCGAATTCTTTAAGCCGTACACCTGAATATATACATCACCATCTGTCGGTTTGGTTTCAAAGTATACTTTGTTTGTCAAAATCTCAAATGCCCCTGTGCCAACATCTTTTCTATGTCCTTTGGATTGGATAGATTCAATTTCTGGTATTTCAGCGAGGGCTTTGTCAGTCAATCTGTATACGCCACGACCACTCACTATGGAAGCAACGCTCTCGTCGCTTGGGGCAGCTTTATCCATAATCGAATTCAAAAGAGGATTCGAAGTAAAAACCTGAATGGGTGGAAACTTTCGTTTCTTGTCGTGATAGGTTATCGCAACGCCGCCCGGAATAGATGTTGTCGGAAAGATTTTCGATGCGTCTTCCTCAAATAGCATCACCTTTAAATGAACATCATTTAACATCTTCTCGTTCCAATTTTTAGGCGTTGCACCCGCGTTAAACAGAAATCGAGCCGGTGTAATAAGCACGACTTTATCTGAAATCTCATAAGCACTATCCATAAAGAGATTATAGATTGGAGCATTACTCGTGCTTCCTCCGACTGCATCATCTTGATATGGTGGGTT
>ERZ795057.2802-NODE-2802-length-12644-cov-4.697196_pt1 | contig 12644 bp, 7 predicted proteins | sample MGYA00375141_ERZ795057 | MGnify/ENA primary metagenome ERZ795057 (study PRJEB30186, sample SAMN05720163) | activated sludge metagenome | isolation source: Anaerobic digester | place: Hong Kong | collected 2015-01-26 ... | reverse complement strand
CCACAAAAACAAATGGCGCAGAAAGTAAACTTGAAAGTAGATTATGTGACGATGAATGGAGAAATGCTTGACCCGGCCGGCATCAAACAAGGGACGGATTTTAAGATCATTGCGAAGGTTACACACCAAACCGGTCTACGATCGATGATCCGGGACTTGGCATTGACCATCGGCGTTCCATCCGGATGGGAAATATTACCGGTGCGGTTAAGTTCGATTGATGCTGTCTCGGAACTTAATTATGACTTCCAGGACATACGGGATGACCGGGTTGATACCTTTTTTGATCTGGATCCCGGGCAAACGAAGACATTTACCATACTGGTTCATGCAGCCTATGCCGGACGATACCGATTACCAACCCAGCTGGTTGAAGCCATGTACGATCATTCGGTCCAGGCCACTGTTCCTGGCGGATGGGTCGAGGTAACCCGTAAGGAATAAATGCAATTACTTCTTGGCTTCCTTGACGATATTCATCACTTGTTCGAGCGTGAGGGTTTTTGCCTTATCAGCATCAACTTTTTCGCCGTCAATCTTTGGTATTTTAATGATGGCACGTCCCTGACGGATAAAGGGACCCCAGCGACCATTCTCGATGCTTAGCTTTTCTTCTGGCCATTGCTGGATATACCGGTTATTTTCCTTTTCCACTTTGGCTTTAATCAGCTCTATAGCTTCTTTTTCAGTGATGGTATCCAAGGAATATTTCCGGGGTACATTGACGTACAGATCTTCCCATTTAACAAATGGCCCGAATCGGCCTTTCCCTTTTGTAATTGGTTTTCCCTGATACGTACCAAAAGGAGCATCCTGGTTGATCCGCTCGATAATAATGCGTTCCGCTTCTTCCTGATCGACCTTAAGCGGATCTGTTCCCCGCGGCAGGGAGATGAAAGTCTCGCCCCACTTAACATAAGGCCCAAAGCGCCCGACACCGACACTGACTTCCTGATCGCGAAAATTACCCAGGCTTTTAGGCAATTTAAAGAGGTCCAATGCTTCCTCCAGCGTTACCGTTTCAATAGACATTCCGGTTCTCAAATTGGCAAATTGCGGCTTACCCTCTTCACCCACTTCCTCCCGGGAGCCGATCTGAATGACCGGCCCAAAGCGCGTAACCCGTGCCGATACAGTCAGTCCGGTAGCAGGATCCGTTCCAAAAATGCGTTCTCCGGTAGCGCGATTGGCATTTTCCAATGTTTGTTCTACCAGCTCATGAAACGGATCGTAGAAGTGCTCCAGCATGGATCGCCATTCACGTGATCCGGAGGCGATCTGGTCAAATTCTTTTTCTATGTCCGCCGTAAAACCATAATCCATGATTTTCTCAAAATGCTCGGAGAGAAAATCACTGACGACCATGCCCATGTCCGTGGGATACAGGCGGTCTTTGGTCGCTCCGGTTATTTCGGATTTTTTTTCACTTTTTATCGTACCATTAGCCAGCGTAAGCACAGCATAGTGGCGCTCTACCCCAGGCCTGCTGTCTTTCACCACATACCCGCGGCCTTCCTCCATGATTTTACTGATGGTTGGGGCATAGGTAGAAGGACGGCCGATCCCCAGTTCTTCCAGTTTTTTCACCAGTCCCGCCTCCGTGTATCGCGCGGGAGGTTTGGTGTATCGTTCGGTCGCATCAATGTAATTGCAACTGAGAACCTGACCGACTTTGAGGGGGGGCAACATGCTTCCATGTTCGTCCTCCTCTTCGTCATCCTTGGATTCAAGGTATACTTTTAGGAAACCGTCAAACTTTAGGACTTCTCCTTCAGCCTCGAAAAATTGACCGGGAAGGTTTGATATGGCAATGTCAACCACTGTCTTCTCCAGGCGAGCATCGGCCATCTGGGATGCCATGGCCCGCTTGCGGATCAAATCATAAAGTCTTACCTGGTCGCGGTCGCCGGATACGTTTTCATTTTCGACGTAGGTAGGCCGTATGGCTTCGTGCGCCTCCTGAGCCAATTCCTGTTTGCTGCGGAACTGACGGGTTTTGACGTATTCTTTCCCGTAATTGTTTTCGACCAGGCTGGCTATCTGGCTTAGCGCCAGGTTACTCAGCGTAGTCGAATCCGTTCGCATATAGGTGATGTGGCCTGCTTCGTACAGGCGTTGTGCGGCGATCATGGTGCGGCTGACTACAAAGCCCAGCTTCCGGCTCGCCTCCTGTTGTAAGGTAGAGGTTGTAAAGGGAGGCGCAGGCTTGCGATAGGCCGGTTTAACCTCGATGGAATGAATCGAGAACTGGCTCGCCTTCAATTGCTCAAGGAATGCTCTGGCTTCCTGTTCAGCCTTGAAATTGTCCGGATAGGTCGCTACCAGTTCGACATCTTTTCCCTGACCGTTCTTCACCGTAAAATGCGCCTTTACCTTAAAAAAGGCAGAACTGTTAAACTGGTTGATTTCCCGTTCCCGTTCGACAATTAATTTGACAGCTACGGACTGTACCCTCCCTGCGGACAGCTTATTTTTCACCTTTCTCCACAGGAGTTCTGAAAGTTCGAAGCCGACTAACCGGTCCAGAATCCTTCTTGCTTGCTGAGCATTAACAAGATTGACGTCCACGTGACGCGGCGCCTCGATCGCCTGTTGGATAGCAGGTTTGGTGATTTCACGGAAAACTATTCGCTTGGTCTTCCTTTCATCGAGATCCAGGACACGGCACAGGTGCCAGGAGATGGCTTCCCCCTCGCGGTCCTCGTCCGTCGCCAGCCAGACTTCATCGACTTTTTTCACTAAGTCCTTCAGTTCTTTGACTACCTTTTTCTTTTCCGGTGAAACGGTATAAGTTGGCTCAAATTTCTTCTCAATGTTGACGCCTTTGTCCCCTTTAGCCAGATCACGGATATGGCCGTAGCTGGACTTTACGGTGAAATCTTTACCGAGAAATTTTTCAATGGTTTTAGCCTTTGCTGGAGACTCGACAATCAATAAGTTTTTCGTCATGGCGCTTTTTTAGAACGTCTTGCGGTGCAAATGTAATATTTATCAGAAAATGCGCAGGTCCGGGATTGTGCAGCGACAAATGTACTACCTTCAACCCAGAAAGCAGCAAACCATTGAATGCATCACAACGATTGATCCTGCTCGAGGTTGGCATTGCCGAAGCAATTCTGCTTATTGCCTTGTGGTTTTTGAATGAATATGCTGCTTCATTGCTGTCCTGGATCATTCCTGCTTTATGTACCGGTATCCTGGTGATTTCACTTATCGTGGAATGGGTTGAACGCTCATCGGTACCGCGCTGGTATTATTGGTTGATGGTCGTTACCGGGATGATACCATTGCTGGTATTCGTCTTCTTTTTCATTCTGCAAAAAGGCCACCTGGAATGGATGCAGCGTCCGTTTTAATTGGAGCCGTCTTCAGCGGCGATTTTGCGCATCACAAATCGGAATGGAATGGTCTGGATATTCGTCTCCAGGATCATCGTATCCGGCGCCATCTTTTCTACCTTAAAATCGATTTGACTCTGGTCGGGTCGCACTTGCTTAATCATGGCATCGGCGACGGAGAATAGTGAAGTCTCATCCTCTCCAAGATAATTGGAGGTCATGGTACCATTATCACCAAACTCAAAATAGGCTCCATTCAAGGTTTCCGTGGCTTTCCCGTTTCGTTCGGCGCCTATCACCTCCCAGGCTCCCACTACCATGTCAGAAGACACTTTGGGTTCCCTTTTACACGATCCTAATACCAGAAAACAAAAGATGAAGCATACAATTCTCATAGGAAGTCAATAGCTTTAAAATTGGCCTGGCGTCCAGCCTCCTGCTCAAACGGCTTGTAATTCCAGGCAGGTGATTTCCGGCAAGATACCTACTCTGCCGGGATATGCCAAAAATCCAAATCCACGGTTTACATACAAATACTGTTCCCCATCCTGATACAAACCAGCCCACTCTTTGTAAATGTATTCAATAGGGCTCCATTTAAAACCCGGAATCTCAATCCCAAATTGTGCACCATGGGTATGGCCTGAAAGTGTCAGATGAATATTTTGATAATCTTTGGTCACTTCATAGTGCCAATGGCTGGGATCATGAGATAATAAAAGTTTGAAATCGACTTCAGGACATCCCTGATCCGCCACTTTTAGATCACCGTACCGTGCAAATCGCAGTTGCGCCGAATAATTTTCAACCCCCACAATGCCAATGCGTGCACCATTCACTTCCACCACCCGGTGCTCATTTCGTAACAGGTCCCATCCCAGATCGTGGTGGTGGCTGCATAACCTGGCAAAATTGGCCTTTTTATCTTCCTGGCTGGGCCACCGCACATAATCGCCATAGTCGTGGTTTCCCAGAATCGAATACACACCGTACTTTGCTTTGATCTGGCCAAATATTTCCAAATACGGCTCGATTTCTGTAGCCTCGTTGTTCACCAGGTCTCCCGTAAAACAAACCAGGTCCGGCTCCAGATCATTGATCATGCTGATCGCTTTCTCAATAGGTGTTTCACGATAAAAACTTCCGGAATGAATATCACTTATCTGTACGATCCGCAAACCATCCAACGATTGGGGAAGACCATGAACAGGCACTTTCTGACGAAATAAGGTGTAGCGGTAGGCGTTCCTGGCAGCACCATAGAGCAAGGACACAAACGGTATCCCTGCTATAACCAAGGCCAGATTGGACATAAACGCCGATCTGGAAGGCATATGCCAGGCTTGTTTGGTCACCAGAGATCCAATGCCGGTAAAAAGCCTGCGAAGATCATCCAGGAACATAAAGACCCCTAATAGCAACCCGCCAAGAATGTTAGCCATAACCAGCGTTCGGATTATCATTTCCACCATTTTGGGCAGGGTGTGGGATCCTACCAGATTCAGCCAGGAAAAATAAAATACCGTCAAGCCAGCCAGGAACCAAAACAGGATATTCAGAGCCAACCGGCCCCATGAAACCTGATACAAGCCTGTATGCCGAATGGCTTGCCACGCATACCATTCGATCAGACCCAAAAAAACAATGAAAATCAAAATCCGCATAACCAATCAGGAACAGGATGTGAACGTTAAATGTTTAGATGTACAGTAAACGCCCAACATGCATTTAAGTTGCATGGTTAGGAGCCGGGACATATTAATATTGGTGTCATGCAAAGGAAGAATTTAGTCAGTACTTTAAATATTAGGATTTTATTGCATGATTTTTGTTGTAGCTACTTTTGCATGCATATTTACTTTGTCAACACCTCAAGCGTATGAAGCTAGCCGTACGATCTATAGGAAGTATACTACTGATCACCTTATCTCTTTTGGGAATGCACTCGGATTTGAGTGCGCAGCGCTGTTACCAAAGCGATATAATGGTCAAGGGAGGTGGACAATTTGCCCGTTTATGTCCAAAAGACGGCAATTCAGATATTGTCCAGCTGACCTCCACCGACTCCTCCGGCTTATTCTATTCCTACATATTGGTTAATCTGCAGGATGAGATCATTTTTGCCCGCCGTGACTCCAGCTTCGAGCTGGATTACCTGGACAATGGCACCTATCGCTTTTGGGGGGTCTCCCACAGCGACACACTGATCTGGGAGGCAGGCATGGATGTCATTAGCGTCCGGGCCAAGAATAATGGCTGCGCCAATTTATCGAACTCGGTCGTCACCTTATACAAGGATGAACCAGCCGCCGGCACCGTTACGCTCTTATCCGGGCTGAAGGACACAGTTTACTGCAGCTCATTGTCAACCAACGATACCATCCGCGTAAAAAAAGCCCAGGCGTCCAACCTCTTTTACACCTATTTTCTAGTCAACGGAGCCGGGGTCCTGGTTGCCATGAATGACGAGGGCTTGTTTGATCTCCGGGGACAGCCCGATGGTTTTTTTCAGATCATCGGCGTCTCCTATTCCGGCATCATCAATGTTATTCCCGGTGACATAATCAATGAAAATTCAATCATCGGATGCTTCGAATACAGCATCCCGGTCAATGTAACCAAGTCGACTCCAACGGCAGGACTGATTCGTTTTACCTCTCTGGATACGACCGCAACAGTCTGTCCCGGTGACGGAAATACCGATTGGCTGGTCATGAGAAAATCTGCCTTCAGCAGTGCATTCAGTTATGGCTACCTCATCACGGATGCAAATGGTGTGCTGATCCGGTATTCCAGTAAGGATTCCGTTAACTTTGAGCAATCGCAATTAGGGGTTAACCGCATTTATGGATTGAGTTACAGCGGCACAGTCACGATACAGCCGGGAGATACCATTTGGACCGCAGACAGTCTGACCACCGGTTGTTGGAATTTAACCGCCCGGTATCTCACCGTTTATCTGGTGGAACCAAAGGCCGGGAAAATCCGGGCATTGAACCAGGACTCCATCCTGTATGCCTGCCCGGGCGATAATCTCCCGGACCGATTTTTCTTTGACACAGTCGGTGCCACACCAAATGCAGTTCGCTATGTCGTAACGGATGAGAATAACATAATAACCCGTGTACTTTCTACCAATTTCACAGACTTTGAAGCGACCGGAGTAGGTACCGCCCGCGTTTATGCGATCTCGTACATTGGCGAATACCAAGCGATGGTTGGCGATACACTTTTCGTAAGTAACCTGGTGAAAGGGTGTTATGACATTTCCGATAATTATCTACCGGTGATTAAAAACATCCCTGTCGGCGGGCAGGTCTCTATGCTGGAGGGTGACACCGTACTTTATCTGTGTAATAACACCTCCGGGAATGTCGTATATCGCTTTAAAAACAATAGCCCCCAACCCTTGCGGTACGATTACGTGCTGACCAACGAGGCCAACCAGATTCTTGACATCGCCTCCGGAGACTCCTACGTTTTTTCAGACATCCCCCGCGGGGAAATCCGGATCTGGGGGGTGGCCTATTCGGGAAACCGGCTGCTGAATATTGGCGATCACCTGGTCGTCTCCTCCTATTCCGATGCCTGTTTTGAAGTATCGACCAATTACATCCACGTTATCAAAGATGTTCCTTTCGCCGGCCAGATCGCGCTGACGGATGGAACGTTGGGAAAATTCTTCTGCCTGAATAATGCAGGGCCGGCAATGGTCACCTATACGAATACCGGTTCCGCCAAGTCCAAATACATCTTTGTGATCACCGATGAAACCGATAAAATTGTACGCATTTCTACCAGTAAATCCTTTGATCTCAAGTCCATGCCAGCAGGCGGTTACCGGATTTATGGGGTATCCTACACCGGAGACATACTGGTCAAGAATGGTGATCTTTTTCAGAGCAAGGTATTCTCCAACGATTGCTTCGACGTCAGCGATCAGTACATTCATGTGATCCGTGACAATCCTTACGCAGGCAGGATCCAGGCACTTGGTGGTTCCGCCCGGGTTTTCACCTGTCCGCTTAATGATAACCTGGACTATGTACATTTTCAACACCCGGAAGCCGTAGCGATCCAATATGCTTACGTCGTTACGGATACGTTCGATAACATCACTCAATTCACCTTCCTGGACAGCATCGACTTTGGGTTTTCCCAACCGGGCAAGTGCCGGGTATATGGTGTTGGTTTTGTAGGCACCTTCAAGGCACGTGTCGGCAACAACATCCGCTCCATTGCTTTTTCTGACGAATGCTACGACCTGACGAATAATTATGTGGAAATCATCAAAAGAGATCCTCCAAACATCAACATCAGCTCGCCGGCCGGTGATTCAATCACCATTTGTGTAAATGACGACCAGGAGGACCTGATCACATTCACCACGGATGATCAGACCGGTATACCGGTAGGCTATGTGATTACGGATCTAAACAGCCGCATCATTGGCCAAAGCCTGGCTAACCCAGTCCCGTTTAATGACCTGCCTCCCGGCCAATCCAGGGTTTACGGTGTCACCTTTACCGGTCAGTGGGTGCCCCGCACCGGATTCTTCCTGCTGGATCGCCCGCTATCCGATGACTGTTATACGATTTCCAATAATTTCATCAAGGTTAATAAAATGAACTCCGGCAACCGGTGTGTGACGGTCTCCGTACATGAACCCGAAGCGGCGAAAAATTACTTTGTTGTACAACCCAACCCTAACCAGGGACGGATTGAAGTAAATCTGATCGATGCTTCTCTCCGGTACGATCTTACCCATATTGAGGTTTTGGACATCCTCGGCCGGTCGCTCCATCAATGGAACTGGCAAAGCGGTGCGATAAGACAAACATTGGATCTGAACGAATTAGCCAATGGGACCTACTGGTTACGTTTCCGCACCGACCGGAATGCATGGGTGACCAAGATCCAGGTGGTGAAGTAGGTAATACGCATCAATGCATAAAAAAAGGCCCTATCGAATGATAGCGCCTTGCTTTATCTTTTGGTGATCTCCTGATGGTAAGATCAAGCCTCTGTCTTCTTGATGAATTTCTTTTCTTTAATCCGGCTTTTCTTACCGGAAAGGTTGCGGAGGTAAAACAACCGGGCACGGCGAACTTTACCGAATTTAACAACTTCAATTTCAGTAATGTTAGGAGAAGCATAAGGGAAGATACGTTCAACCCCTACTCCATTGGATACTTTACGTACCGTAAAGGTCTTGGTTCCTCCTTCGCCACTAATCTGAATCACATCGCCTCTGAATTTCTGGATACGCTCTTTGTCTCCTTCAATAATCTTATAGCTGACGATGATGTTATCTCCTGATTTAAACGCAGGATAGTCCTTCGTCGGGTTCAACTGCTCGTGCACAAATTGTACGTAATCCATGATTCATTCTTTTAAAGAGCGGCAAAGATACAAATACTTCTACTATATATGCATGTAATATCTAAATATTTTTAGCGGACAACGGTAGCAAATCCCTTGACTTCGTGGGCATTACCCCTTGGGTCAGTATAGCGGACCAGGCAAACATAAACACCATTAGGTGCATCTTCACCGACATTATTCATCCTACCATTCCACCCTTCATAGGGATCGCTGGTCTCAAAAATGCGCTGTCCCCAGCGATTCCAGATACTAAATGAATAATCGAACATCCATTCGGTATTGCCCTGTCCTATATAGATCTCATTGGTACCGTCTCCATTGGGCGTGAATGCATTGGGTAAAAAATAACGTACAATCGGCTTTACATCAATTTCGGCCGTTGCGGTATCGGTACATCCGGAGGAGTGGATGACGATCTGCCTGACGAGATAGGTCCCGGTGTCCTGAAAATTATATTGCGGATTGGGAAGCGTGGAAGTACCCTCCGCGCCAAATTGCCAGAACCAACGGGCTGCGCGCTGAGATTCATCCGTAAAATTCACCACCGGTTCCAGGTTAGAGGGCTCATCGGGGTTGTATTTAAATCCGGCCTGAGGTGACTCCTTAACCACGATCCAATCTTTCCACATCGCCTGCGTCTTACATCCAATCGGAGAAACCAGCTGCAGGCTGACATCAAAGGTACCCGGTGATTCATAGATATGGCTTGGGCTGATGTCATGACCCACGGTACCGTCTCCAAAGTCCCAGTTGATCTCATACGTAGAGTCAATAGGAACCGAGAGGTTATTAAAGAATATATTTCCGGGCACACACCCCAGGTAGGAACTTGGTTCGATAACCAGGTATCGGGGCACCGGGTAATACGGCAGATCTTTCGTAAGTGATTCCTTGCACTGATTAGCGTCCACAACCGTCAGGGTAACCGGATGGGTTCCCGGAACCGGATAGGTATACCTGGGATTTTTGGTCGTACTGGTCCCTCCCTCCCCAAACTGCCAGGACCATCGCTGCAAACCTCCGGCTGCCCCTGTTTTGGACAGGTCGGTAAAGGCCGTCTCTCCGGCAATGCAGGTGTCATAAGCAAATTGAAAATCAACGCTCAGGTCCGGATAAACATTCACCGTAAGGTCCAGTGAATCAGCACACTGGGAGCCCCGATTCAGAACCATTTTACCGATGAAATTTCCCAAACCCGGGAAGGTAAAGGAGGCATCCCGACTGGTATTGCGCACTTTTTGACCGCCAATATCAAACTCCCAATCGTAACTTTTAATATAATCTGCCTGGTAAGACTGGTTGAGAAAGTCAACGGTGAAGCTTCCGCAGGAATTGATCACATAATTTTTTTGGATAATGGTATCCGCCTCCACCTGCGCCCGAACCAGATTTTGGCATTGGGTCACATTAAACTGAAAATCCCGCTGTACCGCTCCGATGCGCACTCCGTTGCGGTATTCCGTGACACATACACCCACCACAAATTGACCAAATATGTCCGGCCTGCCGGTAATCAGTCCCGTGTTTGGATTGATGGATACCACCGGATCGCCAGACATGGGTGAAGAAACATTATACTGGGGATTGTAAATCACGTTAGGGTACGGGGGCGGACAGTTAACCGGGCTAGGCTTGACACCATCACAATCGGTTTCCATACCAGGAAATCCATTGGAACCGGCCCTGCCTCCTCCCGCGATCGGAGCACAGAATTCATAGACCAACTGATCTCCGTCACGATCCGCCGCCGAATGATCAAAGTCGATATCATCATTAACGCAAATAACGATGGGAGGAAAATTCTTAAAAGCCGGGCTATTGTTGCAAAATTGCTGGGCGGGCGCTGTTATTTCCACCATATAAGTCGCACCATAAGCTCCCGGGTTTACGATGTTCGCAATGGTCTCGTTTCGGCAACAACGTTGATGTGTGATGAAATAACTACCATTAATTACAGGCAGTGAAATCTGAAACGTATAACTGGTCCCTTCCACACAAACATTGGGAGGAATGACCACACAGGCATCGTCTACCGGCTGAATCGAACGGATAGAACCTCTGTGTTGGGAGACCTTGTCGACAAAATAATAGCGGGTACTGTCCCACCGGAAAATGCCAAAGTCCGCATCGTCATCGAAGGGAGCGCCATTCACGGCCCCACAATCCCGGTATAGATTCATGGTCACTTCGTACTGGCGGGAATTTCCGTTTTCTCCGATGCACCGGTAAGTCATTTCTCCCCCGATAATGTGCCGTGCCATCCCGGTGGCAAGGCCGAGGCATATTAATAACAGGCTCAGAATAAGCCGGTTAGCGAATTTATGATTTAGATTATTGTGAATACTCCGCATGATCTTTATCTATGACAAACTAAATGCCGTTTCCAGCACGTTAAGATACCTTGATATAACGAAGAATGCCGATCGATACGTTGGTATGATCCTTGAAAGTTATCCTAAAATATGCTTGATTCTACACATCTTAACGATATCATAACGATTTTAGAGCAGGATGGGTTGCTATTGCTCCCATCGGATACGACCTGGGCGGTAGTTGGCGATGCCTTATCCGGCATTGCACAAGTACGGCTATCCCGTCTGAAAGAACGAGAGATCAAACGTCCGTTCAGCCTGTTAGTGGACTCCATAGACCTGCTTAAACGATACGTGCCCCACATTCATCCCCGGGTGGAGACGCTGCTATTCTATCATGAACGGCCCTTGACCGTCATCTACGATCGTCCGGCAAATCTGCCGCCTCAATGCATTTCTCCCGAGCGAACCGTTGCCATCCGGATCACCATGGATCCTTTGCTGAAGCAAATCATCCACTCCCTGGACAGGCCACTGCTTACTTCCTCTGCAAACCAAACCGGGAAACCGTATCCTGTTTCCTTTGAAGATATTTCACCCGTGATTGTAGAAGGAGTTGACGAAATCATCCGTCCACGCCACAATCAGCAGCCCGCCGAACCATCGGTACTGGTCCGCTATTCCAACCGTGGAGAATTGATTTTTCTAAGGGAGTAATAAAAAATATTATTTACTGAGGGCACTCAGCGCTTTCTCCACACATTCGTCGTGATTTACGCTGAACGTGTTGGCCATTTCAGGCCCCTGGAAATAATAGAGCATGCGATCGAGCATCAAACGTTCCACCGTGCGGTCCATGTTCGATGGCCATCGCACCGATTTTCCCAATGCATTTTGCAATTCACGTTTCCAGTTGTGCGACCTCGTCCAATTTACATATTGGTCTGCCTCCTGATAACCCAATAACTCCGGATAATCGCGTGCCAGCTGATACATCCAGGAATACATTCTGGCTTCTATGGACTGGTACTCAGGACTCAGCACAAAGCTATCCAACGGAACAAAAACATCCGGATAGATCCCACCACGGGCATAGAGAATCTTTCCTTTCGGCGTCTTGTAAGGGGTGCTATCAAGAACGGGTATCTGGGCAGCATCGGTCAATTCACCATGCTGAGAGCGATCGTATAAATCCTGCCGGTATGCTTCCCGATCCTGATAAGATTTCTGAATGAGCCGACCCAGAGGGGTATAATAACGTTCAATGGTCAGCAACAGGGCAGATCCATCACCGAGCGGAAATTCTTTCTGAACCAGACCCTTCCCAAAAGTCCGGCGGCCAACCAGTATGCCTCGGTCCCAATCCTGTACTGCACCGGCCAGAATTTCACTGGCCGAAGCAGAGCCCTCATCCACCAGAATAGCTATCTTATTCACCGGAAAGAATGCTTGTCCGGTAGAGCGGTATTCGCGTTTTTGCCCATTTCGGGTCACGGTGTAAACCAGTAATTTATCCTTCTCGATAAAGAGCTGGCTCAGTATCTGTACGACCTGCTGCAGGTATCCTCCTGGGTTTCCCCGCAGATCAATAACCAGATCCTTGGCCTTT
>ERZ795057.2801-NODE-2801-length-12648-cov-5.134440_pt1 | contig 12648 bp, 13 predicted proteins | sample MGYA00375141_ERZ795057 | MGnify/ENA primary metagenome ERZ795057 (study PRJEB30186, sample SAMN05720163) | activated sludge metagenome | isolation source: Anaerobic digester | place: Hong Kong | collected 2015-01-26 ... | reverse complement strand
CGGTTCAATAGAGTCGTATTGTACCATTCTTAAAAATTCAGATGGTACATTCTCAATACAATTCCGTGATTAATTTTTTCAGATAATGCATCATTTTTTATTGACGACCTGATCCTTAGTTACTATATTGTTAACTAAATAGTTAGTTTAAATAAACGTTTAGTTATAGAGGGTGCAGTAATGGCGCTGACTTCTGAAGAAAAGATATTACAGGCTGCAATTGAAGAATTCGCGGAATTCGGATTATCCGGAGGCAGGATAGACCGTATCGCAGAGCGAGCGGAAATCAACAAGGCAATGATTTATTACCATTTCAAGGGTAAGGAGGCGCTGTATGTCAGAATCCTTAAGGATACAACCGGCGCAATTTATAACTATATAGTGTCAAATCTGCCTGATGACGATGATCCCCTGAAGCAGATAAACGGTATTGCGTCGCTTTTTATGGATTACCTTTATTCCGTGGACCTTAATTTTGTACGGATTATGCTGCGGGAAATCGCGAACGGGGGGAAGTATATGAAGGATGTAATTTTTCCCAATGTCACGCTTCCGATTGTTTCCATGTTCAGCGATGCAGTGGAAAAGGCCCGGAAGAATAATCAGATAAAGGACATCAATCCCCTCTATACATTTTTCCAGATGTTCGGGAGTGTGGTGTTCTTCAATGCGCTCCGGATTGTGTTATCAGGAACGGACCTTCATGATGAATTGTTCAGGGATGATTTTACCGCCAGGTACAAGGAAAACCTTTTTCTGATATTGAATGAAGGTATTAAAAAATGAATAAACGGGAGCAGTGTATGAAACGAAATGGATTGCTGATATTTTTTCTGGCGGCGGCCCTTTTTGCAAATAAGCCCGCCGGTACAGCGGCCGGGGCCGGTACTGAAGGAACGTCTCTTACAATAGAGGAGGCTGTAAGTACCGCCCTCTCGCGGAACCATGATTACCGTATGGCGCTCCAGAACGTGAAGGCTGCGAAGGAGAAGGTGTCCACGGCATGGGGCCAGTTAATGCCTGCCCTTGAATCGGAGGCTTCAATGCTGCGGCAGGGGGCGGAAAACGGCACCATGAGCCTTTCTGACGGGCAGTACGATATTAAAGTCGTCCAGCTTCGTTTCGGCATAAACCCTGGTGCATTTTATAACTCCCTGATGTTTTCACGGAAATCCTATATCGCGGCGAAAGAGGAACTGAAGAGAGTAAAGAGCGAGATAGAATACAGGGTGATTACCAGTTACTTTGACTATATTCTCGCCCTCGAGGTTGTTGCGATGCGGAAGGAGTCAATGGAGCTGTACCGTCGTAACCTTCAGGATGTGAAAAACCTTTACCGTACAGGAAGTGTGCCGAAATTCGAACTGCTCCAGGCGCAGGTGCAGTATAAAAGCAGGGAACCGGAACTCCTTGAAGCGGAAAACAACCTCCGTACCTCCCTGGATGTCTTTAACTATCACCTGGGGTATGATTCATCACGCCACAGGCCCGACCATTCTGTTTTGAAGAAGAAATTTCTTGTGCCCGACAGTGATGCGGAAAAAACGGTTCCCCGCCTTCGTGAAGTCGCGATGAAAAACAGACCCGAACTTGTTCAGGTCAATATGAAACGCGAGATAGCCGCCCATGGCAGGGACCTGAAGGCGTCAATGTATTTGTGGCCGACTTTCACCGTAGCGGGATATTACGGCAAAACCAAACTGATGCCGAATCCTGTTGACGTCAGCATCCCCGTCGGTGCCCAGACTATCAATCCCGATTTTTCCGGTATTACCGGCACAGATGAGTGGCAGGATACCTGGCAGGTGAGGGTAGCGGCGACATACCGATGGGGGTCGCTGTTTGCGGCTGATCCCGCGAAAAGCGGGGAACGGGAGCAGGAGGCGCGGGTCCGTGAGGCGGAGGAGGAACTCCTGCGCCTGAAGAGGCTCATTACCATTTCCATACGTTCAAGCTATTCAAAACTGCTCACGGCGTATATGACGATACAGTCACAGAAGGACAATGTTGTCACCGCTGAAGAAGGGCTTCGTATCGCGAAGGAGAGCTACCGGGCGGGGGTTATTAAAAATTCCGACCTTATCTCATCGGAGTATTCCCTCACCAGCGCCAGGACAAGCTATATACATGCAGTGCATAACTATTACGCGGCCCTCGCGGAGTTGAAACGCGAAACAGGGGTTGATAACACTACAATTATTCTCAGAGGTGAATGATGACAAAGAAAAAATATATCCCGGTAATTATTGTTGTTACAGTACTCGTCGCGGCAACGCTGTACTTCGAGGTGTTCCGCTATCTTGGAGAAAGTGCCTCAACTATTGAAGGCATGGGAACCATAGAGGTTACGGAGATTGAAATCAGTTCCAAAATATCAGGCCGTATAGAGGCGCTTCCCTTTGAAGAGGGTGAGCAGGTCAGGAAGAATGACCTGCTTGTTAAACTCGAGTATGATGAATTAAATGCCCAGAGAAAATCTGCCCGGGCAAACCTCGTGAACGCCATACGGAACTACAAGCGCATACGAAACCTTTACAATTCCGGGTCGATATCGAAACGTGACCTCGATAACGCTGAAACCGCCTATGACGTTGCAAGGGCGAACCTTGACCAGGTTGCGGCGACTATCGATAACGCGGTAATTTATTCCCCCGTTGACGGCACCGTTCTCGCACGAAACCTTGAGGTTGGAGAAATGGCCTTCCCGGGCTCGGCGATTCTTACTGTGGCGGACCTCACGAAAACATGGATTTATATCTATGTCAGTGAAAAAAGGCTGGGGCATGTGAAACTCGGCCAGAAGGCGGAGGTGATGGTGGACAGCTTTCCCGGTACGCGGTTCGCGGGAAACATAATTGCAATTTCAAACAAGGCTGAATTTACCCCGAAAACCATCCAGACAAAGGATGAGCGCGTCAAACTGATGTTCGCGGTAAAGATCGCTGTCCCGAACCCTGACATGAAACTGAAGCCCGGCATGCCCGCCGATGCGGTAATCCATGTGGGAGAAGGGAAATGATACAGGTCAGGAACCTGACAAAACGCTTTGGTCACACTGTGGCGGTATCAGCCCTCGATTTTAACGTGGTGCGGGGGGAGATATTCGGCATTGTGGGCCCTGACGGCGCCGGGAAAAGCACTTTGCTCCGGATGATGTCGACAATCCTTGAACCGGAGGAGGGCGGGATTTCAATTCTGGGCAAAAACATCTTTTCTGATATTTACGGCGTCAAGGAGCGCCTCGCCTATATGCCTCAGCGGTTCGGCCTCTATGAAGACCTAACTGTTGAGGAGAATATATTTTTCTTCGGGAGGCTGTTCAATGTTCCCGCAAAAGTAATAAAAAAACGGATTGTGCGTCTTTACGAATTCAGCCGTCTCGGGCCCTTTAAAGACCGCCTCGCGGGAAACCTTTCCGGCGGAATGAAGCAGAAGCTGGGGCTTGCGTGCTGTCTTGTCCATAGCCCGGACATTATTCTTCTCGATGAACCGACGAACGGCGTGGACCCTGTTTCACGGAGGGAGTTCTGGAAAATACTGTACGACCTCCTTGGTGAAGGGGTCACTATTGTGGTGAGTACCGCGTATCTCGATGAGGCGGAACGGTGCAACAGGATCGGTCTCATGTATCAGGGGCGGTTTATTACCTCCGGGACGCCCCGGGAGATTAAAAAGAACATGAATATGCCCTTCATTGAGTTTACCACTTCAAGTCCCGTACGTACCGAGATGGTCCTCCGTGAAATTGATGAATTTAAAAGCATTATTCTTACCGGCGATTCGCTGCGTCTGTTTGTCGCGGATGTAAAGAAAGCGGGGAAACGAATATCTCAGGCGCTAAAGGGGGAAGGGATACAGGTATATGCCCTCAATGAAAAGGCGCCGTCACTTGAAGATTGTTTTGTGAATATAGTTTCGGGGGCACAATGAAGATACTGCATTCTGTCACGAGAATTCTTGCAATTGCAGAGAAAGAATGGATACAGGTACGAAGGGACGGAAGGAGCCTGATCCTTTCAATACTCCTGCCGGTGCTGCTTCTGATGCTGTTTGCATATGCCCTGAACATGGATGTGAAGCGGGTCAGCATAGCGGTGTATGATCAGGATAAGAGCGCCCTCTCCCGTGACCTTCTGGAATCTTTTTCCAATACTGAATATTTCCGGGTACACAGCTATGTCGGGGATTACCGCGAAATAGATGATCTTATCGACCAGGGCACAGTGATAATGGGAATCGTGGTGCCGAGGAATTTTGAGTCCATGTATACATCAGGGAAACATGTTTCTGTGCAGGTCCTTATTGACGGGTCGGACTCCACGTCGGCGACAGTTGCGGCGGGATACGTAAAGTCAATTCTGTTTTCCTTTAACAGGGACCTCCGTATCAGGGACCTGAACCGTGCGGGAATATCCGGCATTGTCGCTCCCGTTGACGTGCGGAGCAGGGTCTGGTACAACGAGGAACTGCAGAGCAAAAACTTTATTGTCCCGGGAATCATTGTCATCGTTATGGCCATTATATCCGCCCTCATTACGTCCCTTACTATTTCAAGGGAATGGGAACGGGGCACCATGGAAACACTCATTACGACCCCAGTAAGAAAATACGAGGTTTTCTTCGGGAAACTGGTCCCCTATGTGCTGATTGCGCTTTTTGACCTTATTATCACTGTATCCCTGGGGTATTTCGTGTTCAATGTGCCTTTAAGGGGAAGCTTTATTGAGCTGTACCTCATTGCGCTGCTGTTCCTTATCGGGACCTCGAGTCTCGGGATTATGATATCCTCCGCAACCAGGTCACAGGTGCTCTCCGTGCAGGCTGCTATCATTATTACATATCTCCCTTCAATCATTCTGTCGGGTTATATCTTCCCCGTAAAAAACATGCCCGGGATTGTGCAGATTATCACATACCTCGTTCCGGCGAAGTACCTTATTGTGGTGATGAAGGGGATTGCCCTGAAAGGTATCGGCACCTCACTGCTATGGACACAGATTGTGTTCCTCACCCTCTATGCAATAGTGGTGGGCGCCATCAGCCTGAAAAAACTTTCCCTGAAACTGCCGGAATGAAAAATATGAGGACCAGCATGAATAGGACTAACGGAAAAAACAATAGCGGAATCGGCGGCATTATGAGGGCCGGTATTCTGAAAAGCATGATTGTGAAAGAGTTCAAACAGATGTTCCGTGATACCAGAATGCGGATTGTACTTTTTGTTCCACCTGTTATGATGCTGTTTCTTTTCGGGTATGCCGTCAGTACCGATGTGACCGGTGTGAGGATGGCGGTCCTTGATGAAGACAGGTCGCAGACAAGCAGGGCGTTTATTGAGCGGTTCACCGCGACGGAATATTTTGTTCCCTATGCGTACCTTCGCTCCCCAAGGGAGGTAACGCCGCTCCTTGACAGGGGAGAGGTGGAGCTGTTTCTTCATGTGGAAAAGGGGTTTTCTTCGCATATCCGGTCCGGGGAAATGTCTTCGGTGCAGATTGTTGTGGATGGTACCGATTCCAGCAGGGCTGCTGTAGTGGTGTCCTACGTGAACGCGATAACGTCGGATTTTTCAACTGAGTTTTTCCTGCAGCGTATCCGGTCTGTAGTGATCAGCAAGATGATAACGGGGATCAGGTTCAGGCAGAACATTGCACTTGAGGAAAGGATTATGTTTAATCCGGACCTCTCAAGCAGGAACTTTTATCTTCCCGGCATTCTGGGCCTTCTCATCTCCCTCATCGCAGTTACCATGACATCGATGTCCGTGGTGAAGGAGCGGGAAGTGGGAACCATGGACCAGATTGTTGTCTCACCGATACGGCCCATGGAGTTTATCATGGGGAAGTCAATTCCCTATACCGTGGTGAGTTTTGTTGATATCGTCCTGATTACATTACTTACTATTTTCTGGTTCAATGTCCCGTTCAATGGAAGCTTCATATTCCTCATGCTGTCGTCCCTTGTCTTTATTCTTACAAGTATCTCCGTGGGGCTTTTTATATCGACAATATCCAGAACCCAGCAGCAGGCAATTCTGTCGACATTTCTATATTTCCTTCCTTCAATTCTTCTTTCGGGGTTTATTTTCCCCGTGTATTCCATGCCGGAATCAATGCAGATAATAGCATATATAAATCCCATGACCTACTTTATTGCGATAGTCCGCGGCGTGTTCCTGCGGGGTGTGGGCATCGTATTCCTGTGGAAAGAACTGGCAATACTGATAATTATGGGAATACTACTGTTCCTGTTTAGCTCCAGAAGATTCAGGGAGGGACTCGAATAATGAACACAACTGTATCGGTGGAAAACCTTACAAAGAAATTCGACAGCTTTACCGCTGTTGACAGCATTGAATTTTCTGTGGGCAGGGGGGAGATATTCGGTTTTCTAGGGCCTAACGGCGCAGGTAAAAGCACCACAATAAAGATGCTCTGCGGTATCCTGGTCCCTACAGGGGGAAAGGGGCAGGTGAACGGATTTGATATTCTCACTGAACAGGAAAAGATTAAAAGTACTATCGGCTACATGTCACAGAAGTTTTCTCTCTATGATGATTTAACGGTAAAGGAGAACCTTACTTTTTTCGGAAGTATTTACGGCCTTGAAGGGACGCATCTGAGCACACGCATTGCCTATGCCATGGAAATGGCGGAAATCGGGAACAGGGGCAATGAAGTGGTGAAAAACCTCCCCATGGGTATAAAACAGCGTCTGGCCCTTGGAAGTGCCATACTGCATGACCCTCCGGTGCTTTTTCTAGATGAGCCCACTTCCGGTGTGGATCCCATTATGCGGAGAAACTTCTGGGAACTCATCTATAATTTTTCTGAAGCAGGGAAAACAATTTTTATCACAACCCATTATATGGAAGAGGCTGAACACTGCGACCGGATTGCCCTCATTATCGCCGGTAAAATTATTGCGCTTGATACGCCGGGGCAGCTGAAAAACGCACTGGAATATGAAGTGTATTCATTCACTGTGGAGAATTTTATAGAAATGTTTGAGTATATTCAATCCCTTGATTTTGTAAGTGAAACCGCGATTTTCGGCAGTGATATTCATATACTCTGCGAAAAAGGATTTCCGCTGAAGAAGGAGCTGGGTACACGGATGAAAATGAAAGGTGTAGGGAACTATCACATTGAAAAAATATTACCGACACTCGAAGACGTGTTTGTGACACATGCACGGAAGCATGGCGTGTAACGCTGTTTTCAGCTTCGTTCAGGCAGAAGGCTTAGGGGGTTTTTCGCCTTTCCTCCTTTGTTTATCTGAAAGTGGAGAGAGTGGTCGCGGTGATTAATTCTGCCGATTGTGCGGCCGCGGGGGACCCTTTGTCCTTCCTGAACAGAGATTTGTGCCAGGTTCGCGTACACTGTTAAATAACTTGTCCCGTGTTTGACAATAACATACCGGCCATACCCCCGCATCATACCTATTTTTTTTACGGTACCCATCGCGGAGCATTGCACGTTTGCTCCGGGCCTGCCGGTTATAATAATCCCGATAGGACGTACTCCGTCAAGACTGTCTCTTCGTATTGTGAGGATGCTTGTCAGGGGCCAGCTGAATCGCGGTCTGCGTTGTGAGGGGGAGGAGCCGGCGGTTCTGCCGATCCGTGATTTTTCCTGTGAGGGGATACGCAGGCGCTGCCCGGAATAGAGCGTGCTGCCCTGTCGTATATTGTTTGTCCGCCGGATAGTGTTGACGGACACATGAAATTTTCTTGCGATGCTGAAGAGTGTGTCGCCTCTTTTTACCCGGTAGGTTTTGTTTCCGGAATTTCTACGGGTGGTATCCTGTTGGGATGTCCGGACTTTTCGGGAGGTGTAGCCCCTCCGGCGGCTGTGCCGCGTACCTGAGATTACCGGATGGTCCTGTCTGTATCCCCGGTACTCATCAGCATATTCGGAACTGTTTTCCATACCATTCCATTGTATGCTGTCCTTTCCCTGGTCAGGGGAGTTAAACCTGTTTGAAAAATGCACAGGCAGAGATGATTCCCTCCCGGCTGTAATGACAGTGCCTGCCTTTTTATGCCGGAACGTATTTTCCCCGTCACGGAGGGAGGAATCCGGCTTTAAAAGGGCATAGGAGTTAATATAGAAAAAATTAATACATGCCAGAAACAGCAGTACTTTCAACATCCTTGTTGTACTCACGGAACATCTCCTTACGTTCCACGTTAATTGTGTGAAAAAAAATTACGTACCCCTTTACTATTCGTAATTTTTTTTTAATTTTGTGCTTCAAGGAATTTTAATATCTGCCGATTAAGATAGTGAAAGGGTAAGAACCCTCCATGGGAAATCGGCACAATAATCCTTATTCTTATTCTCGGAAGCCGAAGGGGTAAAGTTTAGTGATTTTACTCAGGGGAGGTTTTTTCCTGTGGATGTTACCGTGAGCCTCCCATGACGGACATTCTTTACCGACTGAAGATTGTCAGAGATAAACTGCACCTCCTGAACCCTTCCTCTCAGGATAAGGACTTCCAGGCAATTGTGCTCATCAAGGTGTACATGGGTTGAGGAAATGACATTTTTATAGTATCCATGCTGGATTTCATTAAGTCTGTCCGATACTTCATGTTCATCGTGGCTGTAAATAAGAGTTAGCGTCCCGATAACCTCCGTGTCAGGATTGGAAATATCTTCGCTGACAAGAGTATTTCGTATAAGGTCACGAATTGCCTCTGAGCGGTTCACATATCCCTTGGTTTCGATTATTGTATCGAATCTGGACAGCAGTTTGTCGTCAATTGATACACCGAATCGTACAATATTGTGCATAGTTACCCCGGTAATCGTACATGCTGGTAAAATGATAAAGCGGTGCTATAATACAGCGTGTCCGTCAGTGCTGTCAAGTATACATTTATCAATTTCATTGCTGTTGGTACAAGTTTTTTTTAATATTCACCACATATATATTATTGACACAGTAAAGGGTGATAATAGAATATGCGGAATTTTAATTTAAGGTATTACAAGGATAGAGAATATGCAGGAGTCTGATAATAATGCTGGTACAAAAGTGAATACATCAAAGAAACCGCAACTGAAAGGAAAGGAAAAGTTGTCGACGAAGATTTTTCGTTTATTGCTGGAATACAGGGATTCACGGTTATTTCAGTGGGTAAGTAAAAACCATGTCCTCGCAATGGCTCTTGTGGCTCTCTGGGGTATGTTAATAATAGGGATGTTTCTCTGGTTTGTAATCGCGAATGTTGTTAAAAACGCTCCTGTTCAGTGATACCATAAAAAACCACTCTTTTTCTCCTTATTCAATCGGAGTTATTAACTGATTTCCAGCCCGATCAGACTGATGTCATCACTGAGCGGTGCATCACCTCTGAATTTTTTTACTTCATTAAGTATTGTATCAAGGGTTTCATTGAGTGTGTTGTGCTGTGACCGTGTAAACAGCTGAAGCAGCTCTTCTTCAAAACCGATTATTTCTTTGGATGAGTTTCCTGTTTCGGGTATACCGTCTGTATATAGAAACAATCTGTCGCCTTTTGACAGTGTTATCATCTGTTTCTCGAAAACCGGTTCGTCGAGTATACCGATAACGGTATTGCTTTTACCAACAAGTGAAATACTCCTGTCCCGGTAGAACAGTATTGGTTGCGGATGACCTCCATTTGTATAGGTAAATGTTGCATTACCCCTGTCATCAATTTTTAAAAATCCGTAAATTCCTGTTATAAAATAATTGGATAGATGGTCTTTTAATTCGCGGTTCAGGGTTTTTATGTACTGCACAGGGTCTTCCGCATGGTTCCGGAAGGTTCGTTCCGCAGTGGATTTCAGGAGTGCGGTAAAAAGAGCCGCAGCAATTCCGTGGCCTGATACGTCACAGATGAAAAATCCAATTTCTCCCGGTCCCCGGTGGAAAAATGAGAAGTAGTCTCCTCCGACTTTTTCAAGTGGGTCATACCGGTATTCAATTGCAAACGAAGGATCTTCAGGAATATCTGTCCGGATAAGGCCTTTTTGCGCCAGCTGTGCGATTTTCATATCCTTCTCGAACTGATGGTTTCGTGCACGGAGCTTTTCTTCACTTATACGCAATGCGTCTTCCGCTTCTTTCCGGGCGGTGATGTCTTCCTTCACCGCAATATAATGTGTCACGGTCCCGTTATCGTCCAGTATTGGTGATATTGAGGCCGATTCCCAGTACAGATCACCGTTTCTTTTTTTATTGTGAAACTCTCCACGCCATTCTTTCCCGCTGCGTATTGTGTTCCACATGTCTGTATAAAATTCCGCAGACTGCTCTCCTGATTTTAACAGCCTGGGATTATTCCCAATGGCTTCCTCATAACTGTAGCCGGTCAATTGTGTGAATTTGGGGTTTACATATTCAATATCTCCCTTTGTATCTGTAATTACTACAGTAGCAGGGCTTTGTTCCACAGCGCGGCTCAGTTTTTTTAACTGTTCCTCCTGTTTGTTCTTCTGCTGAGAGACCTCATTCCATAACACTGAATACCGTATAGATACTGAAAGCAGCGGACCTGTGATTTCATCTTTCTCAATATACGTCACAAGCGGGTTTCCGTGGGCCTGTTTAAGGAGTTCTTTTTTTTCAGATATAATCAGAAGGGGAATCATGTGTTTCATGCTGCAGGATACTGCATTCTCAATAGCTGACTGTGTTTCAGAATCAATCACAATACAGTGAATTGCCGTATCTGAGGATAGTATATCTTCAATTTTAGAATTTTCAGTTTTACGGCAAACAAAATGAGGTTCATCCTGTTTCGACAGGAGATTTTCATAATGATCCATTGTTTCAGGTGAATCACCGGTGATTAACACATATGTTATCGCATCCTGCATTCAGTGAATATCCTTAACAGAAATATTGAAACAGATGAAAAAATATAGCACCGGATTATGTGGTACGTCAATTGTTTTATTCCGGAGATTGTGCAGGATTGCAGAAGTGAAGGCGGGGGGCATGATGCCCCCCGCCCGTGTTATACTTTATGCGGGTGATTTAATACGATTCACAGAGTACTTCAAAATATGCTTTGTCATGGAGGCAGGCGGGACATTTATCAGGGGCAGCGTCTCCCTCATGAATATAACCGCAGTTTCTGCATTTCCATTGAATTTTTTCCTTCTTCTTGAATACTGAACCTTCTTCGATGGTTTTAAGGAGCTTCAGATACCGCTCCTCATGGTGCACCTCTACCTTCGCGATATATCTGAAGAGCATGGCTATTTCCTTGAACCCTTCCTCGTCTGCTATATCTGCTGCTTCAGGATACAGTACAGTGTATTCGTGGTTCTCGCCCATGGCCGCTGCTTTCAGGTTTTCAGCAGTAGTCCCTATAATGCCTGCAGGATATGATGCGGTAATTTCAACATCGCCCCCTTCCAGGTATTTAAAAAAGCGTTTTGCATGCTCTTTTTCATTCTCCGCAGTTTCCTGAAAGATTGCTGCTATTTGCTCATATCCCTCTTTTTTTGCTTTGCTGGCAAAATATGAGTAACGGTTACGCGCCTGAGATTCTCCTGCAAATGCCGCAAGAAGGTTTTTTTCGGTTCTTGTTCCTTTTACGCTCTTCATCTAGTGATTCTCCTTAGTAAATTTTCGTTGTATGTTATTTCCTTTGAGCCGGTTCACGGTCAAGCATAAACATCCCGTTCGGGCTGTCTTCAATCATTTTGATACGGTTAACTCTATCAGTTGATTTTCCAGAGACCATGAAGATTGCAGTATTCCCGTGCGGTAACGGTTTCATTGCCGCATTCAAATACCGCTTCCGGTGCATCACCGGGTTTTAAAAACTGGCGGCTGGAACGTCCGTCCTTGAAAATAATCTGGACCCATTCGATGTAATGCTTTTCCTCCATGGGATGAGCGACACTTCCAACTTTTACCCTGATCCCTTTATCTGTTTTTTCAATAACAGGGACGTGTTTTTCCTGGGCCGCGTCAGTTGTATTTTCACTCAGTAGCTTCATGGGTTCGCCACAGCATACCAGTTCACCGGCGCCGCTGTGTAGGACCTCAACGATGTTACCGCATTTTTGACATTTGTAAATCTGTAATTCTTTTGTCATGTGCTGCCTCCTTTTAATATCATTCTGATAGCTCTCAGGCTTCAGTTATTTTTCCTTTAAAGATGTAATATACGTACGCCGAATAGGCAATGACAACCGGCATGCCTGCAAGGGCGATAATGAGCATAATTTTTAATGTTAGGGGACTGGAAGAGGCATTCCCGATAGTGATACTGTGTGCCTGGTTCGTTGTAGCCCGCACCATATTGGGGAAATGAATCGCCCCCGCAATGCCCCATAGTCCGGCGAAACCGAGCGATGACATGAGAAATGCCCTGCCGTTCCTGTTCCTGGAGTTGAAAAACCACCCGGCACCGATACTGATAATCACAAATACAGTAAAAACCCATACGATCGCGTTCCCCGCAATTCCCGGGATATACACCATGGTGGAGAGGACCACTGAGATGAAAATCAGCACATAAAGAAGCATCATTTTTTTCGTGATCAGACGTGCCCTTTCCTGCAGGGGGCCTTCCGTTTTGATTGCGGTGTAGGTGCTGCCCTGGACAATAATTGCCACAAGGCCCAAAAGCCCCACAAGAAGCGGCATGGGGCGGAG